>Ga0181558_10002372_pt1 | contig 17832 bp, 12 predicted proteins | sample 011ome_22_FD_133754 | JGI IMG/M metagenome (GOLD analysis project Ga0181558, IMG submission 133754) | Coastal salt marsh microbial communities from the Groves Creek Marsh, Skidaway Island, Georgia - 011507BT metaG (megahit assembly) | ecosystem: Environmental > Aquatic > Marine > Intertidal...
ATACAGCGCGTGTCGAATGGGCGAGGGGATAAGTCATTGGCGTTCGATGTGGTGACGGCGAATATTGGAGACTCGGCGGCGTTGATGTTGCCCCATCCTTCGGAGTTTGGATCGATTTCGGTGGAGGATCGAGATAAGCACGTGCGACTGTCGCGAGACCACAACCCGTTGGATCCGTTTGAAGCTAGGCGTTTGATTCAAGCCGAGTGCAGGCTGGCGCGTTTACGGGGCAATGCCGGCGAAGAATTGGGTCCACTGCGCGTGTTTCCCGGTGGATATGCCATTTCACGGGCGTTCGGGGACTTTGACTGCGCCGCGCTCATCTGCGAACCAGAGTTTACGCGAGTGCGCGTTCCAGCCGCTGGCTGCCGACTTTTGATCGCCTCGGACGGGGTGTTTTCCGCGTTAAAGGATGGTGAGATTGCGAGTGAGTGTATGAAGTACATGGGATCTGATACGTGTGCCGATGGCATCGTTGAAAAGGTTCTAAAAGTTCGCGGGATTCACGACGACATCACCGCCATCTGCGTAGACATTCCTTCGCTCGGAGAATTGGCGGACCGACTCAGGGCGATCGAGCCTGCAATCGGCGAAGTTTGCTCGTACACACGTACAGAGAAAAAGCGAGAGTCGCTCACGAGGGAGCAGTTGTTAGAGATCGAGGAAGCCAACGCGGATTATCCAGACGTAACCGTACATCAAGGAAGAAATTTCGGAAACTTTGCGGCAAAGAAGGTGTACGACGACTTTGACGTGGGGGCCCTCATCGGCCGTGGCGTTTACGGCTCGGTGAGACAGGCAGTCGATCGTAAGACGGGTGATATCTTGGCGGTCAAGTCGATTCTGCGCACAAAAGTCGACGAGAATGCCATCAAAGACGAGTGCGATGCGTTGCAAGTATTATGTGGGCATCATCCAAACTTTCCGTCAAAGTTTATGGTGTACGAAGATAATCCATTATTAAAGAGCGAAGTGACACACATCGTGACCGACATTTATACCGGTGGAACATTGATACAGGCTATTGCGCGACGAGGTCATTTTGACGAAGGTGATTGGTGCGTTGTCGCCAGCCAAGTACTCGGAGCGGTGTCGTTCATGCACTCATTGGGCATAGCGCACAGAGACTTGAAGCCCGACAACATCATGCTCAAAGAACCGTGGTCACCCAAACCAGGCGCTATTCCCACTTTAAAAATTATCGATTTCGGCAGCGCGACGTTCTGCCTGGCTAACGAAACCATGAAGGGACATGTCGGGACAAAATTCTTCAGCGCGCCGGAAGTGATTCGGCGCAAGCCGTACACGAAGAAGTGCGACGTATGGTCCGTCGGTGTGCTCCTTATGGTGTTGCTCAAGGGTTATCCTTCGGGCACCGCCATTGAGGGGCAATGGCGTGCGCTTCAACAAGGATTATCTCCATCTTTCGCTGACAACGTGCCAAAGCATTTCATCAAGCTCATCAAAGCGGCGCTCGTCATGGATCCGACGCGTCGACCGAGCTGCGGTAGTATTCTCAAGGCGGCGGACGATTGGCTCGGTGCCTCATTTACGAACAACAACGTATTTATCAGCCCTAATAAGGTGCGCCCGGCGAGGCGACTGGCGATTCCAACGATTCCAGCGAGCTTCAGTGACGCGTTAAACCTTCACATCGAGTCGGCTCGCGAGAGTGCGGCTTTGCAGGAAGTTGAGCAGCGCAATCACGAAGAGGAAGATGTATCTGTGTACAAGGGCAATAGTTGCGAACTGGACCTCACGATGGAGCAGGGTGTCGTCACGAAAGGCGAACCCTTGGACGTTATCAGTAGCCTGGACGAGCAAAATAGAAGAATGGCGTATCAAAAGCACGTCACGGACATGCTCAGCGTCGTCGCCACGCCGATGGAGGTGCACCGTATTCTTCAGTACGTCAATCGTCAAGTACGGGCACGAAACGCTGGTGTTAAGCGAACGTCGCTGGACGGCAATCCAGATAAAAGCGATGTTGAACTCACGTGGTGTTCTGCGGGTTTGCTCGAGGAAGCTGCTCGAGAAAGCGACGCGCTTGAGCCGTTGACGCAACTCGAGCTCGCGAGACGACTCACAGGCTTGGATGGTGAGTCGCTGTCGATAGATTTGAACGTTCTCAACGTCTTGGATGCGTTACATGATCGACATAAGCATGTCTTCAACGCGCTCGCGAGACATAGTTCGACAAAGCTCTCCAAGTCATACTCACCGGTCAAATTGAACACCGACGAACTCAGCTCGGTGGACGACGCTCGCGTCTTGGTGCAATCCACCGTGCATGCCGAGATGGTTCGCGCCATGCTCTCGCGCGGTTTAAGTTCACACGACCTCTCGTCGCTGTCAAAAATCCCTGTCGAGCCCTCCGAGCTCACCGTTCGCGGCGGCAGTGCGTGGTTTTTGGAAGATTGGAGCAACAGCGGCTCGTCGCTTTCGAAAACAAAGCACAAATAGGACAGCTCTAGTACGCATTGTAACGTGTTTCTCATCTTCTCGCGCTGTTTTGTCTTTGCATTACAAGTCGTACGCGAGGAGGTCGTCGACGTCGTATTCGCCAAGAACGACGAGGACGTAATCGCACAGCGCGCTAATCGTGCGTGCGCGGTTCAGAGGTGTTGGTTTGGTGAGAATGCGCGTCATCGCTGCTGCTGCTGCGGCGGCGGTTTCGGCGTTTTGGGCGTTGCCCCGGGCGAGGGCGTCAAGAATCCATGGCGTGACAACCTCTCGCGCTCGTTCGAGCAGAGTGGCGAGGAATGTACACGCGGAACGTATGGCTACGCGGGGGGTGATGCCCGAGGATGCGGCGACGAGGATGGTTTGGACCAGACGCGCGCCTCGCGAGGCGAGGAATTCGTCGACTCGCGCGGCGTTGGCCACCCAGGGCGGGCTTGTCTTGGACTTTTCGCCCGGTGCGATCAAAGCGTTGAGTAAAGCGAGAGACGAACGCACCGGGCCGTACTCCTTGAGCTCCAACGCTTGCACTGCGAGGTCTAGGGCGGTGAACAACGCTTCGTTGGCCAAGCCGTGCGCCGGGGCAAAGATGATAAACGCCCGCGTCGTAGTAAACAACGCATCGGCGCGCTCCCAAGTCTCAGCACTCGAGGGCTGCGCCAAGGCACAAGCCGCGATTTCATTGACGATCTGTACAAACGCGGCACCGAGTGCGGCGCCCACGTGCGGGGCATTCGGGAATATTTCACTCGTGCCAGTCTCTGACGAGCTCGTCGAAGCGATTTCAATCGCCGTGGACACTGGCTCGAGAAAGCACGGCTCTTTCGTTGCCGAAAATGAGCGCGCAATGGATTCGAGCATAGGAACAATCATGTCAACCGACTTTGCCTTGGCGCTTAACAGCGCGGCGATGTAAATGGAGCTCAGTGATGAGGCTACGCACGTCGCTCTCCACGCCGGCGAGCGAGCGATTTCCTCAAGCGTCGGCCACGCCGCGCCGAGAACTGAGATTGCGGGATGCTCCACGTTGGCATTCGGTGAAAACTCCAAAAATCGCACCACAGAGGCGATGAGACTCAATTCAGCAGCCATGGCGCGTGACGCTTCTGGGCTCGCCGGCGCCAAAGTCGATGCCACCTCTGCCACGAATAATTTACACTTTGCAATCACCGGTGTAATTATTCGAGCACTCGCTCGCGACGCTTGCGCGATTGGCATTCTTGCGATGACGCGCGCCAATCCTTCCATCACGTTCGTGCGCTCGTCCCTTTCATCTGGGTTGTCAAAATTTGGTCGAACGCTGGCAATGCATCGCTCGGTGTGTTCGAGTAACGCGGTAAACGTCGAAGGGTCCTTCAACTGTCGCGCACAGCGCGCGCATATATTCTTGAATGCATTTGCCGCCTGACGCCATGCTAACTCGTAGGGGAACGCCGCGGTGACATACATGAGTATTCCTCTGGTGAGCGCCGCGTGCTCCTCGAGGGTGGCGGTTTTCCGTCCGAGCCAAAACGAATAAGCGGCAATCATTTCACAAGTTTCAGCGCGAACGAGCGCGTGGCAAGAAAACAACCCGGCGTTGTCTGTGGTGTGCTCTATAATAGTGGAAAACATTTGCGCGAGAAACGTCTCCGCTTCCTTCGCAGCTGACGTGGACTCTTCCAATTCCTGACTGATAGGCTCTGCGGCGACGCGCAGCGCAAACGTCCCCGATTCTGCCGCCTGCCAATTTTTCGCCGAACTCAAAGCGCTAGCGATGATGCTCAAGTACTGTCCTCGTAGCACGCAGTAAGCATTGTCAAACAAGTCGGCCACGACAAACTCGCGAAATCGGTCAAATGTATCGGCGTCCTCTTCGGCGTCGTCCCAAGTCGTGAAATCATCTGGCAGCGTTGATTGTTTCAGCATGACCTCAAGCAAGCGCGCGTACATGGGCGCGCCCATGCTCGCATGTCTTGAACTCACACCGACAGTGGCTAACATGATGAAAAAGTCGAGCGCCACTTCCGAAACTTCTCTGCCGTGGAGTTCCATGAGGGACAACACGAGCGCGACGAGCTGTAACGAATTCTCGTCGCCCCGCACAAGTACGTTCACGCAGCGTTCGCTCAACGACACGGCGACGAGTGTGATGTTACGCGCGAGATCCAATGCGTTTGGCGCGCTCGCTTCGGCGCCGTGTGCGAGTAATCCTCTCGTCACCGCGTTCATGGCTTCAAATTCCTCTTGCTCAGAGCCGCTTCGTCCTTGGTGTAATTCCACAAGCATATCCACCGCCGCCGCACCGCATCCTGCGGCCTCAATCGCTAAACACGCCACGACATGACTAAACAGTGCACTGTGCGCCACGAGAAGCTGCGTTGGTGACACGCACAAGCCTCCGCTCACGTCGCCGCTCGGATCGAGCTTTAACCACATATGCGCCGCGCGAACGCACGATGTCTTCAACGCATCTCGCTCATTCGATCGTTCCGTGCCGAGCGCGGCGAACACATCCCGCACAAAATTCAACACGCGTTCAGTTTGTCCCGCGCATGCCATCGATAACGCACGCCGACGCGACGATTCCGCGTCGTCCACGTCTTCCGCCACGCACGCGAGCGTCTCGACTCCCACGCGCATCGCCGCGTCATCCATCCCCGCGCTCGACGCCACACCAATCGCACATTCGACGACACTAATCACCACGCTCGCATCACACCGCACCGCGGCGCTCGCCAGTGCGATTCCGAGACGCTTGGCGCCTAATTCACACGTCGAGTCGCTCGCGAGCGCGGCAAACGTCGCTCGCAACCGCGCGATGACCTCCATCTTCCCCGTCGCATCGAGCGCCCGTTCAAACGCCCCGTCGCGAATCTTGCCCACGAGCATATTGCTCGCGAAAAACACCACGCGAGAATCCGCACGGCTTTGCTCGAGGAGCGCCAGGGCGACGGACCACGCGCGCGAAGACGCTCCGAGCGACACCAACGCGTCGTTCGCCCGCTCTCTCGCGTGCGCATCCGCGCCGTACAGCGCCGCGATCGCCGCGTGTGCGTCATCCGCCGTCAACACCGATGGCGCTTGCGACGTCATCGCGACGTGCGACACCCAAACCGCGCACGACGATGATGACGATGATGATTTTGTTTCTGATTAATCAAATTCGATTAATCAATCGCCCGTCGATGGCGTTCGCGTGCACCGTCGCGTCACGCCGCAGCGTCGCGCGCGCCTAGCACGTGCACCGTCACCACACGACGCGAATCGCCGCGCCGCACCGACACCGCGCGAGCCCACCGCCGCGAGTCGACCACTGACGAAGTCGTTACTCCATGCCTCGCGCGCCATCCCTCTCCATCGCCGCGCTCGACGCGCGCTGGCTCGACCCTGACGCGTGCACGACCGCAGACGCCCTCGCCTGCGTCGTGCGCGACGCCGACGTCGCGTGCGACGGTGCGTGCGCGGCGTCGAAGCGACCGAAGTGTGCGTGCACCGTCATCAATGCATCGCAGCGCCGTCGTCGGCGGCGGCCGCGTTCGCCGCCCGCGTCGCCGCCGCGCCGCCGCGCTCGCGCGCAGCGCACGCAAGGCATCGTCAACTTGGGCGCGACGTGTTATGTGAGCGCGGTGATGCAATGCGCGGCGCGCATGGATGGTTTTAAGCGCGCGGTGTACGCGACGGTTGGCTCGGGAAACGCGACGACGCACTTAGACGCCCTCGCGCGCGCGTTTGCCCGGCTCGAATCGTGCGCGCAGGCGGTCGGGAGCGTGGAGGATTTCGTGCGCGCGTGCGGGGTGAATCCGTCGACGCAGCAGGATGCGAGCGAGTTTTTTAAGCTGCTCGTGGGCGCGGTGGATGACCGCTCGGGCGACGCGGACGTCGGCTGCCGCGGAACGATGCGGTACGTGACGACGTGTGCGGCGTGTGGGCACGAATCTGAAGCGTCGTCGCGAGAACATGCGTGGACGGATATTGATGTGGGCGTGAATGCCAAATCGGCGACGACGTTGGCGCGTGCGGTGGATGTTTTGCTCGCGGAGGAGACGCTCGACGCGGAGTACGCGTGCGTGACGTGCGCGCCAATAAAGACGATTGGTGCGACGCGGTGCGTGCGGTTTCAAGCGCCGTTACCAGAGACGTTGATGTTTACGTTGAGTCGGTTCGTGTTTGATTACGAGACGATGGCGAGGAAGAAGGTGTGCGATGCATTTAGTTTTCCAACCGTCATCGAAGACGCGTACGCGCTTTTACGCGTCGATGAGGACGATAATTCGATTGAACACCGAAGATATGAGTTGACGAGCGTGATTTTGCACAAAGGCGCGGTGGCAGAAAGTGGACATTACGTCGCGCTGTGTCGTGATGGCGCTGACGCGTGGTTTAGATTTGATGATCACGTCGTGGAGGAACTTGAAGCCGGGCCGTTTAGCGCGGCGAAGCGCGACGACACCGAAACGGCGTCAAAGAAGCCGAAGAAAAACCCCACCGCCGGGCGCGATGGCGCTGAAGACGCCGAGACCGGCACGTGTGTGTCCAAGGATGCGTACGTTCTCGTGTACCGCCGCGCTGGCGCGCCAAACGTCGCGGTCGACCCGCCAGCCGCCGCTCGCGAGCACGTCGAAGAAACCAATCGAGAATACGAAATCGTGGTGCGCGACCACGAACGCGCGTTGGCTGACGCGTTAGCGCGCGAAGAAAAACGGAAGAAGGATGTCGCTGAGTTTATAGCGCTCGTGTGCGACGGTTCGTATGACGTTCCCGAGCGCCGCCGCGTGAAGACGTCGGATGACATGTTCTGGATCCCGTGCGTGTGGCTCGAGTCGTATTTGACCGACGTCGACGTCGATGTCCCGAACGCGGACGCGTTCAACGACGTGCGATGCGCGCACGGGAATTTAGACCCCATCGCGGCGCGCGAGAAGTGCACGCGCGTGCCGGCTGAGGCGTGGAATTTCATTCGCGGAGGCGTCGGCGGCGACGTCGGCGGATTTCGCGACTCAAACATTTGCGCCGAGTGCATCTCAGCCTTCGCCGCGGCACGCATGGCGCAATTACAAGTCGACTCTACACGAGATATCATGCGTTCGACGTACGCGGCGTGGACGCGCGCTGAGATTGGGGACAAGACGCACGCTGAGTTTCTCGCGAGCGGCGCCGTTCGCCACGTCGCCACGTCGTTTCTTCAACGATGGCTCAAATGGGATTCGAGCAAGGCGCCGTTCAATTGGGGACTCGGGCCGACGAAACCGATCGCGTGTCAGCACGACATGTTACGACCGAATGCGCCGACGACGCTCATCCCGCACGTGATGTTTTGCCATTTTCGCGACTCAGCGCCGGCGGATACGGTGCTCGTGCACGATTTCGCGCTTGAAACGTCAGCCGTGTGCGAAGCGTGCTGCGAGGAGCGATCGGTGCACGCGTCCGTCGTGAAAGCGCAGGATACCGAGCTATTACGTCTCGTGCAAGCTGCGCCAAGCATTGTCACGCGCGAGCCCGTCGTCGTGGTTGTCGGCAACACGTACGTGGCGCTGTCATCGCGCTTCATTGAAGAATGGCGCGCGTACGTGACCAATGTGCGACGTCAGTCGAACATTTTGCACGACAAGCCAACGACACGGTTGAGCGACGCTGGCACTGCGCTTACGTGTCAACACGGTTCGCTCATGGCACCGCTGCCAGAGATGAAATGGACGCGAGGCGCGTGGCGATTCGTTCCGCTTGAAGGCGAAGACGGCTCTTTTGCGTACGAACTGCACGATTATAACGACGTGTACATGTTCGCCCAACACGCGATTGAAGACGAAAGTACGATTGATGACGAATTAGCGCAACTCGTCGTGCGTTTTGAGGCTATTGAGGGTGATGAAGAGGTTAAAAAACATTGGAGCGCGACGTCGGCGATGCCGCAATTGCGAGCAATAAACGGGCACCAGACGTGCACTGAGTGCATGATGGCTGCGAAATACAGCTACGTCGACGCTACAATTTTCGTTGAAAAAGTTGGTAAAGCCCCAACAGCGCCGTCGTCTAAGTCTTCGCAAAGAAGTCGACGCGGAATGAAATTCACCGTCAACAGTTTTGACACTGTCGGCGTGTTGAAGATGAAAATTTTGGAAAAGTTTGACACGGCGCCGCTCGATCAGCATCTCTTCTTATCCGACGGCACAAAGCTCGAGGACGACAACGGCGACTTGGCGTCGTACTTTGTCCAGCCCGGCGATATCATTACAATGTTTACCACGAACATGCACGATCCAGAAGACGCATCGTATTTTGAGTCGATGATGCGCGGCGTCGACGCGAGCGCTTCGCGCGAGCCCGCGGCGACGCGACCGGTGGAAACCGACGCTGGCTTTGCCGGCACCGCGTTGCAAACGTTGCATGCTCATAATCCATAGAACGAAGCACATAGGTACGATAGATATATGATAGCTGTACACCATTGAATTGAAATATTAGAAGAGTTGTTTTAAAAGCGGTACCGGTAGCTGTCGCGCGCGCGAGTTCACAACTTTACTTGAGCACACGCAGGTTTTCGCGCGCGTCGTCGTCATGACCGCGATACGCATCGAAGAAGAAGATGCCATCCCAATCCCCGATGTGCCACATAAGCTATTTACGCTCGTGCTCGTGCGCGACTACGCGAATGATCGCGTGTTACTCGGAGAAAAGCTGCGAGGTACGTTTTTGACTGCATCTTCGCGCGTACGTCGATCGCGGGGCGCGCGAACGCTTAACTGACGACGAATCATGCGCCATTAGGATTTGGTACGGGCTATTTCAACGGATTTGGCGGCAAAGTTGAGGCTGGTGAGACAGTTGAAGCCGCGGCGCTTCGCGAGCTCAAAGAAGAGGCGAACATCGAGGCGTTGGATTTGTCCGCTCGCGGTGTGTTGAGATTTATTTTCGACGACAATCCACAACCATGGCTCGTACACGTGTTTCACGCGTCCAAGTTCGAGGGAGATATTCAGGCGAGCGATGAGATGCGTCCGGCGTGGTTTGGCGTGAAAGACGTTCCGTTTGAGCAAATGTGGGCCGACGACGAACACTGGTATCCACTCTTCATGGCTGAGGAGACGTTTGTGGGCACGTTCACGTTCACACAAACGACGAAATTGGTCAAATTCCATCTTCGAACGACGGACGATCTGTCGACGGTGTGAGGTGCCGCGATGTACCCCATTGCAGCGCTGGGCTTGAGGCTCACTACACGACTCGTGAGGTCGTCACGATGCCACAGGGACACCGGAGAAGTAGGAGCCGTCGCTCAAGCGAGAGCTTCGTCAGAGCACGCGTCTCCTAGCGGCTCGGAAACGAGCGCGCATCTTATGACTTCTGTGCATCTGTACGCAATCCTCGTCATGAGTTCCAGTTTGGGTGAGTAGCGTTCGACATGTACTCTTAGACGAGATGTATAAAATTTTGTGATAAAACATGTTTTACTTTGTACGTTCGAGATCTGATAATAAGCGCTCAACATCCTCGCGAGGTATGATCAAACACACGCCACTTTGGCGTCGCAATTGTTCGCGCAAGTACGCAATCGAGCCCTTCCATTCCGTCGCGTCGGCGTCGGCGGCGTCATCCATCAGCGTTTCATCCATCAAATCGTTCGTGTTCTGACCGACCTGGGACGATAAATCGGCGATAATCTCAGCCGCCATGCGCTCAAGCGCCTCATCAATATTCATCATGACTTTCTCGGCCGCTTTTTCTGCATCATTATCGGAAGGTTGGCTGTCGTCCTGACTCGAAAACATCGATCGGCTCTCGCTCCCTCCGCGTCGCGAATCATCCAAATCACCCGACGCCGGCGCCAGCGCCCGGTGCGCCGCAAATAAAGAACAATCACCAGCGCTCAGCGATATCGTATTCACCACATCGTTATCGACGTGCTCACCGCGCATACGTTCGGGACTCTCTCCGCCGAGCATCGCGATTTCCGCCGCGTTTAATCGCACGCGATAGCGCTCCGTCAACATCGGCGGCACATTCGCCGCATCTCTCACCTCGCCGTCCACAGAACCCGTACCATCGGGCATGAAAGTCAATCGCTCCATGATTGCCGATCCGTCAATGCATTGCATGCTGTACTCGTGCGCGATGCGAAGCGCGCACGCGTCGTCTCCATCGCGCTCGGCGACGACATCGAGCGGTTTCACAGTCACCCCCGTGCGCGCATCGACGGCGACGACGAGGCCCGCCCAGTCGTTCGCGCTCGAACATACGCCACCGCTGATGAGCACGACGGCGTAGGACGCGGCGTCGGTGCGCATGGGGAATGAATTGTTTAGATCCTGCGCGATGTCGTCCAATCGTCAGTCATTCCGCGCGCGCGTCGACGCGCATGTCAACGCACCTCGACGAGCTGCGCGCGGCTCGCGCGTAACGATTCACTCGCGGACGAATCCGACACCCACCGGTGTGATTTCGCGGGCGTACGTTTGGGGCGTTTACGAGGCATGGCGTGCGATGATGTGGCGCGCGATGACGTCTCGCGCGAGTCGATCGCGCGTCGCGTCAAGCACATAGAGCGCTGGTATTGTACACTACAACGATACACCTCACCGCATCGCGCCTAGCGCGCGTTGTGGTGAGTTTCTCAACGGTTTCAAACGTCGATGTGATGCGTCTCAATCGCACCGTCAGTCGCGCGGCGAGCGCGCGGCATCTTCTTCACATGCGTCACCGAGTCGCCGCGGTCACCACCGCTTGCGCGACGACATCCGCGCGTGACCATCCGTAAAACTTAATCAAGTGGTCAATGCCTAAAACCACGACGCTCATCGGGAACACCAGACCGATGGTGCTTCCAATGATAAAATTTCGAAAGGAGAGGTTGCTCAACGCGAGCGCGTAATTTAACGACGGCGACAAGAACAAAAATGTTCGAAGAATCACCACCGTCACGACGGGCTTGCGCTCCAAGCGCGCCATCATGCGTTGCACGAAACGCCATTGGACGTTAGCCAGGGCTTGACCGCCAATTCGACGGACGACTATGAATGATAACGCGCAGGACAGCGGCGCGATGACCAACGCCAACGCGAAACCGATAAAGTGTCCCCACCGTAAAACACCCGTGATGATGAACACCGTCGCCGGCAAGTGGCACAGCTCGGCGAGACAAAACCCAACGCACCACAGGAGCACGCCCAAGACGCCAGCCTTATCCATGGCGTCGTGCACTTGCGCGGGATTAATCGCGAGGATGTCTGGCGCGCCGTGTATCCACACGTATCTCCCCGTCCCCGCCAGCGCGATCGCCAACCCGATCGCCAACCCAATTTCCATCCTGCGCTTGCGCGCATTCTTGTGCTTCGAACTCGATGCGTTTGACGCGGCGGCGATCTTCGACGCCGAGCGGTGGTGTTGCGCTCCGACGCTCGACGTCGACGTCGCTCCGACGTCAAACGAAGACGAAGACGACCCCGACCCCGACCCGCGCCGGGTTTTCGTGAGCAGCCGCTCCGACTCCGCCGCGTCCACGACCGTGGCGGCCATGGTGACGCCGACGCGACGGCGGCGATGGCGCTTCCGCGCGCGCGAATGCGGCGGACGCGCGCGCGCGGGACGTCGACTACGGACGCGAGGGTATCGTCGAGCCGTGGTATATTCCTCAGTCATCGACTCGCGCCACGCGACAACGTCATGGCGAAGGGCATGACGAAAGCCGGGGCGATCCTGGTGAAGCTCGTGAGCACCGCCGCGACGGGCTCGTTCATCATCCGTCGACGTAACCCGAAGAAGATGCCGAAAAAGTTGGAGATGATGAAGTACGACCCGAGGTACGTCCGTCGTGTGTGCGCGTCGTGTGTGCGCGCTTTTCGCGGGTGCGTCGCGACGGATCGCGCGCGTGGCGTCGACTGACGTCAACTGAATCGTTCGCGCACCAGAGTACGCAAGCACGTGTTGTTTCAAGAGACGAAAAAGGCGTGAGCGCCGATCCCGTAGTCCATCCGTAGCCCGCCGACCGCGCCCTAGCTCACCGCGCACGGCGCCGTAGCCTTCCACGCGCACACGCCGTGGGTTGATGTCATGCACCGATTAGATTTGATTGATTCGATGTCACGCGAATTTCACGCCCGTGGCGCCGTCGAGCTCAAACGTCGCGCACGCGCCCTCGAGCTCCAACGCGCGCGCCGCGAACGCGCACCGCTGCTCATCTTCTCCCGCCAATGCCGTGCCTTTGGCGATGCCTCGCCCATCCGTGAGCTCGGATAGCGTGAGAACTTTACCGGATAAACCATAGGTTTCGACGATGTCGCGCATGGCGACGCATAGCGCGCGCACGGTGGCGGCGTCTACGACGCACGCCGTCGTCGCCGCGGTCCACGTCGCTTCTCCTCGGCGCTCGAGCGCATCGATAATCTCTCGCCGCATCGCCACATCCACCGTGCGGTTAATGCTCGCGTTTGTGAATATATCTTCGCTCGCCACGTCGACGATGGGGCACTTGCGCGCGCGCACGGCGCTGTTTTATGCGTCACAACGAACGTTTGTCAGTCAACGAGTCAGCACGCATCACCGCGCCGAGCGATCGCGATCGATACGTACGTCAGCAGCGCGCGGCACCATAAGTCGCACTGTTTTCGCCACGTGTCCTCGCGCGTTTGTCGGGTGTAATACGGCGGATACGACAGGAAGGTGGCGTCATCCATCGAATCGACACGTCACTCTTTGCCGCTCGACATGTTTGCGCAGGCGCGTTGCCCGTCGTCTGTCGTCCGCGCTCGCGCGTCGCTCGCGCGCCCGGGCGAGTCCTCTCGCGTGCGCGCGGCGTCGCGCGCGTCGCGCGCGGCGTTGTCGTCGTCGTCGTCGCGTCGCGCGCGCGCCGGTCGCGCGAACGCAGCGCACGAAATGGTCGAGCTCGCGTCGGCGTTCGACGCGGTAAACATGGACATCACCCTGAGCGGCGCCGAAGAAGCGCTCGGGAAGTGTGCGTTTGCGAGTTTGGCGCTCGCGTCGGGCGTGTTCGCCTCCAAGGTACGTCGCGCGCGCGCGTCACGCGTCGTTTTGAGATGAGCTCGCGGCGTTGAGGTTCTCGGTTCTTTATCCTTTGTAGTCGCGAACGCTTGCTGCTTTGTGCGCGCACTGACGACGTCTCGCGCGCGCCACGGCGCGGCATCACTCTTTCAACAGGCTATTTTTACCGACGACAAGCGTTCGGGGAAGCTCGAGCAGTACGCGATGTATGGAGGCAACGCGGCGTTGTTTGCCTCGCTCGCCGCGCGTTGGGTCGAAAGCGGCCACTTTCCTCTTTCAAACATGTACGAATCGTTGTTGTTCCTCGCGTGGGGCATCACCACGGTGCATTTGGTGGTGACTGAGCGTGATGGGTTTTCGAAGAGTGCTATTCCTGGGGCGTTATCGGCACCGACGGCGGCATTGACCGTGGCGGCGGCGACGTTGGCGTTGCCCGCCGAGTTGCAACGGGCGACGGCGCTCGTTCCGGCGTTGAAGAGTAATTGGTTGATGATGCACGTGAGCGTGATGATGATGAGTTATGCGACGTTACTCGTGGGGTCGCTGTCGTGCGTGTCGTACTTGCTCGTCGATGCGTCGCAGGATTGGGCCATGGCAAAGGGGGCGTTGGAGAAGCTCGACGGGCTCGTCGATAAGGAGGCCAAGGAGGGCGAAAAGACGAGAAATCGCCCGAAGATTTCTTCGGATGGCACTGTCACCGCCATGGATGACTCGGCAAACGTAGATTTCACCGGCGGCGAGTTCGCCATGGATGCTCGCGGTGGTGAACGCATCATGACGGAGATGGACAACTTGGCGTACCGCTGCTTGGGCGCGGGATTCGCGTTGCTCACCGCCGGTTTAGTCTCTGGCGCAGTGTGGGCCAACGAAGCGTGGGGTTCGTATTGGTCGTGGGACCCCAAAGAAACATGGGCTCTCATTACCTGGCTCGTGTACGCCACGTATTTACACTCGAGATTGGTTGCGAACTGGGATAAGAAAGATTCGTGCGCCGTCGGAGCCGCGGGTTTTGTTGTCGTCTGGGTGTGCTACGTCGGTATTAATTTATGGGGCGTTGGCTTGCACTCCTACGGCTGGTTCGCGAACAGATAAACCCCACACATGTTTGCTTAATTAGTTTTCCGGATTAATTTTCTTCCTTTTATTACACTCGGCCGCATTGTTCAATATTATTCTTTTACTTCAGTACTCTTCGTTACTGCTGTTGACGCGCGAGGTCGCTGTCTTCACTTCGTGGCGCTCCCACGAGTCGCCCGCGCGTCGCCTCGCGCACGCAGTTCGATCTTCAACTCGCGCGCACGATGCCCGTCGTCGCCATCACGCTCACCGTCGCCAGCGCGTGCGCCATCAACGTTGGTAAGGCGTTTCAAAAGAAGGCTGCGAAGACGCTCCCAAAGTTAACGCTCACCACGATTCGCGCATATCTCACGCACGACGTATGGATTCGCGGGCTCATGCTCGACATACTCGGTGGCGGTGGCATTCTCCTCGCCCTATGGCTCGCGCCGATGAGCGTGGTGCAGCCTGCGAGCGCGAGCGGCGTGGCCATCCTCGCAGCGATATCGCACGTCTACTTGGGCGAGCGCCTTGCCCCGCGCGAATGGGTCGCCGTCGCGAGCTGTGGGTGCGGCGTCGGCGCACTCGGATGGTATTCTAGATCTGGTTCGCCTGACGCACCGCCGATTGGGAGTTTTCGGTTACTCGTGGCGTTCGCGCTCGGCGTGGTGTGTTTGCTCGCGCCGAGCGTCGCCAGTCGTCGGTTCGCGTCCATCATGTCTCGCGACGCCGCGCGTCTTGCGTTGATCAAGATTGGCGCCCAGTGCGGTACATGTTTTGCGCTGAGTTCGTTTTGTGTGAAAATGACCATCGCGTACGCGAGGGCGTGGATGTTATTCACCGCGCCGCTCGCGATGGCGGCGTCGTTGAGCCTCACGTCGGTCGGCTTGTACTATCAAACGAAAGGATTCCGCGATGGCAACTCCATCGTCGTCGTCTGTGTCGCGGGTAACGTCGCACAAATGATTGTCGCAGCGATGTATGGTTTAGTTATATTGGGTGAACCCTTGCCGGAGACGTGGCGGGCGTTATTTGGATGGATGTGTAGTTGGTCGCTGATTCTCTTCGGCGTCGTCGCGCTGTCTGGCGCCGACAGCGGCGGCGCCCTCGCGGGCACACGCGAAAGCCGCGGGCCGAGCATTCTGCCCACTACGACGCAATCAAACATAGTTTCCATCACCCCAGCGCAAGCCGTTCGGGGAAAGATGCAGTAAATACAGTAGCGAGCGTGTAGCCAGACGCCTCATAATTTGACTCGCTCTCGCGCCCGCGCTCCACATGTCTCAACCGCCATCGTCCCAACCAGACCTCTCGCAACCACAAGCGTCGCAACCACACGCGTTACAAAAGCCCGAATGGATCGGCGACGCCGCACCGTGCGGTTTTCTCGTCACACGCGTCGGGCACGGTGACCTCGCGCTCTCGGGCGACGATTGCTGCGCCTTGGTCAACGCCGCCAAGGATGCGTGGCAAAAACATGCGAAAGACGCCGTGGCGATCACAAATGCGGTGACAAAGACAATTCCCGACTCCACCGCTGCGATATTCGTCGCGCTCGAGCCCGCGGATGTGAGCACGGACGTCACAGCGTTTGGGAATTGGATCATCGAACGCATGTCGGAGGGCGTCGATTGGCCGAAACCGACGCACGTGAATCGTATGATTCCGGTCGAATGCGTCTCCGACGCCAGCATGGAGGCCATCGATGCGATTTCATCGATTGTCATTCCGAAGCATTTCGCCAAGCTCACGCGCGAAGGCATGCGCTCGTCGACGTATGAGACGCATTTCGAAGACTTGAGCGCGGCGGTGCCGTTATCAAACGCCGCGATTAATCGCGTCGTGGGATCAAAGCTGCCGGGCGGGTACCAGATTGATTTGGTCAATCCAGCGCATACAATCATGGTGTGTTGCGCTGGTTCTGCGAGTTTTATGAGCGTTTGCGAAAAGTACGACGCGCATTTGCATTACAACGTGCATCAGGCGATGAATAAAGCCGCCGCCGCGTAATCGAACGCGCGCGCGCTCGTATACGTTTACGGTTCGCGTTTACACTTCACGCACTGATGATGCGTCATTCGCACCGTCAATCCAAGATCTCCGTCGACTCCCACATGATACACGTTTAAGCGATGCGCGCGTGGCGCATACGCGATGCTTTTCTTTTCCTTTACGACGACGTAGCCAATGTTGTGATACCAACGAGCGCCGCATACGTTGACTCGCGACGATGAAAGCCTTCGGGCTCGAGCCGTCAAGGCTCAAAGAGCAATTCGCTGATGCGACTAAGAAACTTCGCGCGCAGGCCGAGGACACGCTAGGGGGTTTGATTGAGACAAACGCCGTCGAACGGGGAGCGGTTGGAGCGTCTTCGCGAAGCGCGTTTGCGCGAGAAGTCGCGAACGATGAGCCTCTCGCGATTGGTGTCGATTGGATGGGTCCAAGCGAAAGCGCGCGCGTAACTGAGCTTAAAGAGATTCTTGAACGTCGAGATGAGGAAGTCGCGGCGTTGAAGGATGCGTTGCGGCGATCTACAGAGCCCGCGAGCGAGGCCGAGCGCGCGTCCACAAAGGCAACCGCAAACGCCGCTCAAGCTAGCGATGCCGACGGAGACGTCACTGCGGACGCCAATGCCGCGCTCATCGCATCTCTGCGCAAAGAGTTAGCCGCTGCGAAAGATGCGGTGGCGTGGAAAGAGGAAGAAGCGAAGGAGTTTGAGCTCGAAGGTGACGACGCGCGGCGCGAGCGGGACGAAGCCAAACGCGCGTTGGAGGACGAACGCACCGATAAGCGCGCTCTGGAGCTCGACCTTGAGACATTAATGAAAGCGAGAGAGCAATCTAATAATGCGGATGCGGGCGTCACGGGAACCTCGAAGGGGAGTGGTGAAGAATCTACGTCTGACGGCGTGACGCGGGAGCTCGAGGAAGCGCTTGAAAAATTGAGCGTCGAGAAGAGCGCTTTGGTAACGATGACGAACGAGCGCGATCGCGCGTTGAAGCAAGTTCAAAGTATGAAAAGCGTGAATGAAACGTTACAAAAACAGCTCGCGGAGTATGTAAAACGCATACCGGAGCTTGAAGAGGCGAAGAAGGAGTGTCAACGCGAGGCAGATGCTGTGGCGGAGAGTCTCACAGGCGCTCGCGCCGACGTAGAACGCGCGGAAAAAGCGCTCAAGGACGCCGAGGAGCGAACAGAACGTTTGGAGACCGAAAGTCAAGCGTCGACGCGTGAACGCGATGCACTGCACGCCGAGTTGGCTGAGATGAAGCGCGCCAATGAGAACACAAAGCAATTGCAATCCGACGTCGAGGTAGCAAAGCAGCGCATGAGCGAAGGTGC
>Ga0181558_10002375_pt1 | contig 17821 bp, 11 predicted proteins | sample 011ome_22_FD_133754 | JGI IMG/M metagenome (GOLD analysis project Ga0181558, IMG submission 133754) | Coastal salt marsh microbial communities from the Groves Creek Marsh, Skidaway Island, Georgia - 011507BT metaG (megahit assembly) | ecosystem: Environmental > Aquatic > Marine > Intertidal...
ATCTCCTTTTAAACTATTAAACGCTCTAGTCGCCTTAGAAGAAGGGGTGATCACCGAACATTCTAAGGTCAAATGTTACAATGGATTTTATGTAGGAAATATCCTTAGAGGATGTCACTGTGGTGGTGGTATTCACGATTTAAGAGCAGGAATCGCCGTTTCCTGTAATGCTTACTTTGCAGACACCTTTAAGAAAATTTATGCCAAATATGACAAAACCTCTGAAGGACAAGATGTTTGGGAAAACCATATAAAAAGTTTTGGTCTTGGGGATTTCTTAGGCTATGACCTCCCCACTGGAGCTCCTGGAAGAATTCCATCAACTAATTATTATAATCGGGCTTATGGAAAAGACAGATGGTTTCCAACGTTCATCATCTCTAATGCGATTGGTCAAGGTGAAGTGGCGGTTACTCCGATTCAGCTTGCAAATATGACAGCAGCTATTGCCAATAGAGGTTATTTTTACACCCCACATATTGTTCGAAAAATTGGAGGGGAAGCCATGAGTGACCCTCATTTTACAGAGCCTAAACAAACCACGATCTCTAAACAACATTTTGAGCCGATCATCAAAGCGATGATCGATGTTTATAAAACGGGTACCGCTAAATGGATTCAAATTCCAGGCGTATCTATTGCAGGTAAAACAGGAACCGTTGAAAACTACACGCTGATCGATGGAGTTAAAACTCAGCTTACCGATCATTCCCTTTTTATCGCTTTTGCTCCTGTTGAAGACCCAAAGATTGCCTTAGCAGTGTATATCGAACACGGCTATTATGGAGCTAGATATGCTGGGCATATCGCCTCCTTAATGATTGAAAAATACCTTAAGGGGGAGATTACACGAACAGACCTTGAAAAAAGGATGTTAGAAAAAACACTTGAAAAAGAATACGCAAAACCCTATAGCGGCAAACCCTTTGAAATCAACGAATATGATTGGTAGTGGATTAAGAAGAATGGATTGGATCAGTGTGCTACTGGTATTGGCCCTTATAGGTATTGGATGGGGAAACATTTATTCTGCAACCGTTGTGGATACTCAATCATCGATTTGGGACCTCAGTACTAGTTACGGTAAACAACTCGCTTTTATAATGATTAGTTTGGTAGCAGTGGTAATTTTATTTATGCTTCAAACAAAGCTTATTGAACGTTTTGCTTCACTATTTTACATCACTACTATTGTACTATTAATTGGATTATATCCCTTTGGAAAGACGATTGCCGGGGCAACCTCATGGTATGGTCTTGGTTTTTTTAACCTACAACCTTCAGAACTAGCAAAGATTGGAACCGTACTAGCTTTAGCTAAGTACCTTAGTGATATTCAAACAGATATCAAACGTTTGAAAGACCAATTCTTTGGCTTTCTGATTATCTTAACTCCTGTGATTTTAATCGTTCCTCAGCCAGATCCTGGATCCGCATTGATTTTTTTCTCATTAGTTTTTATTCTTTTTAGAGAGGGGGTTTCTCTTTCTTATTTTTGGTTTGGATGTTACAGCATACTCCTTTTTATAAGCACCCTTAAATTTGGAGTGATTTATGTGGGAACCAGTATAGGGATTTTAAGTATTCTCGCTTATCTATTTTTCAATAAACGTAAAAAGATCAAGTGGAGCTCGTTATTGTTTTTTATCATACTTTCTATTGGGGTTGCTTCTTCAGTTCAATATGTGTACGAGCATGTTTTTGAACAACGTCATCGCGATCGTCTAAGTCTTTGGCTTAACCTAGAAAAAGATCCGCTAGTACAAGAATCGATCAAAAAAACTATTGGCTATAACACCTACCAATCTGAAAAGGCAATTGAGGCAGGAGGATTTTGGGGAAAAGGATTTTTAGAAGGAACACGAACTAAGGGTGATTTTGTTCCTGAACAACATACCGATTATATCTTTAGTACCGTTGGAGAGGAATGGGGATTCATTGGAAGTCTTACCGTAGTTATTTTATTTACCACACTCCTACTTAGAATACTTTATTTAGCTGAGCGACAAACAAGTACCTTCAATCGAGTATATGGCTATGGGGTAGTCTCTATTTTGGCCACACATTATATTATCAACATAGGAATGGTGATCGGACTTCTTCCAACAGTGGGAGTTCCCCTACCCTTTTTAAGCTATGGTGGATCTGGATTATTTGGCTTTAGCTTGATGCTCTTTATCTTCATCAAACTCGATGGGAACCGATTAAAAGAATGGGATTAGGAACTGCAAGATAAGGCTGAATCTCCTACAGTATCAGGTTTTTTCTTAATCCATGGACTTGCCTTTGGGTTATCTTCATAAGGGGTTTTAATCAGTTCGGCAAATTCATTCAACAACTGATAATCACCGGATTCTGCGGCTTGAATCACCTCTTCTAACATATAGTTTCTAAGAATAAATCGTGGGTTGATGGCTTTCATTTGTACCTGGCGATCGCTATCTGTTTGAATTTGCTCACCCCAACGTTGTTCAAGATTCTTGAACCAAATTTTCCATTTATGCTGTAAATTTTCATCAAGTTCTTGAATATAAAACACTGCTCTAAACTGATCTAAATTGAGTTGATTGGCGTTTAATTCGGAGAGTCTTCTAAAGAAAAGACTATAATCTGCCTTAGACATACGTAGCAATTCAATGAGTTCATCAATGGTAGCTTCATCGCTAGAATGTTCACCATAGCATCCTAATTTTAATTTCATATGCTTGAGAAACTCAAGCTCATACTCCAACTTAAACCTATTTAAAATTGACTCAAACCCCTTTGCATCTTCTACCAATGGATATAAGGCATTAGCCAGTTTATAAAGATTCCAAAGTACTGTATTGGGTTGGTTTTCATAACAATACCTCCGATGTTCTACATCAGTGGTATTGGGGGTCCAGGTGGGGTCAAATTCATCTAAGAATCCATATGGTCCATAGTCAATCGTCTCTCCGCTAATCGACATATTATCAGTATTGAGTACTCCATGTACAAAACCAATTGACTGCCAATGAATCAACGTTTGTAAGCTTTTTTGCATCACAGCTTTAAAAAAAAGCAAATAATCAGCGTTAGTTTCAATGGTAAGATCCGGATAATACTGCTCAATGGTATAGTCTACCAATAATTTTAGATGTTCGATATCTTCTCTAGCGGCAAAAATTTCAAAAGATCCAAATCGTATAAAATGAGGTGCAATTCTACAAACAATAGCCCCTGGTTCTTTTTGAGGGTTCCCATTATATAAACGATCTCTTGTAACTAATTCACCACTAAGCGCTAGTGAAAGGGCTCTAGTCGTAGGAACTCCAAGATACGCCATAGCCTCAGACATTAAATATTCCCTTATCGATGAACGAAGTACAGCATAGCCATCTCCTGCTCTTGAATAAGGAGTAGGTCCCAATCCTTTAAATTGCAGAGTATAGGTTTGATCTTTACCTTTTATTTGGCCAAAAGTAATAGCTCTACCATCTCCTAACTGACCTGCCCAATGACCAAATTGATGACCACCGTAACAAGCAGCATAAGCTGTTGTTCCTAGCGTGTTTTGACCTTTTAGTAAGTGTTGAAGCACTTCTGACTTTATAGCTTCGTTGCTAAAACCCAGAAGAGCTGCAGTAGCTTCAGAATAGTGCACTATTTGAGCCGCTTCAAATACCCTTGGAGTTACAAATGAATAATGAGCCTGAAGAACCGCTCTAGGTTGATTCCGGGTTAAAGGATCAGCTTTAAGGCTTAAAAAATGATTATCGAGTTTAAATTCCATGATTAATCAGTCTGTTTGAGAGAGCCGATCATCTTTTTAGGGTTAGTGAATTTAAATTTCAAATCCTTTAGTACGTTTAATGCTTCGTCCACATAGATATCCTTAGCTAAGGACTCATGCCAACGATTTCTTTTTTCTCTTAAGGTTTCATCTTGAGTAAATAGTTCATCTTCATAATCAAGAGACTCAAAGGTTAACTTGGAATCAAAGTCGTTGATGGACTCAAAGTACTCCGCTTTTCGATCCGCTTCAGCAATGAGTTGTTGATATTCTTCAAAGAAAAGGGTTGACTCAGAACGATCTTGTTGATCTTTTATCCATCTGGCATTTTCATCTATCAACTTTAAATAGTTATTATCTTTCATGCGTTTATTGGAACGTTCGATCGTTTTTTCAAGATCCATATACCCATTCCAAGGCTGAAAATCTGCTGAAGCAATTTTATCCCACGGCATTGGATAGTCTTGTTCACGTTCTCCTATTTCTAAATAAGAATAACGATCTGGAACAACAACATCAGAATTTACACCCTTAAGTTGTGTAGAACCTCCATTAACTCTGTAATACTTTTGAGTCGTTATCTTTAAAGCTCCTAATGATCCAAGATCAGAATTGCGTACCATTCGATCAAAGGGTATCATATTTTGAACCGTTCCTTTTCCAAAGGTTCGCTGGGAACCAATCACTACCGCTCTTTTATAATCTTGAAGAGCTGCAGCAAGAATTTCAGAAGCAGAAGCTGATAATTCATTAACCAAAAGTACTAATGGTCCATCCCATTGAATTTTGGGGTCTTCATCCATAAAAACATCGATCTGTTGATCAGAATTTTTTACTTGAACCACTGGACCTTCTTTGATAAATAAGCCTGCGATATCCACAACAGTCTGAAGCGAACCTCCTCCATTATTTCTGAGGTCAAGCACCAAGCCTTCGATACCATCATTCTTTAATTCTTCGATTTCTTTAGCGATATCGGTCGCTGCATTTCTAGTATCATAATCGGTAAAATTGACATAAAATTTAGGTAAATGAATGATACCATAGGATACCCCTTCTTTGACCACTTTCGCAGATTTAGCATAGGTTTCTTCTAATTCAATGGCATCTCTGGTAATTTCAACGACTTCCTTTTTACCATTGACCCTTTTTACATGTAAGTATACCTTGGTTCCTTTGGCTCCCTTGATCAATTTTATAGCATCATCTAATCGCATTCCAACAATATTAACAGGCTCTGCCTCTCCTTCTTGACCTACCATTAATATTTCATCGCCTACCTCTAAGCTTTTAGCTCTCCATACGGGTCCTCCTGAAATGATTTCAACAATCTTGGTTTGATCACGACGCTTAGAGAGTCGCGCTCCAATTCCTTCGTACTTTCCGCTCATATCAATATCAAACTTTTCTTTATCCTCTGGGGCAAAATAGTAGGTATGAGGATCGTAAGTTTCAACAATTGAATTTAGGTATTGAACAAACCAGTCCTTACGTTCTAGGTCATTAAAATAAAAGGCATAATTATCATCTAAAGTCGTACTTAATTGAGTCCTACTTTCTTCTTCCAACGTTGCAGAAGTTTTAGGCTCAAAATTAGGATCTTCTTTTAAGGCCTCTTGTTGGGTTTCCCATTTGGCAAAATAAGAACTCAACGCAGAGTACTTGAGTTGTTTTCTCCATCGTTCTTTAAGTTCTGATGTTGAAGTTGGGGCTTGTAATTGATCATAGTCGACCACAACAGACTCTTGTATTGAAAAATCAAATGGTTGAGCTAACACTCCCTTATATATGCCTTGAGACTCTTTTAATCGGCTCATATAACGTTCATAAACCAAATTAAAAAAATCGAGGTTAACATTTTTAATTTCATCATCGATTTGATAACGATAAACCTCAAAATCCTTGATATCACTTGCTAAAAAAATACGTTTTAATGGATCTAAATCATCGATGAAATCTTCAAAGACCTTTTCTGAAAACTCATCATTAATGGTTTCAGGGCTAAAATGCCATTTTTCCAATACAAAAGAAATAAGTTCTAATAAGAGTTGATCCTTATCATTGTTTTCAAAAGAACTACTTCTAAAAGAGCAGGAAGCAAATGCCGTAAGAAGCACTAATAATGCTAATGTCAATTTATTTTTCATCAATCAAATTATATTTAGGATTGTAAACTTTGCAGCAAGATAGTAAAAATAGGTGGCCGCTATTTCTAAAGATTTGTTAATAATTGATCGGTAAAATTATTGTAAATTCGCTTAAAACATGCTTTATGGCTCCAAAACCACTCATTTTAGTAACTAATGATGACGGAATCACCGCACCAGGTCTTCGAACATTAATAAGGTTAATGAGTGCCATTGGTGAAGTCGTTGTAGTAGCTCCCGATAAGCCACAATCAGCAATGGGACATGCCATTACGGTCAACAATACCCTCTATGTCAATGAACATAAAGGGCATACTGATGGAGCTTCACAAGAATTTAGCACCTCTGGTACTCCCTCAGACTGTGTCAAATTAGCCTTAAATGAAATTTTAGATAGAAAACCTGATCTTTGTGTAAGTGGTATCAATCACGGTTCTAATTCAGCTATTAATGTGATTTATTCTGGCACTATGAGTGCAGCCATTGAAGCGGGAATTGAAGGGATACCTGCTATCGGATTTTCGCTTTGCGATTTTAAATGGGAAGCTGATTTTAGTTCTTTTGAGCCCTTTGTCACCAAAATAGTCAAGGAAGCGTTAAGCCGTAATTTAGCTGATGGAATTATTTTAAATGTCAACGCTCCAAATACCAAGGAAATAAAAGGCATCAAAGTGTGCCGTCAAGCTAAATCCAATTGGAAAGAAAAATTTGACAAGAGAACTAGTCCAATGGGCAAAGAATATTATTGGCTAAGTGGTGAATTTGAGCTGTTGGACAAAGGGGAAGATACCGATGAATGGGCCTTATCTCAGGGATATATTTCTATTGTCCCTACACAATTTGATCTCACAGCACACCACGCTATGCCAAGTTTAAATAATTGGAAATTCGATGAGTAACCAAAGTAAACAAATAGTGAGTGGACTTATCCTTGGAATCATCTCCACACTTTTAGGTGTTATTCTTTATATGTTTTTTATGACTAATGAAGAGATAGGTGAGGGTATCATCATGGCTTACCGTTCAGGGTTTTTAGGAAAAATAATCGGTCTTGGAGCGCTTCCTAACCTAATTTTATTTAGTTACTTCATCAAAAAAAAGTACCTGTATCAAGCAAGAGGAGTTCTTTTAGCTACTTTTTTTGCAGCATTAGTCACCCTTTATCTTATCTAAATGAAGTACTTCATTATTGCGGGAGAAGCCTCTGGAGACCTTCATGGATCTAATTTAGTACGTGAACTTAAAAAACAGAACCCAACTGTAGAATGCTATGGTTTTGGGGGAGATTTGATGCAAAAAGCAGGAATGAAACTCTCTATACATTATAGGGAACTTGCGGTAATGGGATTTATTGATGTTATCAAAAAAATCTTCAGTATTGCAAAGCACATCGCATTTTGCAAAAAAGAAATACAACGGATTCAAGCCGATGCGATAATCTTTATCGATTTCTCTGGTTTTAACCTCAGAATAGCGAAGTGGGCCAAAGAACAAGGCTATTCCACCCATTATTATATCGCACCTCAAGTTTGGGCGTCTCGATCTAAACGCGTTAAAAAAATAAAAGCATATATTGATCATCTCTACATAACGCTTCCTTTTGAAGTGGACTTCTATAAAAAACATGGCATTGAAGCTCAATTTGTAGGACATCCACTGATCGATGCGCTTAATGCTCAACCCATATTGGACGCTACCGCTTTTAGAACAAAACACCTGCTCCCAAAAGACAAAGAGCTCATCGCCTTACTTCCTGGTAGTAGACGCTCTGAGGTCACTAAAATACTTAGTAGTATGCTTACTGTGGTAGATCACTTTAAGGAGTATCACTTTGCACTAGCCATGGCTCCTAGTCTTGAACTAGACCTCTACAAGGAACTTACCAAAAACACAAGGGTCAGTCTTATTGAAAACGATACTTATTCACTTTTAAACGTCTCAAGAGCGGCTTTAGTCACCTCAGGAACTGCAACATTGGAAACAGCACTTTTAAAGGTTCCGCAAATTGTCTGTTACAAAACACAGGGATTGACCTATTGGATTGCCAAACAAATCATCAAACTCCCTTATATTTCGTTAGTAAATATTATCCTTAAAGAAGAAGCCGTACCCGAACTCATTCAAGGAAATTTAACCACCAAAAAGCTCAAAAGCGCTTTAAGTCATATCCTGATGGATGTGAATACCCAAAAGCAGCTTGACGCCTACCAAAAGCTAGAACAGCTTTTAGGAAAAGGTGGTGCTAGTCGAAAAGCAGCAGCAGCACTACTCAAAAATTCATAACTTGAACTGCTATAGGTGCCATCAACTAGCATGGTACACTTTTCATTTCATAAAAATTTATTACTTATAGCCCTAGGAATAGCCTTGGGCATCCTTTTTGGTTTTAATTTTCCTGCAGTACTGAATGTATATGTAAAGCCTATTATACTTATACTTTTCTTACTACTGGTAGTTTTATATAGGACTACCACTCGAATTCTAAACTATGGATGTATCGCCTTAATTGCCTTTGGATTGGGAGCTTTTAGAATGCAGCTCACTCAAACAGCTGTTCCTGATCTAAGTTTACATCAGGGAATAGCTCAAATTCAAAAAAAATTATCGAGTACAGATTTTTCCAATAGCTATCTCATCAAACTTGTGGGTGATCAGCAACACTACTTACTAACTAAAATGAGCGTTGATACAATTCCCCTAATCCCAGGCGACCGAATTCACTATTGGGCAAAAGCAAAAGCACTCCACTATTCCACTCCCCCCGGAGGGTTTAATTATCAACGCTTCCTCAACAAGCAAGGAATAACACATGAGCTACTAATAATGGAGTATGAAAAAATCGAAGCACATTATTCACTAACTCGACTTGCCTATCAATTTAGAGTAACGCTTAAAGCACATCTTGAGGATATATTTGAGGCACCACGAGAAACCAGTACGGCATTAGCGCTACTAATAGGAGTAAAGGACAAAGAATTTAAATCCCTACAAAACATATATGCAAAAGCGGGAGTTGCCCACCTATTAGCGATCTCAGGACTTCATACCGCCATCTATTTTTCATTGTTTTACCTGCTGTTCTATCCTGTAGCGTTAGTACCTAAAGGAAAACGAATTCAATGGTTAAGTGCTCTGCTCTGTTTATGGGGATTTGCATTGATAAGTGGATGGTCTCATTCCGTTGTAAGAGCTTCTTTACTTCTGAGCTTTTTAGTAGTCTCAAAACTAGTACAACGTTCGAATACTAGTCTACATTTTTTAATTCTAGCTTTTTTATGCAATCTACTTATGGACCCCTATGCCTTATTACAAATTGGATTTCAAATGAGTTATACGGCTGTATTCTTTATTCTTTGGTGGCATCCAATACTAAGATCTAAGCTAAAACATTCCCAAAAATTCATTGACAAACTATTGAATGTCATCAGTGTAAGTTTAGCTGCTCAAATTGGAGTACTCCCTTTAAGCCTCTATTATTTTGGTAGTCTTCCACTACATTTTTTAATAGGTAATATACTAATCGTACCCCTTATGGGAATCGTTATTTACAGCGGGGTTACCTCTAGTATTATCACTTATTTTTCAAGCTATTTTGAGAAACTAATTTATGGAATGAATGAACTCATTGAGGGATTAACTATCGAGGGAGCCAACCTAAGTTTTAGTATCGATGAAATTCAACTCTTATTACTATACCTGTTTCTATGTATACTGATGATTGCTTATCAACGAAAATCCTATATTTATCTCCAACTCGCTTTACTATTACTGGTCGGTTTTCAAACTTATCGAATATATATCGTAACTCAATTGCTCCACGAAGAGGTCCTGTTCATTTTTGGAACTTATCAAAATACAGCGATTCTCTATAAAAAAGGACCCAGCTTACAGTACTATAGTAATGATAGCATACCCAAACAACAACTCGATGAGATTTCCCGTTATTATCACACAAAAAGCATTAAACACTATCCGTTAGCGCTTGCTTATCAGATTAATACCTATAAATTTATACTCATTAATGAAGCTATTTATCCAAAAACCAACACTAACCTTGTGTTGATAAGCCAAAATCCAAAACTTCACTTTGAACGATTAATCGATAGTATAAATCCAAAATTAATCGTAGTGGACAAACAAACCGCTCCATGGAATGTCAAACGTTGGAAGACTACTGCTGAGGCAAAAAAAATCCCACTGATCGATTTAAGAAAAGTGGGATATTTTAAGATTAACTTATAACTTTTATAAATGAATATGGGAAGATGAAATTCTTTTAATGAACATTTCCCATTAATTTTTTAATAAATGGTGAAAACAGTAGGATTAATATTCCAGCACCTAGTGAATACATAGCAATCAATTCAAATCCCTCCGTATAAACTGCTAGAGTTTCTAATCCACCGACATTAGCATCATCACTTTCTATTGCTAGCTTTTTACTTATAAATCCAACTACCTGAAAGGCATAAGCGGATGATAAAAACCATACACCCATCATAAATGCAACTATTCTTTTGGGTGATAAATCGGTGATTTTAGACAGTCCTACAGGAGACATAAACAATTCCCCGATGGATAATAAAAAATACATAATTAACAAATAACTAAAAGGCACTAATCCTTGTTCATTAGCTTGAAGACCACTAATAGAAAGAATATAAAAGCTACATCCAGCAAACATCAATCCCATTCCAAATTTATAGGGAGTACGTGGGTTACGTTTGAATTTGGATAAATAGGCCCACATTAAGGATATGGGAATTGCAAGAATTATAATAAACATCGAGTTTAAAGAATTGGTCTGAGCAGCATCCATAATACTTAAATCTACGTTTCTAGAGGCAAACAAAGTAATGACACTACCTGACAGTTCGTGAAACCCCCAGAAAATAGTCATAAAAAAGGTTATCAAGATCGCAACAAAAAGTTTTTTTCGTTCTTCTAAAGTTGCATCGAAGAGTACTTTAGCTAAATAAAATAGTATAACAACTCCTATGGCTTTGAAGATAATATTAACAATATTTTGGTCTCCAAAAAAACTATCTCTATCCATAAAAGGTTTATATGAAGCCAATAAAATAGCGATTATGGGTGCAGTTAAAAAAGCCACAATTGGGATTAAAGTTCCTTGTTCCATTCCAAAGAAACGTTTTTGAATAACTGCTTGAGAAGGAGGTAATCCTTCATTTCCAAATACATTTCTCCTTATTCCATTCCAAAAAAACATTAATCCTAAAAGCATTCCGAATCCAGCAAGTCCAAAACCATAGTGCCATCCATAGGATGCTGCTAACCATCCACAAAGTAAGGGAGCTACCCATCCTCCAATATTAATACCCATATAGAAGATTGTAAACCCTGAATCTTTTCTTAAATCACCCTCTTTATAAAGAGAACCAACAAAAGTTGAAATATTTGGTTTGAAAAAACCATTTCCGACCACGATAAGCCCCAAAGCCAAAAAGAATGCAATCGAACTATCAATAGCCAAAACAAAATGTCCCAAAGACATTAGAATACCACCCAAGAAAATCGAACGTCTCATTCCTAAGATGGTATCAGATATTTTACCCCCAATAACCGTAGAAGCATAAACTAGGGAACCATAAGATGCATATACTGCAGCTGCTGCAAAATCTCTTGTACTTAAAGATTCGAAGATTTTATTAACCATATATAACGTTAATAAAGCACGCATTCCGTAAAAGCTAAAGCGCTCCCAAAGTTCAGCAAAAAACAAATAAAATAGTCCTTGTGGATGCCCTAAAATATCTTTAGGTGTCGTCTGATTCATCATAGTATTGTTTTATTTGGCCCTCCTATTAGGCTCCTATATTGATTTACTTAATCTAACTATTATAAGTTATTTATGATAAAATTAGTCATCTTGGTATAAAGTTGGACTCTTGTTTGACCTCCGTATATTCCATGATTTTTATCAGGATAAACCGCCCAGTCAAATTGTTTATTGGCTTGCACTAACGCCTCAACCATTCTCATCGTATTTTGAAAATGAACGTTATCATCTGCTGTTCCATGCACCAATAACAATTTTCCTTTTAAACGCTCAGCAAAGTTAAGTGGCGAGTTTAAATCATAACCTTCAGGGTTTTCCTGAGGAGTTCTCATAAAACGTTCTGTATAAATAGAATCATAAAACCTCCATGAAGTTACAGGCGCTACAGAAATAGCTGTTTCAAAAACATCATTTCCTTTTAAGATACAATGCATGGCCATATCACCACCAAAACTCCATCCCCAGATACCAGTTCTATTTTCATCGATATAAGGTAATTCTGACAACTGAGCGGCAGCAGCGATTTGATCATCACTCTCATAGCGCACCAATTGCAAATAGGTAGATTTCTTAAAATCTCTACCTTTAAATCCAGTTCCTCTTCCATCTACACAGGCGATGATATAGCCCTTAGATTGCAATAATTGATACCAATAATCGTTAGCACCCATCCAAGAGTTGGATACCGATTGTGATCCTGGACCACTATATTGAAACATCAGGAGTGGATACTTCTTGGTGGGATCAAAATCAACGGGTTTAATCATCCACATATTAAGTTTATTTCCATTAACTTCAAGCGTAGAAAATTCCTTATAACTAATACTATAATCTTCTAATTTTTCCAATAAGGCCGAGTTTTCAACAACAGTTTTCAACATCAGTGATTTCGAAGTCTTAGCATCTTTTATATTTGAGCTAGTCGAAGTAGTTAACAGACTGTACGATGGTGGAGTTGTAGCATTCGAATGGGAATTGATAAAATAGGTGAAATCTTTAGAAAAACTAGCACGATTCACTCCTTCCTTCGAAGTTAAACGCTGCAGATTTTTTCCATTAATACCAATAGCATATACATCTCTATTAATAGATCCATTGGTGGTGGATTGAAAAAACAGTTTCTTATTCTTTTGATCATATCCATAATAAGAAGTCACTTCCCAATTTCCTGAAGTCAGTTGCTTTTTTTGTTTTCCATTTTTTTCGTGTAAGTACAGATGATTATAACCATCTTTTTCAGAGGTCCAAATAAAACTATCATCAACTAAAAAGGTTAAATCATCATTAACATCAACATAAGCTGCATCGATTTCTGTATGCAATACACTCAGCTGACGATTGGATTTATTATAAGTATACAATACCAGTTTATTTTGATGTCTATTAAGCGTTTGAAAGGCTAACTCATCGGGATTGTTTTTCCATTTAATTCTAGGAATATAATAGGCATCAACCTCAATAGTTGAAGTGTTGTTACTTGCTAATTCATAGAGGTGTAAACTCACGACTGCATTATTTTCTCCAGCTTTTGGGTATTTAAACGTTTGAACTGAGGGATAGAGCTCTTCTCCATAAATAGGCATTGAAAATTCAGGAACATCAGTTTCATCAAATCTCAGAAAGGCAATATGCGTTCCTTCGGGGCTCCATTCAAATGCTCGTACAAATGAAAATTCTTCTTCATAGACCCAGTCTGTAATTCCATTGATGATATGATTCTTTTTACCATCAAAAGTTACTTGAGTAGTTGATTGATTAGTTAAATCAAAGATATAGATATTGTTTTGGTACCCATAGGCGACTTTAGTTCCATCAGGTGACATACTAGGTTCTTGAATCTGATTATCTGAAATTTTTATCAGCGATTTTGAAGAAAAATCATATACATAATAGGTACCTAAACGTGATCTTCTGTAAATAGGTTTTAAATCCGTAGCCAGTAATACCTTAGATTCATCAGCACTAAATGTATAGGAACTCATATAAGAAATTCCATCTAAATCTTCCGTAGACAAAAGGGTGGATACCTTACTTAGAGATTCATAATTGTATAGATCAATAGTTTGAACCTTAGAAGCTCGATCATAATTTAAAAGCGTATACTGTGTTCCATTGTTTCTAGATCTAAGCACATCCATACCTTTTGTACGAAATGTACCGTTATAGACCTCTTCAATACTTACACTTTGCTTTTGAGCAAAACTCATTGAAGTTGAAATAAATAGAACTACTAAAATCTTAATACTGTATTTCATGGCAATAAATGTTATTCTTTACGTTTGTTTGTTGTCAACTAAATAAAAAAGTCGATTAAAAATAACACTTAATTTGAAAAGAGTTAGAAAAAACGATTCTAAATTAAATAATTGAAAACAAATTACTCTTTGAATCAGTGGCACAAGAGGACAAATTAATGGACTTCAAGCAAACAATATGTATCTTTGCATAAAACACATATCGATGAGCCAATCTGTTGAAGGATTTTCAAAGTGGACTAAAGAAGAAAAAATTAGATGGATCGCTAAGAATTATACCCAGGATCCAGAACAAAGTATAGAATTGATCAAATCCTATTGGAATGCCGATCAAGATCTTCAACTTTTACATGATGAGTTTATCGAAAATACCATTTCTAATTATTACCTACCCTTAGGTATTGCTCCTAACTTTTTAATTGATGGAACTTATTATTCCATTCCTATGGCCATTGAAGAGAGTTCGGTTGTTGCAGCGGCATCAAAGGCTGCTAAATACTGGTCCACAAGAGGTGGATTCAAAACTGAAATCATCGGTACTGAAAAGATTGGTCAGGTTCATTTTTTATATCCTGGAGAAACGGATAAATTACAGTCGTTTTTTAATTCCATTACAGCGCAGCTTACAGCAGATTGTAAGCCCTTAACTAAAAATATGGAAGCTAGAGGTGGAGGTCTTTCTAGTATTGAACTTAAGGATAAAACCCACGATTTACAACATTACTATCAACTTCATTGCACCTTTGAAACAGCTGATGCCATGGGTGCTAACTTTATCAACTCCTGTTTAGAACAACTCGCTAAGAGTTTAGAACGCGAGGCCATTCGTCACGAAATTGATATTGAGGTGGTGATGAGTATACTTTCCAACTACGTACCCAATTGTTTGGTAAGAGCCAAAGTTAGTTGTAGTGTTGAAGAATTAGGAACCATAGCCGGCATACCTCCCAAAGCCTTTGCGAAAAAAATGGTTCAAGCTGTATCTATTGCTAAGGCATCACCCTTTAGAGCTGTGACTCATAATAAGGGGATAATGAATGGGATTGATGCTGTTGTAATCGCTACTGGTAATGATTTTAGAGCCATTGAAGCTGCTGCACATGCTTATGCTTCAAAGGAGGGACACTATTCTAGTTTAAGTCATGCAGAAATCAAAGATGATCAATTTAATTTTTGGATTGATATCCCTATGGCAGTGGGAACCGTTGGAGGTCTCACAAAGCTACACCCACTGGTAAAACTCTCCCTAGAAATTCTTCAACATCCAGATGCCAAACAACTCATGCGTATTATAGCTGTTGCTGGACTCGCTCAAAACTTTGCAGCAGTGAAATCATTGGTGACTACTGGAATACAACAAGGACATATGAAAATGCATCTAATGAACATTCTCAATCAACTAGGAGCAACTCCAAAAGAAAAAGAACTACTTGCAAAGACTTTTGAAAATGAAACGGTTAGTTTTTCAAATGTAAGTAAGGCGCTTATCAACTTAAGATCTTAATATGAAAGAATTCTACGCTCACGGTAAACTACTCATCAGCGGAGAATACCTCATCTTAGACGGGGCAAAAGGATTGGCTCTTCCCACCAAAAAAGGACAACGATTAATCGTTAGTCAATACCACATCAAAGAACTCCATTGGGAGAGTTATGATTATCAGAATCAATGCTGGTTCACTATGAGATGTGACTTGGACTTTAACCTACTTGTGACCAGTGATTCAACTACAGCCCAACATTTAATAAGCTTACTCACCCATATCAACCAATTAAATCCACATTTATTTACTCAGGGATATCATCTAAAGACCTATTTAGAGTTTCCTAGATTATGGGGGCTAGGTTCCTCCGCAACATTGATTTCAACCCTAGCTCAATGGGCTCAAATAGATCCGTTCTTATTGCTTAATGGAAGGTTTAAAGGAAGTGGCTATGACATAGCCTGTGCAACTGCAAACTCTGCTTTAGTCTATCAATTAAATGCAGGACAACCGATGATAACTTCTATTAATTTCAATCCAGAATTTAATGATCACCTCTTCTTTGTTTATTTGAATCAAAAACAACTCAGTTCTGAATCGATTAAGGCCTACAATAACCTCCAATTCGACAAAGCAACTGCTATTGAACAAATTAATACTATTACTGAAGGCTTAATCCAGTCCAAAGACCTTAACACATTTCAAACACTTCTAGAGCAACATGAAGCCATCATGGCTCAACTACTTAAGACACCTTCCATCAAAGAACTATACTTTAAGGATTACCCAGGAGTGGTAAAAAGTCTTGGAGCTTGGGGTGGTGATTTTGTACTCTTGTGTGGACCAAAAAAAACCCCTTCCTATGTAATAGAAAAGGGTTTTGATATAGTAATTCCCTTTAGGGATATGGTTTTTTAGTAAAAATTAGCGCGATTATCTTCGATGTCCGCTGCTTTTTTAAGTGCTGTAAAGATAGTATATGGAGCTACACTTCTACGTTGAGATTCTAAAGAACCAGCGTAAGCAGCATAAGAATCCATCTCATCAGCACTAGTCTTTTCAGTCACTTTAATGATATAGACCCCATCATTACCTTCCAATAATCCACTTTCAACACCTTGATCTAATGCAAAAGCTTTTCCTATAATGTAAGCTTCTCTTCCTGCACCAGGAATTACAGGATTACTGATCGATACAGCAGAAGCTGTCGCAACAGCAACACCTGAAGTTGTTGCAATTTCATCCATAGATTTTCCTGCATATTGCGCTTTAAGTTGAGCTGCTTTTTTCTCTTTTCTAATCGCTGGAATAGCAGTGATAGAAGCATCTGCTACAGAACTAATGCCTTCATTATAAATTGCAGTTAATTGAACTACCGCATAGCCAGTTCCTAAATCAAATTTTTTAATATCTCCTATGGTTGTGTTGTCGTTAAATGCCCATTGAACGACTGATCTTTGAGCCCCTAAACCTGGAAGATTTTCCTCCAACGCTTCAATCTTACTCACCGTTCTTACTTGATAATCACTTTCTTTAGCTATTCCGCCAAATTTATTTTTATCCTCACTAACTGCCATTTCAAAACTTGTAGCATTTTTAAAGTTAGTATTGATAGTAGACTCTGAAGGTGCTAAGCTTCTCGCAAGGGTTGCAATTTGATAGGTATCCTTCTTATCATCTACTTTAACAATATGATAACCAAATGCAGTTTCGATTAAATCAATCGCCCCTACTTTTGATCCAAAGACAAAATCATTAAATTCTTTCACCATATCACCTTCTGCAAAATACCCCAAGTCTCCTCCTCTAGGAGCAGATGGTCCATCTGAATTTTCACGAGCTAACATATAAAAATCAGCAATATTGGCCGCTTTCGCTTGTTTAAGCAATGTATTAGCTAAGGCCTTTGCTTCCTCCTTAGTGCGAGTTATCGATGGATTAGCTGATTGTGCTCCAGCCCAAGAAATTAGGATATGACTCGCTTTAGCGGTTCCATTGTTCTTAATATCCATCAGTTTAGAAACTTTTAAATAGCCATCTTCTTTATAAGGACCATAGATTTCACCAACAGCTAATGATAATAAATTCTCTTTTTGTTGGTATCCAAGTGCCGTATCAGGTTTATAAATCGTATCAAATTTGATATCAGAATGACGGTCTAAGAAGAGAGACATATCCTCCGTATTCTTAAATCCTGCTACTTGAACCGTAGACTTGCTATCCTCATCATATTCTTGACGATCCTCTACTAAGGCAGTAATTTCAGCCTTAATAGCCGCTTCATCTTCTGCAGAAGCTACTTCTGGAAAATATACCAATCTTAAATCACGCGCTGCAGTTTGCTTAAACTCCTCTTTATGAGCATTCATATAGGCTTTTAC
>Ga0181558_10002376_pt1 | contig 17819 bp, 16 predicted proteins | sample 011ome_22_FD_133754 | JGI IMG/M metagenome (GOLD analysis project Ga0181558, IMG submission 133754) | Coastal salt marsh microbial communities from the Groves Creek Marsh, Skidaway Island, Georgia - 011507BT metaG (megahit assembly) | ecosystem: Environmental > Aquatic > Marine > Intertidal...
TGGAGCTGTAACCGTTACCTTCACTGTTATGCAATTAGGTGATGTTGAGATTCGATTGGTTGAGTAAGATATTAATCTTCAAATTATAAAGCGGGTTTGGCTTTAGGCTAAACCCGTTTTTTTTTTAACAAGGATAATTACTTTTTTAGAGTACAATACATTTTGGTGGCTGTGATCGCGAGTAAGTTTGGCAGGAAACTAATCGTTACAATGTATAGAATTACTAATCCAAATGTTTGCGGAATGTAGATTCCGGCGCTAAAAACCAATCCAATTAAAATGCAGGCCAACCAATTTTTGCGACCGAATTTACGACTCTCTTTCGCTGAAATTTCATCAAGTTCTAAGGCAAAATCAAAATAAGAGAAACCAATAAAAAAGGCAATATTAATCATACTGGCAATCGTATAAAATAGATCCCCTAAAAAGAAAGAGAGAAACCAAAGTATGACGGTGATCAAAAGCTGAGTTAGAAAAGCAGTTGTTAGAATAACCAACATTCGTTTAAAAGCATTCATGAAAATAGCAACCGAAAATGGAATCGATTCGCCTGTAATTTCTTCTCGAGTTCGCTCTGCTAGCAACGCTGTAATGGGAGCGAAAAGAACGAGCAGTATGAACTCGAAAAGCATAAATCCGATGAAAGCAAATAGGCTTTTAAATGCTCCAAGAATCCAGCCAATAAGCCACCAATCTTCCATAAACGAAGCTCCTTCTGAAATCCAACTACCACCAGAAAATAAAAGGTAGAAAATCACAGCAATAAAAATAGAGGGTATGAAATACCAAAACAGTTTTTTGTCCCATACCAATCGAACAGCATATGAAAAACTGGAGAAAAATGATTGTATCGCTTCCATACTATTTTTTTAGATCATCACCCAACGCATCTGTAACCACGTCCGTTAATATAGGTAAAGATAGAAAGGAAAGCTGAATTCAGATTTTCACGGCAAATCTTTTTCATTTCTGATAAACCCCAACTTTAATTTGAACCCATTTATGAATAGGTGTGCGCATGCACAAACAATTGATATAATTACATTTATGAAACAAACGTTTTTTATAATAGTTACAGGGTTGATGACGATAAGTATGGGAGTTTGTGCACAAGAAAAAACGGATTGTGATTTTTGTGGTGAATATCGTTTTGATAATTTTTCAAAATCAGAGCAAACCTATAGTGAAGAGGATCAGATGAGAAGCAGAAGAAGTTTGGTTGTTAATTAATCTTTTGGAGAGGATTATTACAGCTATTGGAACGAGCTTCAGGCAGAAGCAACAGAAGTCAATCAGTTAGTCAAGGAAATCTATTTTAAAGATCAAAAATTAGAATTAAAGGAAGACGGAAAATGGACTTTTTATGTTAAAGTCTTGGAGACTTTTGAAGGAGATAATGACTTTTTTAGATACAGTGTTGAGAGAAAAATTACTGAAGAAGGCAGTTGGTCTTACTTTAATGACAATAATAATTATATCAACCTAAGTCGTCACTCCAGTGTAATAGAGTCTGAAATCCATTCGAATGATTATGCTTTAGCAGATATAGCTATTGCAGAATTTCTGTTCTATAAACGATTAACTTATAAGGACGATTCACGTCCATTTGAGATCATTTTTGATAAAACTTCTGAGTGTACAACCCTAGCCACTTTGGGCGAAGATGAAACAATTCAGAACCGTTCGAAATATGCACCTTCTTATTCAATTTGTGAAGGCAATATATTTACAACTATGTCACCGTATGAAGGAAAAAAACTGACCCTCAATAAATGAAGGGAAATATTCTAGCTTTTGAATTGTTAATTACTTCTCGTTCTGTTGAAAACTACAGGACGATTTGACCAAGCTAATCGCACTACATTTCGTAAATTAGAGGGTTATAAATTTCATAAGCTCAGTCCTGCATGTACATCATATTTGATACCGAAACCACTGGATTACCAAAAAATTGGAATGCCCCATATACCGATACGGATAATTGGCCGCGATGCATCCAAATTGCTTGGCAATTGCATGATGAATATGGAGAACTCATTGAGCACAAAGACTACTTAGTTCAACCCGATGGATTTAATATTCCATTCGATGCAGAACGGATCCACGGAATTTCAACTGAATTAGCTCAGGAGCAAGGGGTGCCCCTAGCCCAGGTCCTTGCCGAGTTTAATGAGGCGCTTGGTAAAGCAAAATTTGTTGTTGGTCAAAATGTAGGTTTTGATAATAATATAATGGGCTGTGAGTTTCACCGATTGAAGGTGGAAACGGAGTTGAATAATATGTCTGTGCTCGATACCTGTACTGAAAAAACAGCAGAGCTATGTAAAATTCCAGGAGGTAGAGGTGGTAAATTTAAATTACCTACGCTTACGGAGCTCCATCAACATCTATTTAATGTTCCATTTGCCGAAGCGCATAATGCAACGGCTGACGTTGAAGCAACAACACGCTGCTTCTTTGAATTATTGAGAACAGGAAATTATACGGGAGCAGAATTAGAGGCAACTGATGATTATCTGCGGGATTTTATTGAAAAAAACCGTACACCTTTCGAGCCGGTGGGTTTGACACATGTCAACTTAAAACAGGAGAGTGAAAAACTCAAACAAAAACAGGATACTGGTGAACAGGCAATTTCGGATAATCTTGTCTCTGAAAACAAACAACGATTAAAAGAAGTTCCGTTTTCTCATTTACATAACCATTCACAATTTTCCGTATTACAGTCAACAGTGAAAATTGGTGCCTTGGTTAATAAGGCTGCCGAACTCAAATCACCAGGAGTGGCCTTGACCGACACCGGTAATATGATGGCCGCTTTTCATTTTGTGAGAGATGTATTGAATCACAATAAGAAAATTGAAAAAGAGACGGCAGCTGCATTAGAAAAAGGAGAGGAATATGACGGCAAGCCAATTATTCCAATTGTTGGTTGTGAGTTTAACGTTTGTAAAGATCACACCGATAAAACCCAAAAAGACAACGGGTATAAAGTGGTCATGCTGGCAAAGAATCAGAAAGGCTATTTGAATTTAGCTAAAATGTCTTCGATTGCTTTTACTGAAGGTTTTTATTATGTACCGCGGATCGATAAAAAAGTGATTGAACAGTATAAGGAAGATATAATTTGCCTAACTGGAAATATGGGAGGTGAAGTTCCTGGATTGATCCTAAATGTTGGTGAGAAACAAGCGGAGGAATCGTTGTTATGGTACAAAGAGCAATTTGGTGACGACCTGTATGTTGAATTGATTCGTCATGGATTGGAGGAAGAAGATCGTGTGAATAAAACACTGATCGACTTTCACAAAAAACACGACATTAAAATCGTTGCGACCAATGATACTTATTACCTCGAGCAATCGGATGCGCAGGCACATGATGTCTTGCTTTGTGTTAAGGATGGTGAATTGCGTTCAACCCCTAAGGGAAGAGGTAGAGGTTTTCGTTATGGTTTAGAAAATGATGAGTATTACTTCAAATCGGCTGACGAAATGAAGAAACTCTTTATTGATTTGCCGGAAGCAATTGAGAATACCAATGAAATTGTTGCAAAATGTGAGCCATATGACTTGGCAAGAGATATCCTCCTGCCGAACTTTGATATACCTGCAGAATTTACAGATGAACAGGATGCCGAAGATGGAGGCAAGCGAGGGGAGAACAACTATTTAAAGTACCTGAGTTATGAAGGTGCTAAGGAGCGTTATAGAGAAATAACGGATGAAATCCGTGAACGTATAGATTTTGAATTAGAAACTATTGCTAATACCGGTTATCCAGGTTATTTTCTTATTGTTTGGGACTTCTTGGTAGCAGCCAGAGAAATGGGTGTTTCTGTCGGGCCTGGTCGTGGTTCAGCAGCTGGATCGGTTGTGGCTTATTGTTTGAAAATTACGAATATCGATCCGTTGGAGTACGATTTGCTATTTGAGCGGTTCTTAAATCCAGAACGTGTATCCATGCCCGATATCGATATCGATTTTGATGATGAAGGAAGACAGGATGTGATTGACTGGGTAATTGATAAATATGGCTCAAATCAGGTAGCTCAAATCATCACCTACGGTACAATGGCAGCTAAATCATCCATTCGTGATACATCACGTGTTTTGGATTTGCCATTACATGAAGCTGATCGATTAGCGAAATTAATTCCGGACATTAAGCTCAATAAGATTTTTGGTCTAGATGATGTTTCATTAGCTGATAAACTAGGCAATAATCAAGATGATTTAGCGCGGGTTAATGAACTGAAGGATTTATCTAAAGGGAACGATCTAGCGGGAGAAGTAATTCGGATGGCAACGAGTTTAGAGGGATCTTTAAGGAATACAGGGATACACGCCTGTGGTGTAATTATTACGCCAGATGATATCACGAATTTCGTTCCGGTTGCCCTAGCAAAGGATTCGGATATGTACTGCACCCAATTTGATAACTCGGTAGCGGAAGACGCAGGGTTGTTAAAAATGGATTTCTTGGGGTTAAAAACCTTGACCCTGATTAAGGATGCGGTCAAGATTATTAAAGATCGACACGGCATTGAATTGGATCCCGATAATTTTCCCATAGACGACGAAAAAACATATGAACTTTTCCAGCGCGGAGAAACCGTTGGAATCTTCCAATATGAATCGGCGGGGATGCAGAAGTATTTACGTGAGCTTAAACCGACGGTATTTGCGGATCTAATTGCCATGAACGCATTGTATCGTCCTGGCCCGTTAGAATATATCCCGTCCTTTATTCGCAGAAAGCATGAACAAGAGGAGATTGAATACGATATTGAAGCAACAAAAGAATACCTTGAAGAGACGTATGGAATTACCGTATATCAGGAGCAGGTAATGTTGCTCTCTCAATCTTTAGCTGGTTTTACAAAAGGTGAAGCGGATACTTTGCGTAAAGCGATGGGGAAAAAGAAATTTGATCTCCTAGCCAAACTAAAGCCTCAATTTTTAGATCAGGGAGCTGAACGTGGTCATGATCGAAAAAAATTAGAGAAAATCTGGACTGACTGGGAAGCTTTTGCGGCCTATGCCTTCAATAAATCACACTCTACCTGTTATGCTTGGGTAGCCTATCAAACGGCCTATTTAAAAGCGCATTACCCTGCAGAGTATATGGCTTCTGTTTTGAGTAATAATATGAATGATATCAAACAGGTTTCGTTTTTTATGGAAGAGTGCAAACGTGGAGGAATCCCCGTACTTGGTCCGGATATAAACGAATCCCAATACAAATTTACAGTTAACAAAGAAGGTGCTATTCGTTTCGGACTAGGAGCGATAAAAGGAGTAGGGAGTAAGCCCGTTGCAGCTATTTTGGAAGAAAGAGAAGAGAATGGCTGGTTTGTTTCCGTTTTTGATGTCACGTCAAGGGTTAGTTTAAGAGCTTGTAATAAACGTGTGTTTGAAAGTCTCGTATTAGCTGGAGGATTTGATTCTTTTAAACGGATCAATCGCTCGCAATTTTTTACTGAAGATAGTAACGGTCGTCTTTTTCTAGAAAATGTCATCAAGTTTGGTGCGCGTGTGCAAGAGAATAAAGACTCTTCTCAAGTTTCTTTATTTGGAGGAGAGTCAGCAGAAGAGGTGTCAGAGCCACAGCCGCCTAGAGCAGAGGAATGGCCAACTTTAACACGATTAAGCAAAGAAAAAGAAGTAGTTGGCATTTATATTTCGGGACATCCGCTGGATGATTTTAAATTAGAGATAGACTCATTCTGCAAGGGAACGGTGTCTGACATCACTAAATTAGAAGAGAATAAAAACCAAGAATTACGTATTGCAGGTATCATAACAGATGCTCAGCATCGGACAACAAAACATGGAAATCCTTTTGGAACGATAGATATAGAGGATTATGGTGACAGTACAAGACTTTTTATTTTCGGTGAAGACTATATGCGATTTAAGCACTTGTTATCTCTAGGCACCTTTGTTTTTGTTACAGGACGTGTTCAAACCAGAAAATATGGCGATGGACTGGAGTTCAAAATCTCTGCAATGGAATTATTGACCGAATTGAGGGATAAACGAAGCAAGACGCTGATGTTGGAAGTTGAATCCTCTGATATAACCGATCAAATCATTGACGATCTCTATCATGTTGTGTCTGATCATTCAGGGAATTGCAAATTGAAGTTTATTGTTAAGGATCACAAAACAAACGCCCGCGTAAAAATGCCTTCCAAAACGATGAAAGTAGCTGTAGACAACGCTTTTATAAAAAAGGTTGAAGCATTGAGAGTTTTTGAATATACGTTGGAAGGGTAGCTGTATAGAAGTGAAAGAATGAATTTAGGACTGCTTCTGATTAAAAGAAGAGTTGATCTTGAGAAAGTGAAAAAATAGGATCTTAGTTTGGAAAATGGAAAATCGGGCTATCTTGGGGGATGGAATAGCACTGCAGGTGATGGTGTATTATAAACACCTTTTCAATGGGATGAGTCTGCTAGAAATCCTTTGATAAATAACGTTGTAATCAGCCATAATTATCGCTTTCCATTTAAATAGAGTTACTTAGAAATGAAAAAAAATAGATTTTTAATTTTACTATTGATGTTCTTCCTATGCATTTCGGAAGTGCATTCTGCCGCTATTTATTATAAGTCTGATGAATACGGGAAAATGGATAGTGTTTCAATTCTTGATATAGAACACATCAAAACTGATTTAAAGATCACCAATGATCAAGGGCACGTGACTTTACTTTCTTTAAAGGAAAATTCAATCTGGGGTTTTCGCAATAAATGGGGCGAGGATTATCGTATCCTGAAAGCGAATAGTAGTTGGAGGGTTGTTGAATACGGAGAAATATCCGTTTACAGTAGTCGGAAATTAAAAACATCCAGTCCAGAAAATCCAGACATTTCGCCTGATTATCAAGATACGCCTTATGAATTAAATAAATACTATTGTTATTCACTACTACCGACCGGTGAAATGGTGAAGTATTCAAGAAAACGCTTTTTAAATAGTTTGGAATATGATCCAACTTTACGCAATCGTTTCTTGAAAATATTAAATGAACAACCAGCTAATTTGCTACTCGATATAATGAAGTATAATGCAGATTTATGGGAGGAATGATTACACTCCTTTAAATACTACAATTGCATTGTGTCCGCCAAAGCCAAACGCATTGCTCATGGCTACATTGACTTCTGTTTCCATTGCTGAATTGATAACAATATTCAGGTCATTTGAAATTTTTGGATCAATATTGTCCACATTAATTGTCGGTGGAATGATATTGTTTTTAATCGCTTTAATTGATAGAATAGCCTCAACAGCCCCTGCTGCTCCCAATAAATGCCCCGTCATGGATTTGGTGGCACTCAACTTTAGTCTAGATGGTTTTGAACCAAATACATTCTGCACAGCCTGGATTTCACTGACATCTCCCACTGGAGTCGAAGTAGCGTGGCAATTTAAATAATCCACATCCTCAGGGTTTAAACCGGCCTCTTTTAGGGCAATCTGCATCGCTTTTGTCGCTCCTTTTCCTTCCGGATGACTTGCGGTCATATGATAAGCGTCAGCAGTTACAGCAGCACCAACAATTTCTGCATAAATTTTAGCACCTCTCGCAACGGCATGATCATAATCTTCCACAATCAAGGCCCCCGCACCTTCTCCCATTACAAAACCGTCGCGATCGCGATCAAAGGGACGCGAAGCTTTTTCAGGGTCATCATTTCTAGTTGACATGGCTCTTAACGCGTTAAATCCGCCAATTGAAGCCTCTGATATGGGCGATTCAGAACCGCCCGTAATAAACACTTTGGCTTTTCCTAGTCGGATATAATTAAAGGCATCCATCAGCGCAGTATTGGCCGTGGCGCATGCACTAATTGTATTGTAATTAATACCCATTAAGCCAAATTTCAAGGAGATCATTCCTGAAGCCATATTCGTAATGATTTTGGGAATAAAGAATGGCGTAAATCGAGGGTTTTTGTCGTTTTGATGATACGATTCAAGCTCTTCTTCAAATGTGGTCATACCACCTTGTCCAGAACCCCAGATAACCCCAATGTCAAATGGAGATATTTTGTCAAGATACAAACCGCAATCTTCCATCGCTTCTGAAGCTGCATGCAAAGCATACTTGGTGAAAAGATCGGTTCTTCTTATTTCGTTTCGATCCAAATATTTCGTTTGTTCAAAATCCTGAATTTCACAGGCGAATTTTGTCTTAAATTTTGTCGTATCAAATTTTGTAATGGCTTTAGCACCGCTTTTTCCGGCTATTGCATTTTCCCAAAATAAGTCGGCTGAATTTCCGATTGGAGTGATTGCTCCTAAACCGGTTATGACAACACGTTTATTACTCATACTTTTATTTTTCTTCTAATCCTTGAATTAAATTCCGTGCAATTTCACTCGTCATATCGCGACTTGAAATACGTTCTAGTATTAAACTAGACATCATCGATGCCGTGATCAAATCTGCCATTTCAGCCGCTGAGGTATTAAATGTAATTGCTTTCTCATCTTTCCCTGCTTCCAGTGTTTTGGATAACCAATTGATGATTTCAGTATGCGCTACTTTTAATTCAGTACGCATTTCTTCAGGTAAAGTAGCATAAGATGCTCCAAAGGCTCCCATGAAACAAATTCCACCGTTTTTACGGTTGTTTTGATATATATCCAAGAACAACCTGACTTGTTCTTTATGAGACGCATCTTTCCATAGTTTCGTTTGTTCAAGAAACTTTTCCCTAGACTCTAGGATTACTGCTTTTCCCAAAGCTGCCTTTGAAGGATAGTGATAATGAATCGCAGCATTCTTGAGGTTTAAACGATTAGCAATGTCAGAATAGCTAAATGCATTGTATCCTCGCGATCGAATCAATTGATCGGCAATTACGACTATTTTCCGTCTCGTTGAAATCACACCACAAATATACTTACTTATTAGTAAGTAAGTGCTATTTTATTTGATAAAAGAATCTGCAAACGTACTAGAGACACACGATTTGATAGTAGAAGGCAGCCTTCGCAACCTGCGTATCATATAATAGATCAATGAGTTTGATTCCCGCTTCAATCCAATCTTGATCACGGACATTGACTAAAAATAAGGAGCTTTCTCCGTTGTTGAATAATTCAAATTCAGCTTCATAAAGTCTTCTATAATTATCCAAAAAAAAAAGCATAGATATAAACGTTACGAATCTCATAGCTATCAGGCTTGATGAGTTTCCAGAATCTTTTTCCGGGTGTAAGTACTTCGTTGTTGTCCATATATTTTAAGCTTCTTTATCGAAGTTTAGGCTGCAAATATAATAGTATTACTATCATTTTCGCATCTTTAACGATTATTTAATATTCTTTAACAGTTTAATTTCAATAGAAATCAGCTGTTTAAGGTTTAGGTGCTTATTCGTTTGGTAAGCTAAATACACTCGTTATCAAGTATATTTGTCTAGCTTTCTTATCCAATCTTTCAACATTTAATGATGATAATTGTTCTAATGTGATGATTCTTTGTTTGGAAATGGCCTTTCAGCTAGCGAAAAGCAAAGCCTAGTTGAATATTTGCCTATATTAAGGTAGTCGACCAATATTAAAAAGAGCATCTAAAGAGCTGAGATTAGTTTCAAAATGATCGTTCCCTAAAACTTGGTAATACGGTTTGATCTCAAATTTTGACCTTACTTTTGGTATCATTAATTCTTGGACCTCTCTCGAAACGTCCTTTATAGTCGTGTCAATTTCTATGGTACAGTTTAAATCAAATGCGTCAATTAAGAACTGAATGAGTGATGTATTTAAATTAACCAGCGAAGTAGGATTTTTTTCGATGAGCGCCACAATATCTTCACCATAATGATTAAAGTAAGGCGCTTTTCCATAAGCACTGGTAATCGCTTTTACGTGGTCTTTTTGCCAATTATCGGTATAGCTGACAGCCAATTCATGGGTTAAAGAATCTTTGCCATACGGTCGTGAAACAGGCACTACCAAATTTAATAACCCATTTGCACCTAAAATGGTCGTTCGAGATCGATAGGTCTGTTTTTGGTAGCGTTCGCCACCAGCAATAATTAAACGATCGACTTTTTTGAGTTTTCGCATCCAACTGATCGGCGGAAAATAAGCTGTTGGTAATACGAGTATAGTTTCGTTTTTCGAATTATTTTCGACGGACTCATAATCAGGTAATGCATTTTGACCTGCCACAAGAGCGGAAAAATCTTCTATTGTCCATTCCGACAAAACTGATTTTAATGCTAATGCATCTTGAATTTTTTTGACCTTTTTTTGAAACACCAATTTAACCGGTCGCCTTTCAAAAGTTGGTAAATTCGGAAAATTACCGCTTTGATGCTCTTCTACCCGTCGCTCTATATCTTTACAGACTCCTACAGTGTAGGAGTCGTCAGCACACAGCAGGACGTATAAACTGTACATCGTTTTGTTTTAATCAATTCCTGTGAAAACACGATCCCATCGTGCACCCCCGTTAAAGAGTCCTTCTGATCCTGCGGATAACCAAATAAAGGCAGCCTTTCCTACAATATGATCTTCCGGTACAAATCCCCAAAATCTTGAATCAGCAGAACCATTTCTGTTGTCACCCATCATCCAATAATAATCCATTTCTATGGTATAATTGGTGACTTGTTTTCCATCGATAAAGATGCCGTCTGCAGATTCTTTAAGATCATGGCCTTCGTATGCTGTTATAATGCGAAGATAGATCGGTAAGGTTTTATGATTCAACTCAACAACATCGCCTTTTGCTGGAATGCGAAGGGGACCAAAATTATCCTCAGTCCAATCATATTGCGGATCATTAGGGAAAATACTAAGGTATTGTGAAACACGACCTTGTCTAAATAAAGTCTCGTATACACCTTTCTCACGTGTGTCCTTTTTCAAAGCGTCTCCAAAAACGGCTTTTGCTTTGATGAAGTTGGCTTCATTAAGCGGGAAAGTCAATACTTCTCCAGGATAATAATAACGTGCTGCAATTTCATCCCGATCAACTCCAAAGGACTTCTCAAAGTATTCATAATCACTATCCGTAAAGAACGTTGTACTATCTAAATAGTACTTGTATTGCATATGCTCTGGTTTATGCGCCAATTCTCCGTTGATATAAAGCTCTTTATCTTTGATTTCGATCAAGTCTCCAGCAATCGCCACACAACGTTTGATATAATTCTCTCGCTTATCAACAGGGCGCTCTAAAACCCCGTTAATGGCGGTATAACCCCTTTCTACATCCGTATAATCTAAAATACGTGAGTAAACTGTTCCTTCTTCAAAATGTTGACGGGCTTTGTTTTTATAGCTTTCTAAATTTGCCTCAAAATATTCAAAGCTTTTTGCCTCCATTTGACTAGCGATATAAAAGGCTTCATCTCTTAAAATTTGCTCGTACGTATGACCTACTAAACCATAAGGCATACGGAAATCTCCCAATGCCGTATCTCCTGCAGGGAAATTAAAGACGATCACATCATTTCGTTCTACAAATCTTATTCCCGGCACACGCGTGTATGGAATATCCTGAATTTCAACGTATGATTTTGTGTTGATCCATGGTAATGTATTATGGACAACAGGGAATGAAAAAGGTGTCATAGGAACACGCGGCCCATAAGTCAGCTTTTCAACAAATAAATAGTCACCAACCATAAGTGTTTTCTCCATGGAGCCCGTAGGAATTGTGTACGGTTCAAAAACGTAGGTCCGTATAGCACTTGCAGCAATTAAAGCAAATAGTATTGCGTCTCCCCATTCTTTTAGGACTGATTTTTTTCCTTTTTTACGATCCCTACTAATTAATGAAAATGGAAAATAAATTAAATGTCCAACGATCGGTAAAGCAAAAAACAAAGCCACGTGATCACTCGGTGAACGCATATTAACTTGTTTTTCAATATCCCAATTGGTAGGTGCAACTGGAGCATATTTTTCGTCATCTTTTGCAATATTCCAGAAGACAGGGAATGGAAATAAAATTCCAAATACTGTTTCTTTTACACCAAATTCGCCAAATCTTCTTATCATCGTGACATTGACCGATGCCCACATGATAAATTGAATCCCAGGCATTAACAAAAAGACGACCCAATACCATGGTTGTTTACATACACGGAGGGCCACAAAATAATTGTAGAAAGGTATAAAAACTGCCCATCCAGGTTGATCTAATCGTGCAAACAATTTATCCCAACGTCCAATAACCGGAGTCAGAAAAATAATTGCGTATCCAATAAAAAATGCTAAGTATTCCATATTATATCTTTAATACATCACGCATGGTGAATATTCCTTTTTTATCTTTGAGCCATTCGGCTGCTATTACACTTCCCAAAGCAAATCCTTTGCGGTTGTGAGCAGTGTGTTTAATTTCAATGGTGTCGATCGGAGATTCATAAATAACCTCATGTGTTCCAGGCACACCTGATTCTCGTTTCGAAGCAAGAGGCAAAATATGTGTTCCTGAAACTTCCTCAGGAAATTCATTCTCCCAGGCTATATATCGATCAGATCTTTCAATTAATTGTTCTGCCAAACTAATACCAGTGCCCGAAGGAGCGTCTAATTTTTCTGTATGGTGAATTTCTAGCATAGAAGCCTTATAATCTTCTAATCCATTCATCATTTCCGCCAATTTTTCATTCAGCGCAAAAAAGACATTTACGCCTAAACTAAAATTGGTTGCGTATAATAAACTACCGTTTTGACTTTGACAATCTTTCTCAATGCCAGTTAAAGTACCGTACCAGCCGGTCGTTCCAACCACGATCGGAATTCCCTTAGAGAACGCAAATCGGATATTCTCCTCGGCAAATTCTGGTCTAGAAAATTCAATAATCACATCAGTTTCGGACAGGTCAAAAGATTCACGCCCGTTTTTACTATCAACACGTGCAGTAATTTCATGACCGCGTTCCTCAGCAATAGCCTCGATTGAACGCCCCATTTTACCATATCCAAATAATGCAATTTTCATTTAAGATGAATTTTTGCGAAAATAACAAATTACTTTAGTTTCTCCTGTATTTCAAACGCCTCGAATCATGTATTTGAGCAATCAGGTTCTATTCAATTTGTAGCATCTTTTTTAAAATTGTTACAGATCAAGTCAGCTGTTTTTATTTTTGACTTCGAGATTCCGAATGTAAATTGAGCGAGATGAATCATTAATTTAAGTAGATTTGTATCTGCTTTTTTTCAAGATAATTATGAGAAATTCGATAAACTATATATTTGTTTTGACGTTCCTTTTTTTAGGGCTTTCGGCTTGTAATGGAGGTGATACATCGGCTGATGACAGCGACTTTGATGCATTGTATGAACAATTGGACACATTAAAAGAAGAGTTGGCTTTATCCGATGAGGGGAACTGGCGTAATTTTTTTCAAATAAAAGTGCCAGAACCCATGTTTGAAATGGATCAGTTAAATCCAGAAGCGATTGCTCAATATGGTTATATTGAAGAAGTACAAGAGGATTCAGCAGCGGAAGCAGAGGTCCTAGAGCATTATTTGATAGTCATGATGGAAGAAAAAGCGGAGATGGAGAATTATCAAACAGATATTGAATGGGATGCTTTATCGTATTATCATAATGTGACACAATCTTTGAGAGAATCAAAAGATGAATTTGATGAAGTTATTGATGATCCGGAAATGACATTATTGAATGGTTTAAATTCAGTTCAAAATGAAGCCATTGCAGGAATGCGTGTTCGCGATGAGTGGATCGAACTTTTTTACGAATTAGCGATTGTTGAGGGGGATCATGCCTTTTATCAAATAATTACATGGTGCCCAAAAGAGCAACGAGAAATTTTTGAAACGGATATGGAATTAATCATAAAATCGTTTAAAGAAAAAGCGAGCGATGCTGATCATGTGCATGATCATGATGCTCACGACCACGACCATGACCATTAAGAATTATAGTTTACTTCTACTTGGTTTCTTCTTTCTGATCACGTCGTGTCAGGAATCTGAAACGGAATTCAAAACAGTAGCATATCAAGATTCTTTCACCATAGATATTCCAATTTATATGGTCGAAATGGACTTGGAAAATCCTGAAGCTTCCATCCAATTTGGTAATGATTTGGAATCACATTATATGGTTGTTATTCGAGAATCGCATGAGAAATTGGCCGGCTTCGGAATAGAAATGGATATTCAGGCGTATGCCGACTTAATGATTAACTATGCTGAGATTTCTATTGGGTCAGCCAAGGTTGAGAAAATGACGAAGGGCATAGAAACCATTAATGATATGGAGTCGATTGGTTATGAAATTGAGGGGCTTGATAATGTAGGATGTCCAATCTATTATCAGATTATGTATTTACGCAGCGAACGTGCTTTATATAGTGTGACGACTTGGTGCGATGGAAGCCGAAAAGAGAGTTGTGCACCTGTCATGACCGAAATGTTACGATCGATTAAAGAAAACTAGAAAGTAAAAAACATCTATAATGGCATCCAACCCGCTCAAACATAAAATCTCATTATTTATACTAATAGCAATTGTTTTAGCAGGTTGTAATCTGGTGGATTCCAAAATGGAGCGTTTAAATATAGACGATGAATTCACGATTGATATTCCTGTTTACATGGAAGAAATGACCGTTTATGATGAATCTGCATTAGCGCAATACGGCAGTGAATATCATGAACATTACGTTGGACTTATTCGTGAAACAAATGACATCGCTATCCCAGGATATGAGGAAGTTTCTTTAGAAGTTTTTGCAATGGTTTGTGAAGAAAATGCAGGATATTCTCTTGGAGATTATCAATCGGAAAAATTGGATGATACATACGAGACTCGAAATGAAATGGAGTCTGTTGCTTATCGCACAACCGGTATTTTTACAAATGAAAAAGAGCAAGAACTTCCCTTAGTCTATTATAATATGTACTATAAAGGAAAAGATTATTTTTATATTGTGACCACATGGACGATTGCTGATCGGGAGATCAAATTTCAGAAGAACATGCGTCATATTGTTGAATCATTAAAAGAATTATAGAATGTCAGACGACAAGAAGATTATATTTTCAATGGTTGGTGTTTCCAAATCAACACCACAAGGAAAAAATATCATTAAAAACATTTACCTCTCCTTCTATTACGGGGCGAAAATCGGGATTATCGGTATGAACGGTTCCGGTAAGTCGACCGTACTTAAAATCATTGCTGGATTAGATAAAGCCTATCAAGGTGATGTTGTATTTAATAATGAGTATTCAATCGGTTATCTTGCGCAGGAGCCAATTGTCGATCCAGATAAAACGGTAAAAGAAATTGTCCAAGAAGGTGTCCAGCCAATTGTAGATGTCCTAAAAGAATATGAGGAAATCAATGCTGGATTTATGGATGAGGAAATCATGAACAATCCGGATAAGATGAACGATCTGATCGAACGTCAAGGGAAAGTGCAAGAGAAGATTGACCAATTAGATGCATGGGATTTGGATAGTAAACTTGAGCGTGCAATGGACGCTTTGCGTTGTCCTCCTGAAGACCAAAAAATCGGAACCTTATCAGGTGGGGAAAAAAGACGTGTTGCCCTTTGTCGTTTGTTATTACAAAAACCAGATATCTTACTTTTAGATGAGCCAACTAACCATTTAGATGCCGAATCGGTAGATTGGTTAGAGCAGCATTTGAAACAATACAGCGGAACCGTTATTGCTATTACCCACGACCGTTATTTCTTGGATAATGTAGCTGGTTGGATTTTAGAGCTAGATAGAGGAGAAGGTATTCCATGGAAAGGAAATTATTCATCTTGGTTAGATCAAAAAACCAAGCGAATGGCGCAGGAAGAAAAGCAAGCAAGTAAAAGACGTAAGGTCCTCGAACGCGAGTTAGATTGGGTTCGAATGAATCCTAAGGGTAGACACGCCAAGAATAAAGCACGTTTGAATAATTATGATAAACTATTAAGCGAGGAGTCAAAGGATCGGGAGGAAAACCTCGAATTACCTATACCAAACGGTCCACGCTTAGGTACCAATGTGATTGAAGCCGAAGGTGTATCCAAGAGCTTTGAACATAAGTTATTGTATGACGATTTGAATTTTAAATTACCACCCAACGGGATTGTTGGTATCATCGGTCCAAACGGAGCAGGAAAGACGACCATTTTTAAAATGATCATGGACGAGATCCAACCAGATAATGGAGAATTTAAAGTAGGTGATACCGTCGAGATTGGTTATGTGGATCAAGACCATAAAGAAATGGATCAGGAAAAAACCATATTTGAAGTTGTTTCTGGAGGAACAGAATTAATTGAAATTGGAAATCAAAAAATCAATGCGAGAGCATACTTGAGTCGCTTTAATTTTAATGGGGCTGATCAGCAAAAAAAGGTAGGTGTTTTATCAGGTGGAGAAAGGAATCGTTTGCACTTGGCAATGACTTTGAAGACAGAAGCGAATGTTCTTTTATTGGATGAGCCAACAAATGATCTAGATGTCAATACGATCAGAGCTTTAGAAGAGGGAATTGAGAATTTCGCAGGTTGTGCGGTTGTTATTTCACACGACCGGTGGTTTTTAGATCGTATCTGCACGCATATCCTAGCATTTGAAAATAACTCCTCTGTATATTGGTTTGAAGGAACCTATTCTGAATATGAAGAGAATCGCAAAAAACGATTGGGTGATGTTGGACCAAAACGAGTCCGTTACCGCAAGTTAATGGCGGATTAATTCTGTTTTCGGAACACTGCCAGATTACCGAATAATCATTAAGAATAGGTGTTAATACTGTTTATTAACGCAGATAGTAAGAACCCGGTTTGAGCACGTCTCAAACCGGGTTTTCAGTTATACATTTACGCCAAAATTTAAACATTTAGACGAATATGAAAAAGTTAATTTTGGGTATAGCTGCCTTAGGATTATTAGCACTAGTTTCTTGTAATAAAGTATCTGAACAGTCAACACCGGATGAACCAGGAATTTGCACCTTGACCGGCAACGTATGGGCTGCTTTGAACCTTAGTAATGACACAACCGATGCAGGTGAGTTTATTGCAGGTTTAAAAAATGAAGAAGTAGATGGAGTAAACATTACATTTATTCTGAACTCTGGAGATTTAGATCATAACCCAGATCCTGATTTTGACTATAAAGACTTGTCTTTCACAACAACTGTTGAGGATGGTTTGTATAGCATCAGCTTGCCTGCAATCACAACACCTTTGTCGGTTAAAGTATTGCTTGATGATTTCGTAGAAGATCAGCGTCAATTTGTTCCAGGTGATGTCGTTTTCGAAACAAAAACATTTTCGCAGGGAATTATAGAAGTAGACGGATTATCTCAAGGAGTAACGCGTGTTCGTGACTTTACATACGAGTATGAATAACAGCTCGATTGTAGTTGAAGTTAAATGAATATGAAATTATTTAAAAAGAACACGTATGATAAGAATAATAACAACCGTCGTTTTAGCGGCAAGTGTCTCTCTGTTTTTTGGGCAGACTGAGCAAATTAAAAATGGTGTAGACATCATGCCCGTAGCCGGAGAGTTTGGACTAGGCTTCAATGCTGTTCCTGTCTTCAATTATGTGGGAGATGTCTTTGGTTTTACAGGAAACAATACTGAGATGGGGAGTGATAAGTTTGTTGATTATTTTTCAATGAACACGATTTTCGGCAAGTATATGTTAACTGAAAGTACGGCGATTCGAGGACACTTTAGATTAGGTCAGTATAACGGATCATATCAAAACGATATATTCAACGATGCTGCAAACAATCCAGATTCTCTCGTGATGGATACCTACAAAAGTAAAAATTCAA
>Ga0181558_10002386_pt1 | contig 17774 bp, 9 predicted proteins | sample 011ome_22_FD_133754 | JGI IMG/M metagenome (GOLD analysis project Ga0181558, IMG submission 133754) | Coastal salt marsh microbial communities from the Groves Creek Marsh, Skidaway Island, Georgia - 011507BT metaG (megahit assembly) | ecosystem: Environmental > Aquatic > Marine > Intertidal zone...
CGAAGGAGAGCGAACTCGCGAGCGGCGCGGACATGGACGCGGCGTCCATGGAGCAGATGGACCAGTGGCGCCAGCTCAAAGAAGTGAGCTCGATGAAGGAGGAGCGCATTCGCGAGGGTCTGTTCGAAGAGGCGAGCTTACTGCGCGCGCGCGAGCTGGAAGTGAAGAAGTGCCTGGTGGACAACGGCGTGGACGCGTTCGACGTGGACGGTGTCGGGCCCCAGGTGGTGGACGTGGATGAGATTGAGCACGTCGCGGCGGCGTGGAGCGGCATCCCCGTGCAGCGCATGACCGCCGACGAGGCGGAGGTGCTGTCCAACATGGACGACGCGCTGCGGTCGTGCGTCATCGGGCAGGACGAGGCGGTGAACGCGGTGGCGCGGTCGATGCGCCGCGCGCGGTGCGGTCTGAAGGACCCGAACCGCCCGATCGCCTCGATGCTCTTCGCCGGGCCCACCGGCGTCGGTAAGACGGAGCTCACCAAGTGTCTCGCGGAGCGCTACTTCGGCAGCGCCGACACGATGGTGCGCCTGGACATGTCCGAGTACATGGAGCGGCACTCGGTGTCGAAGCTGGTGGGCGCGCCCCCTGGGTACGTCGGGTTCGGCCAGGGGGGTACCCTCACCGAGGCTGTGCGCCGCAAGCCGTTCACCATCCTGCTCTTCGACGAGATCGAGAAGGCGCACCCCGACGTGTTCAACATCTTGTTGCAGATGATGGAGGACGGGCGGTTGACGGATTCGCAGGGCCGCGTCGTGTCCTTCAAGAACACGCTCATCGTGCTCACCTCCAACGTGGGCGCGAAGATGATCGCCAAGGGCGGGAACACGCTCGGGTTCGACATCGACGTCGAGCCGGAAGACGGCGAGGAGACCGCCGCGTATAAGCGCATGCGCGACAAGGTGCTCGACGAGCTCAAGAACTTCTTCCGCCCCGAGATGCTCAACCGCCTGGACGAGATCGTGTGCTTCAAACAGCTGGAGGAGGATCACGTGGCGCGCATCGCGCAGCTCATGCTCCGCGAGACCGCCGAGCGCATGCGCACGAAGGGCATGGAGATGGCACTCACGCCCGCCGCCATGGCCAAGCTGCTGGAGATTGGGTTCGACAAGGAGTACGGCGCGCGGCCGCTCCGGCGCGCCATCACGTCGGTGGTGGACGATAACCTCTCGGAGGCGCTGCTCCGCGGCGCCATCGCGGAAGGGGACACCGCGGTGATCGACTACGACCCGGGGTACGCCGACGGCCCCGCCGCGGACCGCGGCGGGTTCGTGAGCCCGGTGTCGGCCATGACCACGAAGCCGGGGAGCGAGCAACCGGAAAACGTGTACCTCGGCGTCTCCGTGGTGGGCGTCGCCGGCGACCCCGCGAGCGCCGGGATCGAAACCGCGTTTTGCAGCTACGGCGCCGACTTCTCCGAGGCGGATGAGGAGATCTTCAAAACCGCGGTCCGGGGGAACGTCGTCGCGAGAGGCGGATCGAACGTCACCAACGACGTCACCGCGTGAAGGCGCGTGACGTCGTTGGTGACTAGTGGCCACATGAGACTGCCTGTGTGTGATGCGCGGTGTGTGGAGCCGAGTCGGAGCGCGGAGCGCGAACGGCGCGTTTGTTTCGGCGTTTTGTTTTAGGTTCGCGGCGAAGGCGCCGCGCGACTTTATGTTTGTAAACTAGTCCCCACTTTACTTCTCTCGGATCACACACGGCACAGCGCGCGCGTTCGCTACGACAAGGGTTCGGGCGCGAAGTGCGTCTCTTTCCAGTGCTTCACGTGTCGTCGCCGGTGCGTCGGCAGCTTGGTGCCCAGCACGGGCCAGACGAAATCGTCGTCGTCGCCTTTTTTCGATGCTTCGTCCCCCGCAGCCACTCTCGCCATGATCTTCGCCGTCTCCGAGGCGGCGACCGCGGAGGCTTCGACGTCGATTTGCTCCGCGCGAATCGACGCGGCGTGGGCGGACAAACGCGCGACGCCGATGCTCATCCTGGAAAAGGGGATGTCGAGGTCAGTCGGGTGGTGGTCACCAGGCGCGCGTGAGAGGGCGGGGACGGAAATGGAAACGAACGCGCCCCAAACGACGAGGGGCTCTCGAGACGACACGCACTTCCGCTCGTGCGCCATGGATTCCTCGAGCTGCGCGAATTCGCGCGTCGTCGAGGGCATGTCGCGAGGCATGGTGGACGTCCAGACGCGTGAACGCTCCCGGGTGCGCGCTGACACGCGTGCGCGCTGAAACTATGATTCCCTGAGCACCCTTTTCCGCGTGTCGAAGTTAACTTCTTCGCCCGCTCGGATCTACAGTGGCGCGCGCACCACCTCGGCCAGCCGGCGGTCCGTCGGACCGGGGGCATCGGACATGTCCGCCGCCGCCGATGGTGTCGCGCCCGGTGACGCGAACGCCGACGGCGCCGCCGGACCGGCTCCGCCCGGCACCGCGATCGCGCCCCGCGCGCCCGAACCGCGAGATGACTCGGCGCGAAGACGCGCGCACCGAGGCGGGCTCGTGTCGTACGTCTCGCGGTGGCGACCGCTGAGGACCCCGCGGTTGACGCTGACGCTGCTCCTGTACATCTTCGGCTTGTTCGTAGCGTTCGGCGCGCGTCCCCCGGTGACGGTGACGGACGCGGCGCAGGAGCGGTACTGGCGCGAGATGGAGGCGGCGGACGCGTTCGACGCGGCGCCCAGGCTCGAGGCTGAGCGCGACCTGGCGCGCGCGGCGGCGGCGACGCGCCGCGCGAACGGCGCGCTGTGCTTCGCGAGCGCGGGGTGTCGCGCGAACGTCGCGCGATTGCGAACGCGCGAGCGCGCGCTTCTCGACGTCGCGAAGCGTCATCGCGACGCGCACGCGACGCGCGTACGGGACGCGAAGAAAAAACTCGGTTTGTGGAGCGCGCTCGGCGTCGCGGAGGCCAAGGCGCTTTTCAAACGCGCGTACGACTCCGGGAAGGTGTACGCGACTCGGACGAGTTACTACGACACGTTTTGGCTCATCTTAGCCGGCAGGAGCGACGACAGCTTGATCGAGTTGCTGTTGCGATGGGGACTCCAAGTGCTCGCGAACTTCACCGTGGGCATGACGACCGCGGTGCTTCGTTTCGCGTGGGCGTTGCCGTCGCTCATCGCGTCTTTCGGCGCCGGCGCTTTAAGCGCCGCCGCCTTTTACGGCGTCGCCGTCGTCTCCGCCGCCTCGGTCGCGTCGTCGCTGCTCCTGCTGCTGTTCGGGACGGCGGGCGGCGTGACGTACGGCGTCGTCGCGGCCGCGCCCGCGCTCGCGCGGCTCGAGCAGAGCCAGAGGCAGGCGGAGAGGCAGAGGATGCTGCGCGAGCGCGCGAGGAAAGGCCCGGGCGCGTATAGATATCAAGACGCGCACCTCGATTAACACGTCGCGCGTTGAGTGACGCGAGGGACCGTACCGCGGTATGAGTGATAACACACGTACATCATATACGTCTCTTCGTGCGTCTCCGCGTCTCTCAAACATACGTCTCTCGTGCGTCGCGTCTCTCGTGCGTTTCTTCTCGTCGTGCGCTTTCACCCTCGCGTCTTCCGCTTCTTCAGCGTCGGTAACGCCCCCAGCGCCTCCGCGGCAGCCGCCTGCTTGCACTCGGCGCACCGGCGCCGCAGTCTTCCGTGCTCGCACCCGGAGCACTCCTTGCAGTCGTACTTCAGCTTGCCGTGGGGACACGGGTGGCACGTCGCGCAGTGCTGTCGCCACTTGCCGTGCGGACAGGCCTGGCATTTCGGGCAGTGCGACTTCATCTTGCCGTGGGGGCACGGGCTGCACGCCGGGCAGTGGCCCTTCACCCTGCCGTGCGGGCAAGGATTGCACTGGACGCACTTGCGCCTCACCTTGCCATGCGGGCAGCCGGTGCACAAGGCGCAGTTGTTCCGCAGCTTGCCGTGTTCGCACCCGACGCACTTCACGCAGTTCTCCCTTCGCCGACCGTGCTGGCACTGCACGCGCTCCCACGCCATCGCGCGAGCGCGGTCTCGCCCCGCGCGTGACGCTCGGACGCGCCCCGGGGAATGGCACGTCGTGGCTTTCCACACCTGCTTCTCTCGGCAAATCTCTCGGAAAGTGAAACGACGCGACGCGGCGCTCCGTCTTCATCATGCGCCGAACTCGCCGCGAGGCACAACGCACCGGCACGCGTCGCTCGCGCGCGTGTTCGCGCATCGGAGCGGCTCGAACACCATGGTCGCCGCCAGCGGACCCCGCGTCGCGAAGGGGATCTTCGCCCTCCTGGCGATCGCCCTCGGCGCGGCTTCCGGGGAGACCCTCGCGCCCTTTCCCGGGACCGAGCCCGCCATCGCGTCGTGTCGAGCCGAGGCGCACAGGTCCGTGTTCGAACTCGAGGCGCAGGCTTCGTCCGGCGCACCCGGCACCGCACCGCCGTCCGTGTGCGCGCGCGTCGTGTCCAACCCGGGCCTGCGGTGCGTCATCGCGGCGGCTTCGACGCGGTGTCGCCTGGCGCGCGCCGAGGTACGCGCCAGAGGCGCGTGCGACGAAACGCGCGCCGACAAGTGCGAGGCGTGCGTGCTGCGCGCGCTCGCCGGCGCGGGAGTTTCAACTCCCTCTGCCTCGGGGCACGCGTACGTGACGCGCGAATCGAGCCTTCCTCTCGAGAAGACGTTCGAGACGACTCTCGAAACGACACGCGTGAGAGGTCACTATACCATCCCCCCCGCGATGGAGTGGCAGGTGTACCTCGCCGAGCTCGACGCCGTCGCGCGCGAGTGCGCGCGCGCCGAGGACGCCTGGCGCGCCGACGCCGCCGCCGCCGCGCTCGCGCGCGTAATGGAGCAGGCGCGGGATTTCGAGCGCGCGGCCGAGACGCGCGATGCGGCGGCGCGGCAGACCGCCGCCGCCGTGCTCACGGAGGTGGAGGCGGCGCGTACCGCGGCGGCGGACGCGTCGCGTCGACTCGGCGTTCTCGAAACCCAGGTTGTTAACTCAGCGGCGTCGTTATCGGCGTGGCGCGACGACGCGGAGGCTTTCGCGAAGGCGCACGGCGAGACGATGCGGGTCATCGAAAAGCAATCCGATTTGATTCGGGGGTTTTCTAAAAGCGTTGGTTCACTAACTGCGTTCGCACAAACACACACACACGCGGTGTGGCGTGTCGTCGAGTTTATTAAACGGGACGCGCGCGCGACGCGCGAAGCGCTCGACGCGCTCGCCGCTTCGAAAAAAAATAAGGATGCCTTTTTTTTTTCTCGAAAAGACGTCATCGTGGATGTATTCATTCGCGCGTTCGTCGTCGCGCCGTGGCGACTCGCGCGTCTCGCGGTGCGCTCGTCGTCGTTCGCGTGGCGCGTCGTGATGTTGATAAACCTTGTCCTCGCCCGGGTCGTGCCGGCGCGGTACCGGGTCGCGGCGGGTCTGGCGGCGGCGGTGGCCGCGCGACGCGCGTCGAGAGCGCGGCGCGACCGAAACGCGGCTTTTTTAAAAAACGCCTCCGGTCATTCGCGCGACGACGCCGAAGCGCGGCTCGGTTTGGACTCGGCCGTGTTGCGTGAACTGCGCGCGTTGCGGCGCGAAACCGCCGAGCGCGCGCTGTTCGAGCCCGAGGCTCGCGCGAGGCTCCCGAGACGAAAAGGCGCCGCGCGCCGAGGGGCTCTCGAACACGAAACAGCCGCGGAGGAAAAGGAGGTTTGGAACGCGTCGGAACGCGTCGCCGAAGAAGAAGAAACAATCGGCGCGACGACGACGCGCGCGACCCGCGCGACGACGCGCGCGCGAAATAAAATACAACGAGGAGGGTGAAACGTAAACACGTACACGTACGGCGACTAGAGTGGCGATGTCTCTGTTGTGCGTACCGGGAAGGTAGACTATTATTTATCCGTCTCGTATCTGGGTCTGTGTTCAAGTCGCGTGTTCGATCGCGCGGACACGAGCAAAAGACGCGCGTTCGGTCTACGCCGTCCAGGTGGAGGTTTTGAACCGAAGAGAGGCTTTGAACGCCGCGCCTCACGCGGGCGCGGGCGCGGGCGCGAAATCGTCGTAGTCCACGTAGTCCGCCTGTAACAGCGAGCGGCGCCTCTTGCTGAGGTCCGGGTCGGCGACGGGCGGAAACGCCGCCGGTTCGGGCATCGACGTGTACTCTTCGACGTCGATCGCGTAGTCCGCCGGCGCCGGCGCCGGCGCCTCGACGATGTCCTCCATGTCGTAGGTCAACAGCGAACGGCGACGCGTCTCGTCCGCGTCGTCCTCCACGAAGGTCGCCTCGGGTGCTTCCGCGTCGACGTAGTCGTCCATGTCGCCAATCACGGACTCGGGCGCCGCCGCCTCCGTCGCCGCTTTTTTCAGCTCCTTGGCGATTTTCCTCTGCTCCTTCATGATTTCCTTCTCGAGGCGCGTCAGGACGGAGGTCTCGGACTGGAGCAGGGACCTGCGACGCGCCTCGGGCGCGGGCGCGGGCGCCATGGAGGCCTCCATCTCCTCGGCGACGCGCGTCGCGACGTCCGCCACGGCCTGCGCGGTGGAGTCGGCGACGTCCGCGACCGCCTGCGAGATGGAGGCGACGCTCTCCGCGACGGTGTCTTGGACTTGGAAGAGCGCGCGTCGGGGGGTGGGGGTAGCGGAGGCGAGCGCGACGTGCGACGACGCCGCGAGCGCGGCGACGAGCGCGAGCGACGCGAGGCGCGGGCGGACGACGATACCGTTAGGCATGCTGAGGGTTGGTGGCGGTGGCGGGGGTGTCGTGGAGGCGCTGCGTGCGGGGAGAAGTGGCGCGCGACGACGCTGCGCGGTCCTCCCTTTCTCGAACCGTCGCCACGCGCTTCGGTTCGAGAAAAACACCGAGAAAGCGCGCGGTTTCCAGTCGGGGACCCCGAGAAGGTGCCTTCGAGTGGTCCGACGAGTCGCGGGAAACGAACGAAAGCGCGCGCGCGCCGCTCGTCAGCCGCGCGCGTCCCAGAACCGATCGCGGCGCGTCCGAGGAAACGAAGCGTACACGGAAACGGAACCGACACGTGTCTGAGATACTTTCGTAGGAAGCACGAACGCGTTTTCGTACAAAAAGTCGACTAACCTCAATCGTTCCAGCCTGTTCCGAGCGTCGTCACCCGCTGAGGAAGGGGTTCGCGCTCTTCACCGGAATCTCCGCGAGCCTCTCCGCCGGGATCGCGGCGGCGCGAGGCGACGCCGCAGGCGACGACGCCGGCGCGGACTTGGCGTCCACGCGAGGCGGCGGCGCGCCCCGCGGGGGCGTCGGCGGCGTCGTCGACTTCACCGGCGACCCCGTCACGGAGACGCCTCCGTGTTTGGAAGCCTCCGCCTCCGCGTTCGTGCGCTCGGAGACCAACCTCGAGACCACCGACGTGCCTGACGTGGAGAGCATATGTAGCATCGCGTCCATCTGCGCCCTGAGTCCCTCCAGCTCCGTCCGCACCGCGTCGCCGCGCGCGGCGACTTCGTTCCGGACGAGCCCGACGTCGCGCTCCAGCGCGTCGACGCGCGCTTCCATCTCCGCGTCGTCGCGTTTTTTTTTTGTCCGCGTCGCGTCTTCGCCGCCTCGAGTCGCTCGAGGCGTCCGCGGGCGTCCTCCGTCGGAACCGAAAGGTCTCTCGTCGAAAGAAGGTCTCTCGCCGCCGTTACGACCGCGCGAAGAAGAAGAACGCGCGGTCGTCGTCGCTCTCGCGAGATGTTCCGTCGCGAGGCTTTTAGGTCGCGAGGAGGCTTTCCCGACGGACGCCGCCGTCGGCGCGAGGAACGACGACGACGCCGCCGTTGGCGCGAAGACTGATTTCTTCTCGCGCTCGGCGGCGCGCCGCGCGCGGAACATCTCCGCCTCCGCCTTCGCGGCGGCGGCGGCGGCGGCGGCGGCGGCAACCTTCGCCGCCTCGCGCTCGCGCGCGCGGACGCGCGCCGCCGCCGAACGCGCAGCCTCGGCGCCCGAGACGGATTTCTTTTCTTTTTCTTTTTCTAATTCTTTTTCCAGCCGCGCGGGCGCCGGGCGCTCCGCCGCGCCGTACGTGCGCGTCGCCGGCGACGCCATGAGCGGCGACCGCTCCGCCGCGGGACTCGCGGACGTGCCGGGGATCCCCTTTCCGTCGCGGAATGTCCCCGGGGATATCGAGTCGCGCTCCGGCGAACGCGCGCCGACGCTCGACTCGAACCGCGTTTTCTGTGACGCGACTCCGCGCTTCACCTCCGCCTCGGCGTTGGTCCGCGCGCACACACGCATCTGCCTGGAGACGATGTCCGCCCTGCGCCTGCGCAGCTGCTCCAGCTCGCGCTCGGCGTCTTCCACCAGCTGCTTGGTCTGCGCCTTCGCCGCGGCGCGCGCGCGCACCTCGCCCTCCCACGCCGCCGCCTTGGCGCGGCGGCGCGCCTCCGCGCCCAACGCGCGCTCGCGCCAGGGCGCCTTTTCTTTCCCGCCGAGCGCGCCGAGTACGCCGTACTCCCCGAACCGCCAGTCCACGCCGCCGGGGTCCGAGGCCAGGGCGCCGAGCCTCGCCGGAGGTGCGCTGTTGGGGGTACGGTTTAGGGTTTTGGATCGCGTGGAGGGTTTCGAAGCGGCGGTCGGCGAGCCGAACGCGTCGCCGGGAAAGGCGTCTCGGTTCTCGAGCCGCTGCGGCGACGGAGAAAGAATCTTCCGAAGCGCGTCGCGCGCCGCCGCCTCCGCCGCGGCGAGGCCGGAGTCGTCATCCGTATCCATATCTGCGCTCTTTGCGTCGGGGGTTTCGTCATCCGACATCGACATCGATTTCGGATCGTTCGGAGCGCGTCTCGTCTCGCCTCGTCTCGGCATCAAGCCGCCTCGTCGCGCCATCTCCGCGGCGACCGCCGCCGCCGCGTTCGCCGCGCCGGCGGCTTCCGCCGTCTCGCGCGCCGCCAGCTCCGCCCTCAGCGACGCGATCTCCCGCCTCTTCTCCCGCAGGTCCTTCGGGAAGCGGGGCGAGCGTGCGTTTGTGAAAGACGTGTTTGCAGGCGCCTTCAAGGTGGACGTCCTCGAAACGTCCTCGAAAGGCGTCTCGTCCGCGAAGCCGAACTTCGAGCGCTGGCCGCTGGGCACCTGGCGGTACAGCCGCTCGAAGATGGGTAACCGGCCCGACCGATCCGACCGATCCGCGGGAACGTCCCCGAAGCCACCGCGGCGGCGCGTCGTCGCCGCCGCGGTCGCCGCCTCGCCGGGCGTGGCGAAGTGGATCGTCCGCGTGGGCTTGGGCGGGGTCTTCGCGGCGGAAGCTTCGCGCGCCGGCGGCATCGGCATCGCCTCCACGGGGAGCCACGCCGGGAACGCGGCCGCGTCCGCGGCGGCGGGCTTCGGGGGCACCCACGCCGGCTTCGGGGGCGTGATCCCCGCCTTGAGCAGTGACGGGCTCCCGTCCGACAGGCGCGCCAGGAGCGCGTCCACCTCCGCCTCCGTGGGTGTGCTGACGCGCGCCAGCGCGGCTCTCTCCCGCGCGCGTCGCGAGCGTTTCGCCGAGAGCGTCTGGGAAGCGTCCGGCGTGCCCGCGCCGTGCGCGTCGACGCGCAGGGTGTTTTGGAACGTCAGGTTCGCGCGCATCGCCTCTCCCTCGGCGTCACCGCCGGTCCCTTTGCGCATGGACCGGCGGTAGAACGCGTCCGACCCGGGGCTCGACCCGGCGAGCGGCATCGCGCGGCGGGCGTGAGTGACGGCATCGGCTCCGCCAACGGCTTTGAAACGAACGGCTGGCCGAAAAAAAAAAAATGGCTCGCAGATGCTGGAACAGGGGAAGCGAAGAAAGAGAAGGACGGACGAAATCGCGGCGCCTTTTTGTCGCGGCGACTGGGCGACTGGAGTGCTATCATCATCATACCATCACTTCAACGCTACACGGAGAGCCACGCGTATTCACTGACTCCTTTCCCTACCGTCGTGTGTCTTCACTCAGACCCCGCCTCCGCTTTCGTCGCCAACGGCGCCTTCTTCCCCTTCATCATCCCGTACGTCATGAGGTCGCAGTCGAAGGCGCGGTGCATGCGCTCCAGCGTGACGATCTCGCGGATGGTCTTCCACCAGATCCGGGGGCCGGCTTTGATCACCGGCCAGGGGTCGTACACCCCGACCCAGATGGAGTGGCGCCACGACCGAATCGTCTCCTTCACCCAGTTCGCGGAACCGACGGACGCCATCGCGTCGGTGCCCTCCATCAGCCGGACGTACTCCTCGATGGAGACGAAGTACGGGTGCGCCCACTCCTCGTACAGAAACTTCAGATTCTTCTCCTCCTCCGCGGTGAACGCGGGCGGGGTCTCGCGCTGGCACCAGGTGGCGATCACGATCGTCCCGCCGGGTTTCAAGACGCGAATCATCTCCTCGACGTACTTCTTCTTGTCCGGCATGTGCTCGCCCGATTCGCACGCCCACACGAAGTCGAACGTGTTGTCCTCGAAATCCATCTCGAGCGCGTTCATGACTTGAAACGACGCGTTATCGACGCCCTGCTCCTTCGCCAGCGCCGTCGCGCGGTCGCGCTGGTTCGGGGACAGGGTGATGCCCTGGACCTGCGATTTCGGACCGAGGGTTTTGGCGAGGTGCCGCGACGTCCCGCCGATGCCGCACCCCACGTCCAAAACCCGAGCTGGCTCGGGAGGGCACTCCGACCACTCCAGCATCTTGTCCACAAAGTCAAACTTGGCCTCGATGAAATCCTTGACGTTGCACCCCGCCAGGGTCCCGGCGCCCTTCGCCATGTCCTCGTCCGTGTAGTACCCGAGGTGAATGTGCTCGCCCCAGTAGTACTCCAAGATGCCCTCCTCGGTCCACGCGTCGTACTCCTCGCCGACGGTGCCGACGGAGGCGCCGTCGGGGCCCTGCACGTACGCGCGCGACGGCGTGTCCAGCAGGTTCTTCACGACGACGCCCGCGGCGACGACGACGGCCGCCGCGACGTACTGCGGCGCGACGCCCTGCGCGAACGCGCGGTTGGGGTTGCTGGGGGGAGCCGCGAACATGTTCGCGGAGGTCTGCGCCACCTCGTTGCCGGAGCCGTGCGACTTCAGCACGGGCGCGGAGAGGTCGCCGAGCGACAGCGCGGGCGCGGCGGACTGCGCGTTGGTCGCATCGACGCGCAGCGCGCCTCTGGACGCGACGCGCGCGGCGCGGCTCGAGCGAGCGCCGGCGACGCGCGCGCGGGGCGGGCGGAACGCGCCACCCGTGAGGGCCGGCGCGGCGACGGAGGCGGTCGCGGCGGACAGCATGGTGTCCTCGCGTGTCGAGTTGTGCGGAGCTCGACTCGACCGTCGATCGGACGAGAACGCCTATCCACGACGCGGCCGACGTGGCCGACGTGGGACACGAGCGTTTCGCGCACGCGCAAACAGTCTGACTGGTCGATGGTCGAATTCACGCGATGACCTGTCGAAAAGACGAAAAAAATGAGACTCACACTTCTGCACTACAATAAAAGAAGATGCTCGCGCCGCGCGCGCCGTCGCCGCGTCACTTGTTGCCCCCGAAGATGCCCTTGAGGAACTTGACGGCGTTGTCGTTGATGAGCGGCTCGTCGAACTTGTCCATGATCTCCTTGAACCCCTCCGCCTTTTGCACGTTCGCCAGCGACGGGTCGGTGCGGATCTTCTTGTAGTCGGTCCAACCGGCGCCCATGCACTTTTTCAACGCCGCCAGAGAGTTCTCCGTCTGCCCCAGTTTGCTGAAGCAGCACGCGATGTTGTACTCGGAGACGCGGTAAATCTCCGTGGCCATCTCGAACGAGTCGGACATGTAGTTCTTGGGCTCCAAAGCCGCGACTTCCTCGAACACGATGAGCGCGCCGTCGAAGTCCTCTTTGTTGTACAGCGCGATCCCCTCGTCGAACATATCAAGACGCTGCACTTCCAACTCCTTCTTCTTGCTGAAGTTTTGCATCTGCTGTTCCTTCGTGCCGGCGCCGTAGTTCCCGCCCGCGCGCTCCGCGGCCATGGCGTTGGACTTCTCGTTCTGCTCCAGCGCGGAGAGGTCGCCGTTCATCTTCCGCATCTTCAGGTAAATGTCGCCGTTCCTGTTCTTCATCGCGTAGATCACCTGGCCGTACGAGTCGGCGTCCCAGATCTCGTCGCCGAACGAGGCGGAGACGGCGAGGATTTTATCGCCGATCTCGAACTCGTCGTACTCCGGCTCGGGCGGGACGAACGCGACGTACGCGCCGCCGTCGTTGCCGCGCGCGAACTTGACGCCGATGGGCTTGGGGAGGGTCACCTCGTAGGTGTCCTCGGTGGACACGGCCGCGGAGCCGGGGCCGTACCCGCGGTCCACCTCCGCGCGGGGCGAGACGGCGGGGCGCGCCTTGGACGAGGCGGCGCGGCGCGCCGCGACCGAGGCGGGGCGCGCCGCGACGGAGGCGGAGAAGGCGAGGGCGGAGGACATCGTGGCCGTGGGTGCGGCGGACGACGGCTGCGTGCGGTCGCGCGTGCGTGCGAAAGTGCGCTCGCCGAGGCGGAAGGCGCGAAGGAACGCGAGTCGATTTCCGATGCGCCGTGTCTCCGAACCGGCGGATAGCAGCAACGAGAGGCTCGTGGCTGGAGCACGCGAGGCTGGCCACGTGGGAGGTCCAGCGTGGAAGTGGCCAATCACGTCGTGCGTAAGCGAGAGAAAAAGTTTTTTCGCGAAAATAAAAAAACCGGATTACGACGACCCAGTCGACGCGTTCGCGATTCTCTGTTCCGATGGAGGCGTCGACACGACGCCGTTCACGCGAGCGCGTCTAGAACGACGGCTCGGGTGGTCCGAAGGTGTTCGGTGCGAAATCTGCGGCGGGCGGGGGATCGGCAGACGGTGAGTCGCGGTGAGAGTCGCGGCGAGTCGGCGGCGACGCGTTTGAGGAGCGGGCGAATTGAATTTAGTCCGTAGATGAGTAGAGCGCGACGGGTACAGCCGACGCGCTCTGTGGAGTGAAGACCCCAAACCGGTTGTCTGGCCGGCGCGCCCGCCGAGGCGGACGCAGGGTTACTCTGCGCAACTGAAGTAAGAAGTCTGGCCCAAGGAAGTCGGGACCGCTTCAGGCAAAGTGGCGCTCTTTAAAAAAAAACAAAAAACAAAAAACAACAAAAAAACCAAACACCGCGAATGGACGGACGGAGACCCGCGCGCCGAAGTCGGCGACGCCTCGGATAGTTTGAGGCAATCAATTCTTAAGTCGTCACGTGGAAGTCCGGTAAGGACAACTTGATTCAGACGAAAGAAGTTTCGTCTTCGACGTCGTCGTGAGCGCGCGAGATTCCGTTCGCCGCCGCGGCGACGCGCGCCGCGCCGCGCCGAAACATAAAAAAAAAACGCTCCGCTCGGTACTTCTTAGAGGGTGAAGGTATTAGTGCCTCACGGGAATCGGCGAGTGGGTATCCTCAACGCGGAGCCGACGGTCGAGTGACAAAAACGAAATGTCGCGAGGGAGATTGAGCGACTGTTCAGGGTCGACCACCGGTAAGATGGAAGTCCGAGTGCTCACCCATTCCCAAGCTGTCAGTTCTGCCTGCGAACGACGGGAAAGCATCGCATGCGCCCGTAAGGGCTCTCTACGCCTTCTGCTTTGTCCAGGCGTGCGGGCTCGGGCTCGGGGAGAAAACGCGCGAAGGGAAGGCTCGCGCGCGCGGCGTCGTCGCCTCGTCTTCCGTCGCGGTCAGAACAGAAACGGTTCACGGGCTGCGTAATGACCGAGGAATGCCCGTGTTCACCCCGGGAAGCAACCCTCGGCGCCTCCCCGCGGCGGCGTACCGCCGCGGGTCGCGGTTTCTTTCATCCTCCCGCCGGGACGGAAGCCGACGGCGGCGGCGCGCGGCGCGGCGCGGCGGCGAGGACACGAACGCACCTTTTTCTTCGCGGTCGCGTCCCACGCGAGCGTGCGGGAGCAGCGCGCGGGAGCGTCGCGCTCGCGACGGTCGTGCGGTATCTGCTCGAGCGAGAAGACGGTGAGGCGGAGAAGGTCAGACGCGCGCGCGGAACCGCTCACGGCTCACGAAAAAAACAAAAAAAAAAACAAAACGCCCCTTGCGCGTCTACGACGACGGCGCCGTAACGCGTCTCGCGTTCGTCGCGGTCAGGACAGAAACGAATCATAGGCTGCGTAATGACCGAGGAATGCCCGTGTTCACCCCGGGAAGCAACCCTCGGTGCCTCCCCGCGGCGGCGAGCCGCCGCGGGTCGTGCGTATGTATCGATCATCCCGCGACGAACGCGCCGCGCGTTTCGAACAAACGTTTCGAAAAACAAACTGTCGCTGCTCCTTTCGAGGTTCATCTGCATGGCGGACTTCGAGACCCCGGAGAGGAGCATCCCTTAAATGTGGCCCTCTCTCAAAACGCGCCCCGATTGCGGGTGTTCTACGTCCGCTTTTGCAGGTGACGTTCTGCGAGAGGGCGGCGAACGAAACGCGCGTCGCGTCGACGACGCGACGCGGCGTAAACGCCGAATACGCCGAATGACGAAAAAAAACGAAAAACGAAAAACCGCGCTCGCCGCGCCGCGAACCGCCGCGGACCCGCCGAAGTTTTCTTCAGTCGAAAGATGGTGAATATATTGAACGTTGATCGTCACCGACAGTCAGTCGCGTGGATCAAATGATGCATCATCGAAAACGTCGTTCGGACCATCCTCTCGAACGCGAACGGCGTTCTCGCGAACAGTCGCGCGAACAGTCTCGCGGGTCGCGGGCGAACGGGACCGACGCGGAGGCGCCGACGCGCTTCTCGCGTCGCGCGCTTTCGGACGAATTAGGTTATGCATCCGGCGATGGGCGACACCGGATAACCGTAGATTTCGCCCGTGACTCTCGGCACGGAAAGTACAACCTTCAGAGTCGCGCAGTGCGGGTATCAAGCGCCCGCGAATCTGTACACACTCGTGCCTCGTCGGGAAAAAACGGATGGAAAAATCTCGAGCCGGACCACCGACAAAACGCCGCGCCCCTTTCCCCAGCGAAGCCGTCAGATGGTATGCTCAATTGGCGTCATGGCCGCACGAGAGGTTTGCCCGATAACTACTCCGGCCCCTCGAGGGACGTCAGTAGCCAAGCGTTAAACGGTTTCCTCACCGGCTTCGGGCGTCAGAGGGCGCGGGGCGCGCGCGTCGAGCTCGCGAGCGCGGGCGCGTGCGGGAAAAAAAGCGGCGGCTACGATCCGACCTTTACCTAACGAACAACGGGCGCGTCCGCGAGCGGTGCGAGTCTTGAGACCCGGGGTTGAGTCGTGTCGTACCGTCTGTGCGTGATGCGCGGCGCATCGACCCGAACCTGATCCTGAAACGTGTCAGGGGACCCGCGGCGCCGCGGCACCGCGGAGTGGCGTCCCGCGCCTCGCATCGTTCCTTTCCGCTTTTTTGCTTTGTCTATTGATAAACATGGCATTTAGTTGCACACTTCCGTAAATAATTAATCGTATGTGCTTAGTCTGAAAATATCGCTCAAAAATATTGCTTGTATATTGTCACGAAATCGTCCCACTGTCACACATAGACTGCACCGCCCGAAATTTATTGAGCGACACTACACGGGGTCGTAGCTCAGATGGCAGAGCGCTCGCTTAGCATGCGAGAGGTACGGGGATCGATACCCTGCGACTCCATTTTTTGCGAAACCGAAAATGCAGATCTGCGTCGGTTTTTTCTTTTGGACACATTTTCGGTGTTTGGATTTCATGTTACGCGCGACAGGGCGGCGCTCTACACCTCACAGGTTCACGCAGCTCTCGTACGTGGGCACCATGTACTTGATGTTGATGAACGCGTCGTCCCCTCCGTACCGCTCGAAGAGCTGCAGCGTCTCCAGCACGAGCTCGCCGACGTTGCGTCGCTTCCTCTGCGCGTAGTCGATGCCGTCGCCCAGGTTGACGTTCTTGTTCTTGAAGACGTTCAGGATGGGCAGGATCTGGCGGTAGTACGGCACCAGCGCCTCGCCCACCAGCTCCGCGCTCACGACCATCTTCTGCAGCAGCTGCAGCACGATGCACACCACGCTCGGGTCTCTGGTGTTGAGCGCCGTCTTGATTGGAATGATGAGCTGCGGGATGACGGGCAAGATCTTGGCGCCCCCCAGGCGCAACATGTCCTCCACGCCCTTCACCGCGAGGAACCGGTACGGGTCCTCCTTCTCCCGCACGCCGTCGAAGAAGATGGGCAGGTAGTGGTGGTAGTCCAGCTTATCGACATCGACTTTCCAGTTGATCGTGTTTTTGCTGCTCGACATCACCGCCACCGGCAAGTCGCCGCGCTCGTAAAACTTGCGGAACTGCGTGTCCGGCGGGTTATCGCGCCTGCCGAACGCGTTCGCGCGGGGGGGCGCGATCGTACCGCGTGTTGGGCTCAAGGCGCTCGTGGTTCCGGCGCCGGACGATTCCGAGCGCGCACCGCTATTCCCGCGCGTAGAGAAGAGCTCGCCGGATTTGACGCGCGCGCCGTCGCCCTTGCGCAGGAAACGGTCCGTGGTCGGCTTCTCGGCGGGCCAGAGGTGCGACTGCGTCACAGCCGCGTACTTGGGCACGGGCGCGTCGGAAACCGCGTGCGCGCCGGGGCGGCGCCCGAACGTGGGCCGCGTCTGGTCGAAACACTGTGACCGTGGTGGTTTGATCGAGAGACGTACGAGTCGGCGGTCAGTCGTTCGGAACGGAAACGACGGGCGCGTTCGGAGAGAGCGCGCGAAAAGTCGTTCCGGGAGATTCCGGATGAAGCCCGCGTAGTGGTGTCCGATTCGGGGACGCACCGAGCCGGACTGCACGGAGGGCTTTCCCGAGGACATGCCCTTGATCTTGACGTCGCAGTACCTGTGGTTCGCGGGGAGCGGGGACGGCGGTCAGGAGCGGGTCGCGTGGTGGGGACGAGGCGGTCGGCGGGCGCGAACGGGCACGCCCGAGCCCTCTCGGACCCGGGATCGCGCGAACGGAGGCAATTCGCGGTGACGAGGCACGCACTTGTCCACGAACAGGGCACCGCCGACGTCGATCGACTTGACGTCGCTCATCGTGCGCGCTCGAGCTTCCGAACGAAGGCTCGCCGACGCCAAACACGCGGTCGCGTGTCCCGACGAATGCGGCGCCGCGCCACGACGAGCGAGTGATGATGGTCTCATTAATGCCTAATCGGGTAAAAAAGTCAAGATTCCCGTGAGCGCGGTGTCGCACGCGCCGAAGGGGACGCCGAGAAGTTGTGCTTTTTAGAGATGACCGCGAACGATGGCGATGACGCGATGACGCACGCGCGCCTCGTCACGCCCCTCTTCTCGCGCTCCTCTCTTCCTCGAGCGTCCTCGTTTTCTCCGCGAGCCACGCCGCGAGCGCTTCGTGCCCCTCCAGGCGCGCCATCTCCCCCGGCGTGTTCCCGTCGCCGTCCGCGCGCAGGTGCGGGAGCCCCAGCCCGCCGCGCGCGAGAAGCCACTCGCACGCGTCGCGGTTTCCCTTCACCGCCGCTTTGTGCACGGCGCTGTGTCCGTTTCGGTTCGCGACGGTCAGGTCCACGCCCACGTCTCGCAAGTACGCGCACATCTCGACCGACCCGGTCGCGCGCTGCGCCGCCCACTGCGAGGCGTTGCACCCGAACGCGTTCGTGGCGTGCACGTCGCACTTCGCGTCACGCACCAGCCAAGAGAGCGCGCCCGCGAAGTCGCGCGCGTCGCGGAGCGTCGTCGGCGTCGACGACGACGCTTCGTCGTCGTCGCCATTTTTTTTTTTAGTGATCGCTTCCTCGTCGGTTTCCTCCCCCCCCCCCCCCCCCCCCCCCCCCCCCCCCCCCCCCCCCCCCCCCCCTCGCCCCGCCCCCTCCCCCCCCGCCCCCCCCCCCGCCGCCCCCCCCCCGGCCCCCGCCCCCCCACCCCCCCCCCC
>Ga0181558_10002388_pt1 | contig 17765 bp, 11 predicted proteins | sample 011ome_22_FD_133754 | JGI IMG/M metagenome (GOLD analysis project Ga0181558, IMG submission 133754) | Coastal salt marsh microbial communities from the Groves Creek Marsh, Skidaway Island, Georgia - 011507BT metaG (megahit assembly) | ecosystem: Environmental > Aquatic > Marine > Intertidal...
GTGATTATTAAGCATCATCCACGGAATAAATAGCGATATGTATTTTTTCGGCCTGCATTTACTAGACGCATTAGAAACGCATTTATTATTTTAAATCCCGTAACTTTACCCTCGTGTTGACAGATGAAAAATACATGCAACGGTGCATAGAATTGGCAAGACTAGGAATAGGATATGCCGCACCGAACCCAATGGTAGGGTCCGTCGTTGTTCACGAAGGCAAGATTATCGGAGAAGGTTATCACGAGCGATGCGGTGAGGCGCATGCCGAAGTCAACGCAATAGGATCGGTCAAAGACAAGTCCTTGCTAAAATCATCGACGATATACGTTAATTTAGAACCTTGTGCGCATTTTGGAAAAACCCCACCCTGCGCAGACCTGATTGTAGCTTCGGCGATTCCAAAAGTTGTTATTGGCACCATTGATCCTTATGCCGAAGTTGCGGGGAAAGGTATTAAAAAACTCAAAGCAGCTGGAATAGAAGTAACTGTTAACGTACTTCAAAAGGAATGCCTTGATTTAAATCGGCGATTCTTTACTTTTCACGAAAAAAAACGTCCTTATGTCATATTAAAATGGGCGCAATCGGCAGACGGTTTTATCGATAAGTTAAGAACTCCAGGCGAAAAAGGTATTTATTGGATTACGGCCCCTGAAACACGCACATTAGTGCACAAATGGCGTCATGAAGAAGCCGGAATCATGGTTGGTCGATATACCGTTAAAACTGACAATCCCTCGCTAAATTGTCGTGATTATGATGGCGTCTCTCCTACTCGATTTGTAATCGATCAAAAAATGAGACTCGATTATGCTGCGTTTAATGTTGGTGATCGGAATGTTCAGACTTATATCTTGACCGAAAAAGAAATCACATCAAGTGGTCAGCTTCAATTTGTTCAACCCAAGAGCTTCGCTCCAAAAGACATCATGACCAAACTTTATGACCTAGCTATTCAATCCGTTATTATTGAAGGCGGTGCCTACACCCTTAATTCTTTTTTGAAGTCGGATATTTTTGATGAAATCAGAATCCTAACAGGAAGAACCAATTTGGATAAAGGAACAATTGCCCCTACTCTCCCAAAAAACGCTGTCTCCAAGGATCAATTCAAGTATGGCAAAGACCTAATAAACATTTATAGACATGATTGATTTATTATTGAGTGTCTTGTTCTTTAATGTCATTCTGATTCTATTCAAATTATTTGAAAAGTACCAAGTCGACAATTTCCAAGCGATTATAATCAACTATATCATTGCAGGATCTTGTGGTTATTTCATGTTGGAAAACCGTCCGAAACCAGTCGAAATTCTCGAATTTGATTTTTTGCCTTTTGCGGTTGTCATCGGTTTGTTTTTTATTGTTGTTTTTAACTTATTGGCCACTGGAGCTCAAAAGGTGGGACTAGCCATTTCTACCATTGCCAATAAGATGTCTGTAATCTTGCCTGTCATTGCGAGTATTATTTTATATGGTGATTCTATTAAGGCGATCAAAATAATTGGTATCCTGCTGGCATTGGGCGGTGTTTTCCTCAGTTCAATTGAAAAAGGTAAGCTCAGTTTTGATAAACAGTACTTGTGGATCATTATCGTTATCTTTTTAGGACAAGGTGTTGCAGATATCCTATTCAATTATGCACAACAACATTATGTTTCTAACGATCAATCACCCCTGTTTTTTGCCGTGCTATTTTACTCAGCGTTTATTTCAGGCTGTGTTCTATTGACAATTCAAATTATAAGAGGAAAGGAAAAGGTTAGATCTAAAAAACTTTTAAAAAATATCATTTGGGGAATTGCTGTGGGTATTCCGAATTATCTGACACTCTTCTTTTTCTTTCGTGCCCTGGAAAGTGGCTTTTTTGAAAGTTCTCAAGCGTATCCAATTCTAAATATGGGCGTTATTGTTATATCTGCATTGTCAGGCTGGATCATTTTTAAAGAAAAGCTCAACCTAATGAATTGGTTGGGAATTCTGATTTCCATGATCGCTATAGCTGCAATTAGCTTAGGTTAATCGACTGTTTAACGCGTTCAAAAGTCGTTTTTTTTGGATTTTTTATTTCCAGAAATAGACAACTTCATCAAGATAATGTACGTTTGTATTTTGACGGTTAACTTTTTGGGAATTGGAGTTAAAGACGTTTTAGTTTGTAATAAGATTCCTAAACGAAAAGCAAAAGTAGGGTTTACCCTCCTTTCCTTTTATTCCATTTTAGCCTAAAATGATGTTAATAAGACCAACTATTGGTGTAGGTATTAAAGAAATCAAAACCAAACTTTAAATTAAAATTAATGGAGGCGGCATTGTTCTCTCTTAAGACATAATAGGTGCCAATTTTAAATAATTGCCGTTTGATTTTAAATGCTCGCTCAATTCCAGCATAAAACTCAAGATGCGCATAGTTTGCTTCCCGAATAAAAAGGGCTCCTCCACCTCCAACTAATTCTAACTTCAGTTTATTGATAAGTGGAATCTTACTCATAATGGCACCATTAAAATGATGAATAGCATAAGCCTGCAAGTATGGTTGTGTTGTATTGAATGTCGAATCTAATAGCTGCATTGTATTGAGTGGATTAGAGAAAAAAAACAAATCTGAGCCTCTGATAAATTTGCGTTCAATATACTGCACCTCGTCGGCCGTTTTTCCGAAGAATGTTCCAGCTTCAACATCCCATTTCAAATTACCAAAGGTTGCAAGGTTAACCTCATCTGAAATACCCACTTCAAGAAAATCAAAATTGACATCTGATCCCAAAAGATTCGGAATGCCTTTTGTATACAACATTCGCAATTCAGGAAAGGCTGTTCCTACAACGATTTTCTTATTTCCTTTTAGGATATATTTCTGCTTAAATCGGTAAAGCAATTGTAATTCAACAATCGAAACCGTATAGGTCTCATAGGTTTCTATCTCAGGCCAATTTAAAATTTCGCCCAATTGAATGGCCCAAGGTGCCTTCTCAAGATTTGAAATATCGCGTCGCGTCGAATAATCAAAAGTGACACGTCCATACAAACCATTCACCACTTCATAACGTTGACTAACGTTAAAAAATGTCTTTCGAACATAGTTACCCCTACTAAAGAAATTGGCAACGGATTGATCAAAGGTCACAAAATCATAATTGTCCCCAACACTAACCTCTAAATTCGCGAAATGTCTTGGTAGATAGGTATAAGCAACGGTAACATCGCCTCTAACATCTCTGTTACGAAATCCATAATCAATATCACCACTGATGCGAATATCTTGCGCGTTATCAAATTCTTTTGAATACGAACCTCCCAATCGATGACGGTATCCACCAATACCAAACGGTTGCATTTGACTAATCAACGGACTAATAAAAATTTCTTGTTTTTTCTCGCGATTTCTAAATCCTACACCGCTCAACACAACATCCCAAAACCTGACTTTATTATAATCTGCATTTACACTATCAATGTATTCATTGCTCGTTGTAGCTCTTTCAATACTATCCTGAATCCGAATAAAATCTAATTCCTGCTGTTTCAATGGAATCGGGCGGATGTCCTCCCAATAAGCCGAATCGCGATCAAAAGCAGCTTCATCGTATTCTAAAAGCACATTTTTAAATCCGCGATCGCCGAAGCCTTCCGCATCCTTTGATAAATTAAATTGATAATCTTTATGCTGAACTCGCGTATTACCCAAAACCAAATATGATCCATCCTTTATGGTGTATGAATACTCACGTCGGGTTATAATCCAATTGCCATCCATCAATTGAAAATCCTGGATAACTCTAAAATCCTGGAAAAAAGGCATGGAAGAAGCGTTTATTTTTAAATCCATCGATTTAATAGCCCATAGACTATCGATTACAAATAAGGTTCCTTCAAATAGAGCTGCTTCTTTAAAACGTGGACTTACATCAATTTCATAGATCTTTTGGTTATCCTCATTGAACACCGATTTTAGGGTAAATTTATAATTGACAAAAGCGTTCAATGCCAAAGGTGATACGAGTGGCTTTATCGTAACGCGCGGTATTTCAATCAAGTTCTCGTAAATATCAAAATCACCATCTTGTGTTTTTTCAAAAAAGATGTATGGATTGTGCTGAATGACTTGTGTGGGCAAAATACTATTTGGATCAGAAAAATCTCCAGAAACCGTCACAGTACTATTAGACTTTTCAGCATAATCATTATGTGCGATAATGGTTTCTTTGTACTTGTTTGATTGCTGAAATCGCGTGATGGACTGGGACTCAATAAAATTCATCTTCTCCCGCAGACTCGGCGAACCAAAAGCTTCTTTTAAAGAGTCTGGTAATGCATTTCGTTTTCTTGGCTCTTTCTCCAATGCTGTTTTGACATAAGTTTCGCATTGGTAATTATCATATGCTTTTCTGAATTCTTTTTTACGATCGATCACATTATTAATCACTTCTTTAGCAATATCGCGCTTATCTGCATAAATCTCCACCGTCTCTAAATCAGTAGACTCTGTTAACAAAGTGACATTATTAATGAAGACGGAATTCTCATCGCTAATATGAACGGTGTCGATCAATGTTTCAAATCCTAACATCTTATATTGTATCACGATCGTTTTAAGATCACCTACTTCAAGAAAATAAGCTCCTTTCGCGTTCGAGGGCACCCCGTAAGTTGAATTTTCTACAGAAATCCGGACACCGGGAACTGAATATCCCTCTTCATCCAAAACGGTTCCATTAACGACGTTCTGAGAAAACGACCAGGTTGAGCCAGCCAATAAAAACAGTAAGACAAGATTTTTCATAAGGTTTATGCTACTTTGTAGTATAAGTTTACTATTAAACGACTTTGTTACAACTTCATCTCCCCCCACTAATCACCGTCGTTATGTTTGAGACGCAATACAATTTGATAAGTTACAGGTCACAATAAATAAATCAAAAAAAAACTGCAATAGCTACCTTAAGTATTCTATTGCAGTTTCCTTTTAATGCAAAGGCATCTTGCCGTAATCAGCGGCTAACCAAATAAATAATGGTACAAAGTTAAGACATTATTCCTGCCAATCCAAAATTTCATCGATTGTATTGTAAGAAATTGAATGGTAGTTAGGCCGTGCTTCTTGGTATACTTCCCGTGCCCACTCCTTTTTTTCTGGAAATTCAGCCAAGGCTGTATAAATCGGTCTTAAAAATTTTCTTCGTCCAACATTCATTAAAAACCCTTCTAAGTCGACATAAATTCCCTCGTAACCATGTTCAATTGAAGATACGTACCATTCTGACATGATTTCTGCATTGCCACAAGAACTGAATCCAAAGGCATCATCTAGTTTTTGATATTGAATAGCTTCCGTTTCTTCAGGAATTTGTCTGATAAAATGCATCCATTCTTGTGTTGACCATTTATCTTCTGGAATAGCAAGACTTCCCACTGATTCCATATCTGCGACAAGTACCGATTTTTCTTCCACTTTCTCAAAGCGATCTGATTTGATTTCAATTGCATTATCCGGAATACCATCCTCATAAATCCATTCTTCCGTATTAAAAGTTACACCTTCAGTTTCTAGTAAGTTTGCATTTAAATAATCAACAAAAATTTCTGTGGTTAGTGTCTCAAATTCATGATCTTTAAAATAGGTTGAAATAAATGTATCGAACGCCTCTCTTCCGACAGCATCTTCTAACGTCTTTAAGAAAAGTGCTCCTTTCACATAAGCAATACTTGTCATACCTTCATCGGGATCACGACCTTCTAAATCCAATTTAAGTTGGGTATCTTCAGGATGGTCACCCTCAAGTATTTCAGTCGTTTCATGCATTAGTTCATCATACTCAATCGAAAATAACATATCCGAATGTTCTTTTCCATAAAGGGCTTCCATGATTCTACTTTCGAAATAAACGGTGAAGCCTTCATTCAACCAGAAATCATCCCAAGTCGCATTCGTTACGAGATTCCCGGACCAAGAATGTGCCAATTCATGGGCGATTAAAGAGACCAAAGAACGATCTCCAGCTAAGATAGTCGGAGTTGCAAACGTCAAACGCGGATTTTCCATTCCACCGTAAGGAAAAGAAGGAGGAAGGACAATCATATCATAACGCCCCCATTTATAAGGACCGTATAATTCCTCGGCCGCTGTGATCATATCTTCTACTTCAGCAAATTCATAAACACATTTATCGATCATCGAAGGTTCTGCATACACTCCCGTTCGATCGCCCAAAGATGCAAACTCTAGATCTCCAGCCGCCAAAGCAACCAAATAGGTTGGTATTGGTTGTTCCGTTTCAAAATGATACTTTCCTTCAGCATTTTTTTCCGTTGGATTATCAGCACTCATTACAGCCATTAAATCCGCAGGAACAGTAATATCAGCACTATACGTAATTCGATTACCCGGAGTATCCTGACATGGAATCCATGTTCTTGTCAAAACCGCTTCCCCTTGTGTAAAAACATATGGATGCTCTTTACCCGCGGTTTGTTGAGGGTTTAACCACAATAATGCTTTTGAATTAAGTTGTGTTGCATAATAAATAAATACTTTTTCGGTCTCTGCTTTTATTTTGACTGTAAGTGATTGCCCTAATAATTCATCGTATTCACCTAATTCAAAAGTCGTTTCTTCTCCGTTATCCAATTCAACCTTTTCAATGGTCAAATCGTGGATATCAAAAATCATTTCTTCTACTCCAGCCTTGTTATTCACATTATGAATAGCAACTCCAGATAGTACACGATTATCAAAATCAACATTCAAGTCAATATGCAAATGACTTGTGAAAATCTCATCTGTATTGGCATAAGAATGCTTGTCAACGGCAACAATAGAATCAGTAGTTACTTCAAATGCTGATCTTTGTTCATTTCCCTCAGTAGCTTCTGAACAAGCAAAAAAAGCAGACATAGAAAGGATTGAAAGTCCTAATATATATTTTATGGTCATGTGGTAATCTTGAGAATTATAATTGGCAAAGATAATGATTCTAGCACAAGACCCTATAATTCAGAAACAGAATCCAAATTAAACCCATTAAACATTCATTATGAAATGATTAATCAAATAATGTGAATTTAAATGATGAACGGTTAGTGTATTTATTAATAATTATTTAATTTCACGGGCTCAACCGAATCATGACAATATGAGCGCAAATACGGCTACAGCACCGGAGAAAACCATTTTTGGACATCCAGTTGGACTGTATGTTTTGTTTTTCACAGAAATGTGGGAGCGATTCTCATATTACGGGATGCGGGGATTGTTGACTATTTACATTGCTCGTTCAGCTTCTTCTCTAATTAACGAAGGACCTGGTTTAGGTTGGAACACGGGAGATGCATTATGGATTTATGGTTGGTATACCATGTTGGTTTATGTGATGTCCATTCCAGGTGGTATCATTGCAGATAAGTGGTTAGGACAAAAGAAAACTGTACTGATAGGAGGTTTACTTCTATGTGTAGGACACGGAACGTTAGCAATTCCATCTGAGACAGCTTTTTTCACAGGTTTAATTTTAATTATTTTAGGAGTTGGTTGTCTTAAACCAAATATTTCCACTATGGTTGGTGGATTGTATCCTAATGGAGACCCAAGAAGAGATAAAGGGTTTACAATATTTTATATTGGTATCAATGTTGGTGCATTTCTAGCCTCGATTTCAGTAGGTTTGGTAGCATACTATTATGGTTGGCATGCTGGCTTTGGTCTTGCTGGAATCGGAATGTTATTAGGCCAAATTGTATACATGGCTGGGCTGAAACATTTAAAGCATGTTGGAAACTTCATTGGTAAATCGGAAGATCCAAAAGTAATTGAGGCATCTAAAAAACCTCTTTCTAAAATTGAAAAGGACAGAGTAATTGTTTTGATCCTCTCGTTCTTAATTATCATTGTGTTTTGGTCTGCTTTTGAACAAGCGGGTGGTTTAATGAACTTATACACTGATGTTAAGGTGGATCGATTCATAGGCTCATGGGAAGTTCCGGCTGCAGTATTTCAAAGTCTTAATGCTGGGTATATTATCCTCCTCGGGATGGTAGTTGCTGGATTCTGGGTTTGGTGGAAAAAATCAGGAAAAGAGTCTTCTTCTTTGTTTAAGATGGCCCTCGGAACCATTATTATGGGATTAGGTTTTGTCTTTATGATGTTTGCCTCTAAAGAAGCTTCTGCAGAGCCTTTTGGAAAAGCAGCTATGATTTGGGTAATCTTAGCCTACTTATTGCATACACTTGGAGAATTGTGCGCGTCGCCAGTATCATTATCTTTTATTACAAAGCTAGCTCCATTAAAGTATGCGTCAATCATGATGGGGCTTTATTTTGCTGCGACTGGCTTTGGAAACAAACTTGCGGGTTCGATTGGTGAGGCATCTCAATTAGAAAAGTATAGTGGTGATTTAATTGCTGAAGTCCACACGGTAAATGAACTTACAGGTAAAGTTGATTATGAATATGTTTTAAACGGTGAAGAAGTTAAAATCAACGATTACCCAATCAATCATGATTTAAATATCGAATTCAAAACAGACGTATATCTTACAGCTAGCGAAGAATTTGTTTTCGAGTTGCACGAAGGGGAGAATGATATCGCTAACATCATATCTTTTGACGAAGAGAATAAGGAAAGTCTCAAAGCAGAATTAAAAGATTTTGAAGCGACAGCGGAAAACCCTATGCACGCAAAATTACTGTTTGAGAAAGATGAAGAAGCTATTAAAGTAACTGAAAATAAAGGAGACGGACAAGATTATGCCGTAAGTTTTATAATGGACGAAACGCAGAACCAACAAGAATATAAAATATTCATGTGGATTGTTGTTTATACAGTAGCATTTGGCTTATTGCTACTGGTATTCTTAAAAAGATTAAAAAAATTAACACATGGTGCTGAAGATCAAGAAGGAACCATGCACGAAGAGGCTGAAGGATTTGAAATTGCAGATGTTGAATAAGAAGAGTTTATAGAAAATAATTTTTTATAATAGTTAAGAATTTGATTTTATCGTAAATATGCAAGGAACTAAAGAACAACGAGCAGACTTTTTCAAGTCCAAAGTATTAGGACATCCATCAGGATTGTTTGTACTCTTTTTCACGGAAATGTGGGAACGGTTTTCATTTTATGGAATGCGCGTGCTCCTAATTAATTTCCTTACCATGGCGGTCATTGGTGTCAACCCAGGTTGGGAATGGACAGCTGAGAACGCAGGAACATTATTCGCCACCTATGCAGGCTTATTATATATCACACCTATTTTAGGTGGTGTTATAGCTGATAAATTTCTAGGTTATAGAAATGCGGTGGCAGTTGGTGCACTTATTATGACTTTAGGTCACGGTTTAATGGCATTAGAGACAGAAGCTTCTCTTTATGGAGGTTTGGCCCTTTTGGTCATCGGTACTGGTTTCTTTAAACCGACCATGACCTCAATCATTTCTGAAATGTATGAAGATCTTCCTGAGAAAAAGGATGGAGCTTATACGATCTTCTACATGGGAGTAAACGCTGGTGCCTTCTTCGGTATGATGCTTTGTGGATACTTGGCTGAAAAAATCGGATGGTCTTGGGGATTTGGTCTAGCAGGTATTTTTATGTTACTTGGACTTCTTCAATTCTGGTTTGCAAAACCATTATTTGGTGATATCGGCGCTAAACCGGACAAAACAACAAAAGAGGTTATTGCTTCTACTTCAAAAGTTCAACCAACTGAGGCGGAAGAGCCAAAAGAAGGTATGAACAAGCGAAACCCGTTTACCTTGGTCGACAAAATACTTACGGTACTTTCTTCAATATTCGGATTGGTCTTTTTATTACATGGACCATTCGCTATTAACGGAATGCCGCTGATTCCTGAATTCTTTGCTATTGGCTCTGATGGAGAAGAGGTGCTTCCTGCTAAAATGACATTCATTATCATTGGATTGGTCGCATTCTTCCTTCCATTAGTTATCAGTAGGATTGCGCGATACGACAGAATTGTTAGAGACCGGATGATTACTGTGGTCATTTTTGCATTCTTTACCGTATTCTTTTGGATGTCTTTTGAACAAGGAGCGAGCTCACTAGTGATTTTTGCGCGAGACTTTACGGATCGAATCCTAGAAGGAGGAGCTGCAACGGCATTTTTGGTTGTTGACTTATTATTGACATTTGTTCCATTACTCATTATTACATGGGTATTGATTAGATTGTGGAAAGCTTCATCGCATATCATTAAAACTTCAAATATCATTTTAGCTTTTTGTTTCCTTGGTATATGGGGATTAGCGGTTTGGAAAACCAACCGTGATTTAAATACGAAGTCATACGAATTTACAATAGACTATGTCATTACACCTGAACTCAACGAAAGTGGAGAACAAGCTGTTGATGAAAAAACGGGAGAACTTGTATTCAATGAAACCCCACTTACACTCGGTTTAGCAGAAAATATGCCCGCAAACGCTACTGTTGAAACAAGAACATTGAAATTGGGAGAATACAAGCAATTCGAGCCAGGTACAGAGATCATGACGACCTTCGAATTAGACGCCTTTCGATATGTAGATGATAAAAAGAAAATGAAAATCGATGCGCAATTAAAAGAGCACATTGACAAACAGAATCCAATTGTTATGGGAACTGTAGGTGAGATAAAAGGCAACGAGGTTGAAATTACAACTTCTTGGTTCTCGATTCTTAACTCCTTCTTTATTATTGCTTTTGCTTCATTGTTTTCGAAATGGTGGGAAAGCAAATACAACCCGTCAGGCGCACTCAAATATGGTCTTGGTTTAATTATTATGGCCATTGGTTTTGGTGTATTAGCATTCGGCTCAGAAGGTTTGGAAGAAGGATCAAGAGTTAGTTTGATCTGGTTAGTCTTGGCTTACCTATTCCACACATTAGGTGAGCTTTGCTCTTCTCCAGTTGGTCTTTCATACGTGAGTAAGTTAGTTCCTGCTCGTATGATTGGATTTATGTTCGGGATGTGGTATCTCGCGATTGCCATCGGTAACTATGCCGCTGGATCTTTGGGAGGAATGATTGAAACCATTCAAGAAGAATATTCTATGTCTACCTTCTTCTTAATATTCACGATAATTCCAGCAGCAGCGGGTGTATTAATCATCTTACTCAACCCGCTTATCAAAAAACTAATGCACGGCGTACGCTAAATCGCTTAGCATTAAATAAATATTTCAAAAACGATCGTTTCTTCTGAGACGATCGTTTTTTTTGCATACAATTTTCTTTGCTTATATTTGATACATTAATAAAATGCCTATGCACCCCATCTTAAGAAATATTCTAGCCGTACTTGCCGGATTAATTGCTGGCAACATTGTTAATATGGGGTTGATCGAATTGGGATCTATCGCTTTCCCATTAGAAGGTGCTGATCCGAATAATATGGAGGCTTTTGCGGCGGCCATGGTGAATGCGAAAGTAGAACATTACATATTTCCTTTTCTAGCGCACGCCTTGGGCACCTTAATTGGCGCCATCTTGGCTGCAAAACTCGGTGTTAAATACAAAATCACACTGGCGTTTGTCATCGGGTTCTTCTTCTTAGCAGGTGGTATAATGGTCAATTATTTGATACCAGGACCAACATGGTTTGCTGCATTGGATTTAGCTGTCGCCTACCTTCCGATGGCTTGGATCGGCGGCAAAATAGGAAGTCGCTTGAAAAAGTAAGAAGCACCTCTACTCTATAATAAAAGGTCGATCCTGATTCAGAACACTCAAATGGTAAACACCTGCAGCTAATTCAGAAATGTCAATGCTATTGACAGAACTATTAAACTGTCCTTCTAACACAATTTGACCAGCATCATTTAAGATCGTGTAGTTTGTATTCTGCAGTGATTCATTTAAACGAATATTCAATATATCACTCGCCGGATTTGGATAAATACCTATTTCAACATCTTGCTCGATTAAACTAGCGAGTTCCATATTTTCAACAACAAATCCATCTTGATTAATTATCCAATTATTCGGGTCAATATTGATGTCATCTACTTCTTCAGGGAATGTAAAAACAAATGTACCCTCACCTTCAATTAAATCGGATAATCTAAATGTTTCGGTATATCCCTCAACTCCTTCAACTTCTATTTCCAAATCGTTCGAAAAATACTCCGTTACTCCTGGCATAGAAACTAATTGGTTCAAAACAACCACAATCTCGTCTTCGACCATCGCATATTCAAGAGAATAAGTAGGATAGCCCTCACCATAATACCATTCATCAAAGAATGTTGAGAAATCCATACCTGATTCCGCCTCAGCTACATTCTTAAAATCCTCACCGGTAGCTGTTCTATCTATAAACTCTTCTTGAAAAGCTCGGAGCACTCCAAAAAACACTTCGTCATCATTTATAAGAAAACGGAAGGTATGAACGATGGCAGCACCCTTATCATAAGTTAAACGGCCACTAAATATGCGAGAAACATTTATGGTGTCATCTACATAAACAGAACCTCCTGATGAGCTCATGATATTATCGTGACGATCAGCCATGTGGCCGACCTCATCACCGGGATAAAATTCAGCCATCATTAATTCCTCCGAATAGGAAGCAAATCCTTCATTAATCCAAATATCTGCCCATGAAGCGCAAGTTACATTGTCTCCAAACCATTGGTGACCGAGTTCGTGCGCTGTTAACCAGTTTACAAAATAACCTTGCGTAGTCATTGTTTGATGTTCCATTCCGCCTCCGATTGGAGCCATACAATGCCCATATTTTTCCTCGTGAAAAGGGTACAAGCCATACACCTCTGAATAATATTCTAAATAGTCAGCCGTTTCATCGATGTCACTTTCAAAGTAAGGCAGACATCCGGGATTATCATAGATAAAATTCTGGATCATAATCGGATCCGCTCCATCTGGCTCTGCATAAATGGTATACTCTATATATTCGGCCACAGACACAGAGATTAAATAATAATCAATCGGATAATTCGATTTCCAATCAAATCGGTGTTTTCCTCCACCTACTTCCTCAACACTTTGCAATAAACCATTTGATCCTGCCATGTTTTCCATATCAGTTGTGACCATTACACGAACAGAATCAGCTTTATCAGTCAATAACTGTTTCACCGGAAACCATTCATAAGCTGCAAATGGCTCACTTAAACTCCAAGTCACTTGATTTCCCCAACTTGGTGAAGAGTCATTACTCATTCCACCTCCTCCAAAAGGCCCCCCTCCAGTTGGTGGTGTTCCTTCGTAATCAATTTCGAAATAGAATGACTCTCCTTCTGTAAAAGTAACTGGAACTATAACAGCCGATTCATCTCTTGAAAAAGCGACAGGATCCGTTCCATTTAGGCGAATTTCAGAGATCGTAAAATCATCCCATAATTCAAAAAGAAAGGTTTCCATATCCGCAATAGCCGTTGCGTAGATTGATCCTGTTCCTGAAATATCCGTTGAAGTACGCTCTAGATTGATATCTAAAACATAATAAGTCACGTCATACAATCTTGTTGTCAGGATATATTCATCACTTAACCTCGCTGAGCGGTTATGGTTCGTTTGATGCGATTTTAAGCGAGAGCAGGCATGTCTGTCCTGTGCAGTACTATAATTCGAAAAAAAAAATGCGGATACTAATAAGAGGAAGTATTGTTTTTTCATGGTTGATTTTGATAATAAACAAATTGCCAGCTCTACTCCACTATGGGGTTTAAAAACTGACGTTTGAACACAATATACAAAGAGAAGACGGGATTTTGGGTAAATCGTCTCACTTAAAACTTAAACGGTAGGATTTGTTTATTGGAGGTTATAAAAACCGCTCCTTATCCATATCTAACCATGTTAGAATAGAATTACAGAACATGTTTTCGATATCCTTTTGCGGCAGGTCACTATCCTCAATGAATTTTCCGATTTCTAAATCACCCAAAGGGAAAGGATAATCTGTTCCTAAACAAACCTTTTCAGAACCTTGCACTTTGAGGATATATTTTAAAAGATCGATATCATGTGTAATGCAATCGGTCCAGAACTTACCTAAATACTCACGAGGATTACGTTTATTATCAATTGCAACCAAATCAGGTCGGCAATTAAACCCATGTTCTATTCGACCAATCGTCGGTATAAATGAACCTCCTGCATGCGACAGCAGCACTCTTAAATCTGACAAGCGCTCTATGACACCTCCGAAAATTAGTGAAGCCATCGCTCTTGATGTCTCAGCAGGCATACCAACCAACCAAGGTAGCCAATATTTTTCCATACTATGAAAGCCCATCATCTCCCATGGATGAATCATGACTGCCATACCTAATTCTTGACATGCTTCAAAAATCGGATAAAATTCTGGCTCACTTAAGTTCTTATCATTGACGTTTGAACCTATCTGAATTCCAGAGATATTGAGCTCCTTTTTTAATCGGTGTAATTCCTGTATAGCTAGTTCAGAATCTTGCATTGGAATCGTTCCTAAACCTATATAATTCTTCGGATATCGGGCCTGTAGATCTGCAATATGATCATTTAAAAATCGGCTTAATTCCAATGTATCCTTGCCTTTTGCCCAATATGAGAACATAACGGGCACGGTGCATACAACCTGCACCTGTGTATTATACTCTTCATATTCTTTGATTCTAACTTGCTCATCCCAACAATTTTCTTCAATTGTTCGGAAATAGTTATGCCCTTTCATCATATCTGCCAAGCCAGGCTTTTGTTGTTTGAGCCAGATAAAGTCGCCGTATCCGAATTTTTCCGTCCAATTTGGCATTTCAGGAGGAAGAATATGTGAATGCATGTCTATTTTCAACATAGTAGGTCAAGAAAGTTTAAGTGTTTTTCAAAGATAGAATTTACTTTTGTCTCAACTCGATAAATCCGTCCATTTTTTCATTTTCGATTAACACAGTGAGATTATAATGAGCTATTTTCCACTCTCCATTCACTTTGATAAGCACCCCACTACCCCGACATTCTTCCATCCACGTATCCAGCGACTCTTCGAACCAAGCTGTTTGTCCATCCGCAGAATAATACCAATTGCGCCAATTTGTTTTGAAGTCCCAAGCCTTTCCTTTATCAAAATATGGTTTACAAAAACCAGCGAACTCCACTTTTGTCCATCGTTCACCTGGATCAGTTCCCAAGAAGATAAAATCCTGATTCATGAATCCAAAATATTGATTGAAATTAGCATTCGCCGCAGCCAAATGCCACTGGTTCATCAATGAGTCTGGCGAAATTTCCGTTAATTTTGGTTCTTCAAATTCTGAACTATAAACCGAAGCAATTTTTAATTCACCTTTAATGGTTGTGTAGCATAAATGATCAACGCCGCTATGAGCATAAGAACCTTCAATGTAAAAATCAAAATACACATCCACATAACACAAACCCGATGCATATTTTTTGAGTTCCATCCTAGTGATTTCTTCGCTAAAAAAATCACTCTTAAACTTTGGTGCAACGCCTAAAAAATCGCTTAAGGACAGGGTAAAAGCATCTTCTTGGCCTACATGACTTATTGTTGCCGAGTGATGAAAATAAGTTGCAATTCCCAAAGAATCCCCCTCATTCAAAGCGGCATAAAAATGGCGCGTGTTTAACTCTAAAGAATCGATCTGACTCCAAGCGGCGCTGGATAATAAACCAATCCATATCAACCAAATACCTTTTAACTTCATATTCTACCAATTATCCTATCAAAACTAAGATTATTTCAAAACATGACTATTTTTGTAGCGATCAAAAAAATCATTTATGAAGTTACAACATTGGTTACTATCAGCAGCTGTTATTTTATCAGCGGTTGGTTTCGCACAAGAACGGCGAAAAATTGAATATGTAGAATATGATTTGGACAATGGAATCCATGTTATTTTACACGAAGATCATACCACACCAATTGTCGCAGTGACAATGATGTATAAAGTGGGGTCAAAAAACGAAAACCCAAATAGAACTGGATTTGCTCACTTCTTTGAACATCTTATGTTTGAAGGAACGGAAAACATCGATCGACATGAATATGATAAGTATGTTGAACGTGCTGGTGGAACACTCAATGCAAACACTTCTCATGACCGAACGTTTTATTATGAGTTATTGCCTTCGAACCAGCTAGAACTTGGTTTGTGGTTAGAGTCAGAACGTTTGTTACACGCCAAAGTAGATAATGTTGGAATCGAGACACAGCGCGAAGTTGTAAAAGAAGAAAAACGTCAGCGTATGGACAACCAACCTTATGGTTCGTTTATGTACGAGGTTTTTCGAAGAGCGTATAATGAGCATCCTTACCAATGGATTCCAATTGGAAGTATGGAGCATTTAGATGCTGCTCAAGAAGAAGATTATGTGAATTTTTATCGCACATTTTATGTGCCACATAACGTGACCTTATCCATAGCTGGCGATATTGACATTGCTCAAACCAAAAAATGGATTGATGCTTATTTTGCATCTATTCCAAACGGCGAAAAACTGAACATCTACCGTGACAAAGAGTTTTTAGATTTTTCATCGTTTATGGATAAATACGGAACTTACGTTGGGCCTCAAGCGACTGCTTCAGAATTTGGAGAAGACTACCATGGTAAAATATCAACAGAAGCATTCATTAAAAAATACTTTGCAAAGGCAAGCAGTAAACCGATCGAAGTTCCGAGACCATCGGTTAATGAGGGGCTATTAAAAAAAGAAGTAAGAGATACCATCTACGATAATATTCAATTACCCGCAGTGATGATGGCGTATCGAACGCCTGAGCTAATGCACAAGGACAAACATGCTGTTGAATTATTAACGATGATTTTGGCTGATGGCAATAGTTCAAGATTAGTGAAAAATGTGGTAGATGATCAACAATTGGCCTTAGGAGCCTATTCTTTCCCTTTTCAACTAGAAGACCCTGGTTTGGCTATCAACTTCGCGATCGCAAATATGGGTGTTGATCCAGGCGAATTAGAAGCTGCAATTGAAAAAGAAGTGGAGAAGTTGCAGGCCGAATTGATAACCGATCGTGAAATGGAAAAATTGCGCAATATGATTGAAAGCCGTTTTGTTTCCTCATATTCAACAATGGCGGGAATCGCTGAAGCGCTCGCTGACTATCATGTATATGAAAACGATACGGAGTTAATCAATACAGAATTAGACAAATATTTGGCCGTCACCAAGGAAGATATTCAACGCGTTGCCAAAACTTATTTCACAAAAGAAAATAGAGTGGTTTTATATTACCTTCCAAACAAAGGAGAATAAACACAAACATTAAAGAAATTTTGCAAAAATGAAACAGTTAGTTATACTATTTAGTCTGATGTCCAGCGTACTTGTTGGTTACGGACAAATCGATAGAAGTGAGGCTCCAAAACCTCAGCCAAATCCAGAGATTAAAATCGAAATGCCTCAAGATATGCATTTCGAAAATGGATTGCGCGTCATTATTGTTGAAAACCATAAACTACCAAAAGTGTCTTTTCAATTATTTGTTGACTACCCCAATCCATTGGAGGGAGATAAGGCTGGAGTTAGCTCAATATTTGGAGAAATGCTCGGGTCAGGTACAAAGTCAACACCCAAAACAGAATTTGACGAACAAATGGACTATATGGGGGCGACATTCTTTAGTAACTCGCGCGGGTTCTATGCATCTTCACTCAAGAAGCATACACCAGATATACTAAAGATGTTAAATCAAGTGGTAACCGAACCTGCTTTTGCACAAGAAGATTTTGATCGCATTATGGCGCAAAACAAGTCAGGATTGGCATCATTAGCTTCA
>Ga0181558_10002391_pt1 | contig 17759 bp, 14 predicted proteins | sample 011ome_22_FD_133754 | JGI IMG/M metagenome (GOLD analysis project Ga0181558, IMG submission 133754) | Coastal salt marsh microbial communities from the Groves Creek Marsh, Skidaway Island, Georgia - 011507BT metaG (megahit assembly) | ecosystem: Environmental > Aquatic > Marine > Intertidal...
CTGCCTTACATTAACGAAGTGCAGGTGGGCGGGGGGGCCTCCTCTACTTTTTATGACCTGCAATCAGTACAGGTGCTCAAAGGGCCGCAGGGAACTCTGTTCGGGCGCAATGCCACGGGCGGCGCTGTGCTCTTTACGACTGCAAAGCCGACCGATCAGTTGGAAGGCTATGTTACGGGTCGTATCGGCCGCTTCAATGAATTTAGCATTGAAGGCGCCATAAACTTTCCCATTTCAGATCAGATACTTTTTCGTCTCGCCGGCACGAGTCGAACACGCGATGGAATTCAGAAAAACCTCTATTACGACAATCGCCACGGCAAGATCGACCGTCAAGGACTCAGGGCGAGCCTAACCCTGTTCCCAGACGGCTCTTTTACCAATGAAGTTGTTTTAGATTACTATCGCGCCGGCGGATCAGGCCTCTCGGCTGTGGTCACGCATGTGGTCCCCGTGGAGGATTATGTGACCGGCTATCCATTTGTGCCCGATGCAACAATCTACCCGGGTCTGGAAGATTTCGGGGCCGCTCAGAAAGAGCGTGGGCCATTTGTAACGGAAATTGACAGCGTTCAAAAGCATCGTACCCGCAGAACTTTCTTATCAAATATTTCCACGCTCGATATCTCTGAAGACGTCCAAATCAAAAACGTGTTTGGATACATACACAACAACTACTTTGAGTCCGGAGATATTGATGGCACACCATTCGGCATCGATGGTCGCGGAGATGCCAGCACTGGGCCATTGGGGGGAGACGGGCTCATTAAACAAATCTCTAATGAATTCCAATTAATAGGGAAAACGCTCGACGGCCGTTTAGATTTCGTGACAGGTCTTTATTACTCTGATTCAAGCGAATCTCTAATAAATAATAGCCTAATTTTATATGATATTGGCCTTCCCATACAGATCAATGCAGGTAAAACTACAAGCAAGTCGCTGGCCGGCTACGCTCAAGGCACTTTGGATACAGGTTTGGCTGGCATCAAGCTCACCGCAGGTCTTCGATATACTTCTGAAAAGATAAAATTTACCCGATACGACATTGATAATTTCTCATCTGCGTCACCTGTTTGGGGGCCATTTTATGAAGACGGACGGTTCATTGCGCCCCAGAAAGACACGTTCAAAAAATTGAGCTGGACCTTTGGCCTGCAGAACCAGGTTACCAATGACCTGCTCCTTTACGCGAACACCCGGCGAAGCTTCCGCAGCGGCGGCTTCAACTTCCATGCGCCACCGACGCCGGGATTTGCCAATACTTCGGGCGGAGAATTTAGGCCTGAAGTCGCGACAGACCTTGAATTGGGCGCTAAATTCAGAGGATTTGCGGGAGATATGCCGGTCCGTTTGAATTTGGCTGTATACAACATGTGGGTGAAGAATGTTCAGCGCGCCAACTATGTTGCAATTTTTGATGCGCTGGCCGGTATTACGGTCAACGTGCCAAGGGCTAAAGTGACAGGTTTTGAAATTGATGGAAGTATTGAGCCAGCTGATTGGCTGAGGATCGGCGGTAGCTTGAACTATACTGACGCTCGTTTTACGAGCAACCAAGTACCGGTTCTCGGCACTGATGGTGTTTCTGTGTCTTACGCCTCGTTTGATACCTACCCGGATACGCCTGATTGGTCTGGAGTGTTTTATACTGATGTGACGGTTCCGGTAAGTGAGGGCTTTAACGCTACTTTACACGGTGATATTTATGCTCAGTCGTCTACCTATTTTAGCTCGACTGGAAAGTCACTGAATCCGTTTACGAAAAGTTCGGGATATGCTCTCGTCAATTTCCGTGTTGGCTTAGAGCAAAGGAATGGCAGAGGACTATCAATAGCGGCCTTGGTCAAAAACGCCTTTAAGAAGGAGTATTACACCGGAGGCATTGGATTCGCTAGCTTGTTTGGCCTTAACATAGAGGTCCCAGGTGAGCCGCGGACCTTCCTCTTTGAATTGGGTTACAAGTTTTAAGCTATTGTAAGAAAACAATATTTTTAGACTGATCACTATTACTGGGCTATACGCCGGCCTATCCCGGCGTATAGCTATTTTTTACACTGAGACATAGGATAAGATGCCTTGATCACGGCCGATGATTACAAGTTCCACCCACGTGACCCGCAGGACGAGACGTGGACGGAAACTCTGTTCATTATTTTTTCTGTCCCCGAATGCGCAATCAGTGGGAACATCTACGTGCTTACCCGGCCCAATCTGGGGGTTTGTCACAGTTCCATCGAAATTCATCAGGGTATGTGCTTCCACCCCTGGCAGTTGCATCACAATGATTCCCAGATGCACTTGCGTTGCCCAGAAGATTTCTCCGATTTCACACTCGCAAACGGCCTTACCTTCAAGGCTCACGACGAGCGAAATCTCGAATACCATTATGAATCGCGCGACGGCATCTGTTCGCTGGACCTGACATACGAAGCTGTTTGCGAACCTACGGATGCCCGTGATCCAACCCAGGTGCCACAGGCTGCGGGCAGCGAAGTCGATGGCTATGATGGGTGGAACAACGGCCATCTCGAAGGCAAGGGCCGTGTAAGGGGGCAGTTGCGCCTACGGGACAAGACTTATGCAGTCGATGTTATCGAAGGCGTAAACAAGAGCTGGGGCCCGCGCAATGACTGGGGAAACAAGGGTGCCAGCTGGGTTCATGTCGAGTTGGGTGACGGACTAGGAGCATTCCTGGTTCTCGGACTGGATTTTGAAGGTCGAGAGGTCCGTTATGGCCCCTTCAAATACGGCTATCTCCTGGAGAACGGGGAACGCAGGCCTCTCGTCTCAGCAGAGATGACAGCAAAGCGCTCCGACATGCTGGTGACCAGCGCCAATGTCAGATTTGAAGACATCGCGGGAAACACATACGAAGCGCGCGGCACCACGGTTGCAGCAGGTCCATGGTATAATTTCAATCCATCAAGCGCGGGTTATCAATGTCTGATGCGCTGGGAAGCGGGCGATCGTGTTGGATACAGCCATATTGCGGACTTCGTTGGGCAGTATCAACTCTCGCTCAGCATGGCTGATGAACTCTACAGCTGATCTGTGGTCTGAGAGACGCTGGTTTTTGGAGTGAGGTGTGTGCATGGCAGGCGAATATGAAACGATCTGCGAGAAGGATCGCAGGCGGCCGACAGAGGCCGTTCTGGACAGGATTCGTGAGCGCTATCCCTGCGAAGCGGAAATCGACAGGGTATACACGCGCAAGATGCAGCGCAGGCTCGGGCCGGGTTATGTCGGCGTCACAATCGACATGCTGGCCAAGGGCGCACAAACGCTGATTGAGAGCGAACTCGGATATGCTGTCCGCCTGGAAAATGTGCGCTGGCTCTCTGGTGGTGCTTCCAAGCTTCAAATCCTGTTCGATCTGCAATGGCATGGCTTGCGCGGCGCACAAGGCAATGAAATCTGCGAAACAATGGTGCTGCGGATGGAGCCCGCTGCTTCGGTAACCGAATCGAGTCGGGTAAGAGAGTACGAAGTTCTTCAGGCAGTGAGTGGCACCATACCTGCACCCGATCCCTTTTGGGTCGATGCGGAAGGCACCTTTTTGCCCTACCCCGCCATGATTTACAGTTTCGCTGCCGGCACTGCCAAGCCCTCATATGATGCCGGGAAGGTATCAGGGCTTGGCCAGAATTACGGCCCCGATTTGCGGGCAAGGCTGGCCCCGCATTTCGTGAACTTGCTTGCCAGCTTACATTCGATCAATGTCCCTGCCCTCCCCATGATGGCGCATTTTGAGAGACCGGAAGTTGGTTCAAACGCATCCATCATCAGGCAGGTCAACGCCCTGCGAAGGGTTTGGGAGGAAGACCGGGTCGAAGAAGAGCCCGTCATGGAGATCGTTTATCGATGGCTGATCGCGAATGCGCCGGTGCTGGACAAGGTTTCGATCGTTCACGGAGATTATCGCAGCGGCAATTTCCTGTTCGACGAGGATAGCGGCAGGATCACCGCATGGCTTGACTGGGAAGGTGCGACACTAGGCGACAGGCATCAGGATTTGACTTACGCGGCCATGCCGACATTTCAACATATCGCGGAAGATGGCATAACGCCGCTCGCTTCGGGCATGATGCCTATTGACGCCTTCTACGCCGCATACGAGGAGGCATCCGGCCTGACGGTAGATCCCGCCCGAATTCACTATTTCAATATCTATAATCGTTACCTGATTGTCGTGCTACTGCTGGGCGCTTCCACGCGGGCGTCGCTCCTTTCGGGAACGCACCAGGATGTACTGGTCAATTACGTGTCAGGCCTGGGCTATTTGGCGCTATCCGACTTGCGGGACTACTTCGTGCGGGGCGCACAATGATCAAGAACTTTGACACCCAGTTGCAGGTATCGCTTCGCGCGCTGCGCGAAGTCGTCGCGCCCTCGCTCGAAGGCGCCGAGAAACATGTCGTTGAGCAGCTCCATCTCGCCATCGCCACGCTCGATTTTGTAAAAGCGCGAATGCCGGAGGCGCGCCGCTATTACCGCATGGAACTGCGGTCCTACCTGGACCTGTCGAAGGATGCGCTTTCAGTCGCTGGACCGGAACTGGCAGATGACAGCGCGGCGCTTGCGGCTATCGTACAGGATGGCGCAGCGTTGCTGCTGAACCCGGAGGCGGACCTCCCCGACTACGAAGAGGCTAACGCGAGGATTCGTGAGGCGCTGACTCAACTTTCCGGCCGCGCAGTTGGCAAGGTCTGTCAAGAGGCATTGGAAACTATGATTCTGCAACACAGCGCCGACATCTTACTGCAGGCTCGCAAGTGGTGCATTCCCTTTGGATTTGAAACCAATCCTGACGCACTACCAGCCGAAAAATGGCTGTGAGATCTTGAGAGGAAACGAGCAATGGCATGCACCGTAATCTTCGAGTTGAGGGAGAAGCCAGGTCAGCGCGAGGCGCTCAGCGAACTCCTGGAAGAATTTTTTCCAGATACCCGCTGCTTTGACGGATGCCTCTCGATCGAGGCGTTCGGCAACAGCGACGATGACGGCCTGCTGTGCGTCGAACAATGGGCTTCGCGCGCGCATTACGAGCAATATGTCGCCTAGCGGATGGAGCGCGGGGACATAGACCGTGCCCTTCAACTCTGCAGCGAACCGCCCTCGGGCCGGTTTTTTGAGGCCATACCTTCCTGATCGTTCCATTATTTCGGAAAGCCACATTGAGCGATGATTACTGACGCCGACCTAGACTTCCACAATCATAATTCGCCAGATTTCGATCACGCCGAAACATTGTTTCTGATCTTTTCGATTCCCGAAGCTAGGATCAGCGGAAACGCCTATGTGCTGTGCCGCCCGAACGCGGGTGTTTGTCTGTCATCAATCTATGTCCACCAGGGGATGCACGCCAACGCCTGGACTGTCGATTATTCGGATGCGCCGATGCATGTGAAATGCCCTGAAACCATGGCTAATTTCACACTATCCAATGGGCTCTCCGTCAAAGGAAGCAATGGCGCGCGCGACTACCACTTCCAATATGATGGGCGCGAGAGGTTATGTCGCTTCGATCTGCAGTTTACCGGGCTAATGGATCCTTTCGACCCGCTTGATCCTGTTCAAAACCCGATGCTGGAAGCCTTTGGCGGAGATCCGGAAGCTTCCACGGGTGCCGGCGATTCCTGGACCAAGGGCCATTACGATCTCGTGGGGAGGATCGAGGGTGAACTGGAGCTTTACGGGCACAAATTCGCCGTGTCCTGCGTGGACGGGCTGGATCGCAGCTGGGGTCCGCGTGCCGAATGGAACTCGGCCCCCGTGTCATGGATGCACCTGACGTTCGGAGACGATCTTGCTTTTCATCTTGTCGTGACGCTGGACGTGGTTGGCGGGCAGACCGTCTACACTACTTTCCGCTTCGGCTATGCAGTGGTTGATGGTGAGGTCTGCGCAATAACAGCGGCAGAAGTCGATGCGGAGAGCCTGGGCATGCTCGGGATACACCGGGTGGTTCGAATCACCGATGCGCGCGGAAGGCAATGGGAAATGGTTGGGGCAGCAATCGCTGCGGCGCCCTGGCACACCGCTTACACAAGCTTTATTTCATTCCAGAGCCTGTATCGCTGGACGATGGGAGACCGCATCGGTTTCAGCAATGTCACGGATGTTATCGGCGTCACCACCCTGTCGAAACGACTTTCCAAGCTGGGCAAGCAATTAGACTAGACTGAAACAAAGAATCCAGCCGCAATACATTATGGCGCAAAATGAAGTCTTGTGAACGGGAACCTCAACATGAAAATTGTCGATTTGCGTAACGATCTGCCTCCCGTTCCCGTAGCGGACGACAACCGGCATATCCTGCGTGACGTTCCCCATTGTCGGGAAGCGGTGGCGCTCATGTTTCAGGTCCCGGAAGAACAGATCGCTGGATTCGTCTATTTCTGGGTCACGAGGGATGGGATGGCCGGTGCCGCAACAGTCGTAATCGGAGATGGTGTCAATGCTCCAATTAGCGAGCGCTTCGATGAAATCGCTGTTCCGGACACGATGGATTTTAACGACTGGCAGGTTAATGGCCTGACGGCAAAACTCGGGGAGCCTCATCAGCAGATAGACTTCACCTTCGACGGTGAAAGGGTGCAGCTCAAAGGCCACTACCAAGCGATGCATCCTCCCTACGCATTCAGTTCGCACAAGGATGGGTGTCCTCCCTATTATGCGGATGATCGAACTGAGCAGCACGGGATAGTGACCGGTGAGCTAATTATTGACGGGCGGCGCATCATCCTCAATCACTTCATGCAGCGTGATCATAGCTGGGGGCCGCGCGTTTGGGGCCTGAACCAGCATTACAAATGGTTTCACGCCACCGCACCCGACGCATGCGTCCATTTTTTCGAAATGCAGTCCTTTGGGAAAGTGTTGGTACGTGGCTACGTGGCTAAGGAAGGCGTGATGTCCGAAATCACTGCCCTCGATTATAATTTCGAGTTTGACGAGACGATGCACCACAAGAGCTTTGATGTTGTCGTCACAGATGCCGCCGGTCGCAAGACCGATGTACGCTGCAAGGTCTTTGCAAAGACGCAATTCGAAGCGGACCCGATGATTTACCTGAAGGAAGCGGCTACGACACTAACCATTGACGGAACGAACGGCACCGGTTGGTGCGAGTTCTGCTGGAACAGGAATTACTTCGATTTTGCGAAGGACTACGTCGGGAATTACGCCTGACATATGGCTGCACTGACCAAACAAGCCACCGTTCTTCCATTCACCTTGGAGAGTGCTCTTGCCCCTGCTAATTCTATCTGGGACCGCGTGGGCGAGTAACACGGAGAGGATTGCACATGAGCCCCACCTTGCAACTGAATACTGGCCACAAAATGCCAGCGCTTGGGCTTGGCCTGATGCGCTGGGGAGCCGAAACGGAAACCGCTGCGGTCATCGCACGTGCGTACAAGGCAGGTTACAGGCTCTTTGACACAGCATCAGTCTATGGAACTGAAACGCAAACCGGCGATGGTGTGCATGCGCTGGATTGTCCGCGTGAAGAACTCTTCATAACCACCAAGTTATGGAATGATTCTCATGGGATTGAAGCTCCGCGCCGCGCCTTTGAAGAGAGCCTGGCCCGACTTGGACTTGCCTATCTCGACCTCTATCTTATCCACTGGCCCTTGCCTATGTACGACCAGTTCGTCGAAACATGGAAAGCCCTCATCGAATTACAGAAAGAAGGGAAGATACGATCGATTGGCGTCTCGAACTTCACCGAGGGTCATATCAAACGGTTGATCGATGAAACGGGTGTGGCGCCAGCCGTCAATCAAGTCGAGATGCACCCATATTTCCAGCAACGCAGCCTAAGAGCCTGTCACGATCAGCACGGGATAATCACTCAGGCTTGGTCTCCCTTCGGCGGGGGCGGTACGGGGGCTGCCAACCTACTTGCTGACCCCACTGTCTGTCGAATTGCGAATAAGCATGCACGAACATCTTCTCAGATCATTCTGCAATGGCACATCGGCTGTGGTGCATCGGTTATTCCTAAGTCAACAAGCATGGAGCATCTCTTCGAGAACATGGCAGCTTTCGAAGTAGAACTCGATTCAGACGATCTCATTGAATTGGCGAAACTGGATCGCGAAGACGGACGTTGTGGTTTCGACCCCGTGAAAATGGATATGATCAACCTCTCTCTGTAAAATGAGAAAATGCTGTCAAACGGCATTGTCAGGTAAACTTTCCCCGCGCGAGCGGAGGCCGGAACGTGGAATTACATGCAGCAGCGTGGGACGCAGTGCCCTGAGCCTTGCCCTGCGACTTGAACCTCTGGATTTTTCGCTCTCGTCGTCGGACAGCAAGAGACAAGTTAGCGTTTGCCTGACAGCACCCACAGGAGGGCTCACCATTTTTTGCATTTCAGCCCGCGATTGTATCGCTGCGCCTAAATTCGCGGCGCGATCGTGCCGGCGTTGCGCGGCAAGTGGACAACGACCTCGCTCACCTTTGGGGCGCTGTGCCGCACGGCCAGCCGGCGCGGGTGCGCTTCCACCACTTCGCCGACCAGATCCACCGGGCTGTACGCCGCCCAGACGATGCGCACTCGATCTCCTGGCTGCGGGCCTTCGCCGACGGTTGAGCAGGGATGGATCGTGGGTCGGGCGGCGCGGGCCACCGCGAGTGCATCTTCGCGGCTGATTTCGGCGCGTCGGCCATGGCCCAGTGCGGCAACCCGCCCCATCCATTCGCGCAACGCGGGATAATCCTGCGGGATGTTCTCGTTGCCGTTGCGGCAATGGCTGAGCATGTCGATGGGGAAGTAGAGGCTGATGTCGATGAGATCGCTCTCTTCGCCCAGCATGAACGCCCGGCCGTCGGCCAGCTGGCGTTCGAGCAGGTCGAGATGCGCGCGCAGGAGCTGCAGATTGGCTGGCAGGGCGGCCTTCATCTGTTTCACATCGTAGATGCCGGGCAGCATCTGACGCCGGTCCGCGTCGAAATCGGGATTCGCCGCAGATTTGAAATCCGACGCGCAAAGAACCTGCACGATCACCCAGAACAACTGTTCTTCCGCCCAATAGGCGATTCCGCGGCCAATGCCGGGGCCGCTGAGCCGCGATAGGGAGGGGCCGCTGAGCCGCCTGTCCAGTTCGTCCGCGATCAGCTCGCTGCCGCAGAAGATGTCCGCGCCGATCTGAAGCACAGGTATCTGGCGGTAACCGCCGGTCAGCGCGGCCAGTTCGGGCTTCGGCAGGATTGTCGGATGATTGCAGGCGAACCATTTCGCATTCTTGAAGCCAAGCATCAGCCGGGTCTTTACCGAAAAGGCAGGTTCGGCATCATAGAGATGAACGATGAAATCATTAACGCTTACAGCCACCGCCGCTCTCCTCTCGAGTCTGGCAAGAACGGACTCTGATCGGACCTTTCCACGCGCAACACAAGCTACCGAATTTAGCCCCTTGGCCGCGGCCCGCTTGCCCGCTACTTTCCGAAGGAGCGGATATCTGGGTTAACCGAAGGCTTTCAGGTCCGTACGAGGAGGTTTCAATGCTGCTTTATGATCACCCGCTGTCCCCGTATGCGATGAAGGTACGGATAATGTTGCGCGAAAAAGGCATCGCCTTTGACGTCACCGTCCCCGAAGGGCTGGGGACGGGCCAGGATAGTGGCTTCTCCCGCCACAATCCGCGGCTGGAAGTACCCGCGCTGGTGGTTGAAGGTCACACCATCTGCGATTCAACCATCATTCTAGATTTTCTGGAAGAACGCTTTCCCAAACCTGCGCTAATGCCCGGCGATTCGTTCGAACGGGCGAATTGCCGCGAAACGGAGGAAGTGTGCGACACACTTTATGAGGCGAACAACTGGGGGTTGGTAGAATTGCGGTTTTTCGGGCGCGGTGCCGATATTTCCGATTCGCTGCGTAAAGTGGCGGGAGAAGAAATCGCAACGCTCAATCGCTGGCTGGAAGGCCGACTGAGTGGGGAGGGATGGTTTTCCGGCGCACAGTTCGGGCGAGGCGACATCGCCGCCATTCCATATGTGACGACCGCTTCAATGTTGGGCTTCCCTCCAGCGGCAGGCTCACCGCTGGAAGCCTGGGTGAAACGGACCAGCGCACGCGCCGCCGTGGCCCTTACGCTGGAGGAAGCCGAAGCGGCTGTCGCGCATATGGGACAGTATAAGGACTATCTGGATAGTGGCCAGATGCGCCGCCAGTACCGAGATCACCGGCTGGAATGGATGCTGCGTGCGGGTGGGATGAAAATTCTGACTGACGGCCTAGAGCAGGGAACCATCCGCTTCACTGACCTTAGTTACTTCGCTGGCTGACACGGTGACAGCCGCTTCTCCTTCCCGGCGATACGATATTTCACCCGCCACAGCTTTGAACAGTTGGGGAAAACTTCGATCTAGAGCTCCTTCCTATCCGCCTTCTTGAAGAGGACGGCGCCAGGTCTGAAACCACGTATTTCTGGCTCTTTGAGAGCCATTTGGGGGCATGACCTTTCTCTAAGTGACCTCGCATCGACCGTGCTGCGCAGAATGTCCGCTGCACCCCACAGATGGCGTTCGAGTTCTTGCTGTGTGAGTCGTGCCAAATGTACTTACTCCCAAGAGCAACTGATGCGATGGCATAAGAAGCTTTGTCGTTTGGGCCAAGGCGGAACAACAGTACTGCTAGGTTTTGTGGATAAAGGGTATCCAGAGTTTGACTGAGGCGAGTGCGACGAAGCCGAGGTAGGATTCTTTGGTTTTGTCTTAGCGGGTCGCGACCCTGCGCTAGTTCTTGAGCTTGTTGAACAGCCGCTCGATCAGGTTACGCCACTTGTATTTGGCGCGGTCGTGCGGGGCGGGGTTGCGCTTGTTGACTTTGGCCGGGATCACCGCCTCGACGCCATCACTTCCCATTCTTCGTCTGAAACACCGATCCGCTCGCCCAAGGCTGACTCCAAAAGCCAGCCTTGAATCAAGGTCCGAGTCCCCAGTCAAGCTTTGTCCGCGAAACCTAGGCTAAATCCGGTACTGGCACCCACGGGGGCAAATGAGTTGGTCCCACCTTCTTGGACAGTTTGGCGGCTGAGTTAAGCTAATCCCGGTTGTCGTTCATGCCCCCATGATCTGATTGCCCGATCCGCCGATATGAACCGCCCCGGGGATTGCCGGAGGCCCTAACTCCTGAGAGGAAGGGTCTACGATGGTTCAACCACCGGCGCTTGCTCGCGCCCATCGGCAATATCCCGCCGGCTGAAGCTGAAGCACGATTTTACGCCAAGCTGGACGACACGCCCATGGCAGCATAATTTAATGAAACTGGCCTCCGGCAATCCCCGGGGGGGGCACTTTGACATTGGTTCAAATATGTATCAGCCTACCAGAATAACGTGGAAAACTGAATGTTCGGGAGAACAAAATGGCGGGGAGAGTGCGGACTGAGCGTGCGTTTTGCCGGATTTGCCTTGGCCATTGCGGCATGGTTCTGGAGGTTGACGAAGCAGGCGCAATCACCAAAATCCGTGGCGATAAAGACAATCCGATCACACGTGGATATGCCTGCTACAAAGGCCTGCAAGCAGAAGATGCCCACCACGGCCCGAATCGGCTTCTTCACCCACTGCGCAAGACCGGCAGCGGCAGTTGCGCAAATGTTCAATCGGAACGTGCTCTCGATGAAATCGCAGAAAAGCTGCGCCGTTCGATTGAAGAGCACGGACCCGATTCGGTGGGGGTCTATTTTGGCAATGGTTCGATTTTCAATTCCACAGCCGTATCCATGCAAGCTGCATTTCTTGACGCAATAGGGTCACGCTCGCGCTTTACGTCTTACACCATCGACCAATCGGCGAAGACCCTTTCATTCGAACGGCTTGGTGGCTGGGCGGGAGGCACTCTTCAGCTCGAACAGTCGGAAGTCATCCTTCTGATCGGCACCAACCCGCTGCTGTCGCACGGTCTGCTTGGCTTTCTTGCATCTGACCCCACAAAGCGCCTCAAAGAGGCAAAGGCGGCGGGACTGAAGATGATCGTCATCGATCCACGCCAGACGGAAACAGCAGGTTTTGCGGATCTCGCGATACAACCGCTGCCGGGGCATGATCCAGCGATCCTGGCAGGCCTGATCCGGCTTGTGCTGAAGGAAGGATGGCATGACCGGGCTTTTTGTGATCGCTATGTAAGCGAAGCGGGCATGAGGCGATTGGCCGACGCAGTCGAACCATTTCGTGAACGAGAAGTAGAAAACATGGCCGGGCTCAATCCCGGAGATCTGCGCGCGGTCGCGCAGCTTTTTGCGCGTGATTGCAAGCAGGGGGCGATCTATACTGGGACAGGGCCAAGCATGGCCCCGCATTCGAACCTCATGCAGCATATGGCCGATTGCCTGAATGTGATCTGTGGGCGCTACACTAGGGCCGGTGATCGTGTGATGAGCGTGGATATGCTCAGCCCGGCAATGGAATTCCGAGCCGAGGTTATTCCGCCATCGAGGGACTCATGGAATGCGCCGCCGAGCAGGATAAGGGGTGTTGGCTGTCTGGCTGGCGAGAAGACAACCGGGACTTTGTCTGACGAGATACTCACCCCCGGTGATGAGCAAGTGCGCTGCCTGATTTCTTGCGGCGGGAATCTGGCGAGCCTTATGCCCGATCAGCAGAAGGCGGTGAAAGCGTTTCGCTCACTGGATATGCTGGTAGTGATTGATCCCTATATGAGCAACACGGCGCGTATCGCAGATTATGTCATACCGCCGCGAATGCAGTATGAAAGGGCCGATCTTCCCGTCAGTGCTTATGGATTTGCGTTCTTTCCGGCGCCATGGACAGGATATTCACCCGCAATCCTCAATCCACCTGCCGGTTCAGACGTCATGGAGGAATGGTATTTCTTCTGGGCCCTGGCCAAGCGGCTGGGCGTCTCTCTCAAATTCTGCGGGGTAGAACTGGATCGCGACATCCCGCCCACAACCGATGATTTGCTGGCCATTCGCGCGCAAAACAAACTGGCTCCGCTGGAAGAGATCAAGAAGTACCCGTCGGGCAAGGTGTTTGACGAGGCACGCACGACTGTGTTGCCGCCACGCGAAGAGGCAAACGCGACCTTTGATGTTATGCCGGACGACGTTTTTGAGGAAGTTGCCGAAATCGCCTCAACTCTCGCCGGCTGCCCGGCCGTACAAAGTCGAAGCGAGGATTTTTCATTCAGACTCTCAACCCGTCGGATGCGTCATTTCTACAATTCAATCGGGTTGCATTTTTCAGGCAGCCGAGAGAAAAATCCATATAACCCCGCTTTTCTGAACCCGGACGATATGGCTCAGCTCGGCCTTGTATCTGGTGACAGGGTTATGATCACATCCGATCACGCCAGCATCGAAGCAATCGCAGAGAAGGATGAAGCCCTGCGTCGCGGTGTCGTTTCAATGGCGGTTGGCTGGGGTGGACTGCCTGATGAGGACATTGATCCTGCTTTGCACGGAGCTTCGACCAACATGCTTATTTCAACCGATCGGGATTGCGATCCGGTGAATTCGATGCCGCGGATGTCAGCTATCCCGGTCAATCTGAAGAAGAGTACGCGCAACAGCCTCTATGCCGAATGATCGCATAAGGGGCGGGTCATTCTTCGGGTAAGCAGGTCGGATGACACGCAATGCTGGCGGCGAAGCTATATGAATCTGCCCTGAAGCTGGGTGCGTTAAACTAAAATAGAACTGGCGAGGCGAGATATGAACGACACATATTCCCAATACGCGAGCTGCTTCGCGGATGATGGGGTGGCTTTAATCCCGGATGCACTCAACGAGCAGGAAATGGCATTGCTCGAAACGTGCTATGAATCACACTTCAACGCCGACAAGCAACTTGCCGAGCGCATGTATGGTGATGGCAAGGACGAGATCTATTTCCTGACCGACAATACCATAAGGCGCGGTGAACGCTACCAGCGCCTCATGGCGGAAACCCGCCTCGCGGATATCGCACGCGATCTCTTCGGCGGTCACGAAACCTATTATTATCTTGAGCAGATGTGGCAAAAAACCGGTGGTGCCCGCCGGACCGCGTGGCATCAGGACACCTCCTACATACCCTTCTACGGACCAGGCCTCCTGATACTCTGGATACCGCTGGACAAGCTCGAAGCAGAAAATGTGCTGGAAGTGGTGAGGAAATCGCACAAAGGAACCTTGTTCAACGCGTCGATGTACGATCCGGAGGATTTCACAGCGCCGCTTTATGATGAGAAAGACCTGCCCCGCCTTCCCGACATCGAATCTGAAAGGGAGAAGTGGGACATCCATTCTACCAGCATGAAACGCGGTGACGTGCTCGCATTGCATCCAGGCTGCCTGCATGGCGGCGCACCGACCAAGCCAGATCAAGTGCGCTGCAGTTATACGTTCCGCTTTTTCTCGGATGAAGCATATTTCCGCCCGCTTCCTGGGAAGCGCGATTTGGGAAAGAACAAATTTTCGAATCAGCGCCAGCACACCGATGACCGGGTGGTAATGAAGGGGTTCGAGCGACTCAATCCCGGTGACCCCCTTTGCAAGAGCGATGAATGGGAATGCGTCCGAAACGCAATCAATTTTTGAGGATTAGACGATGAGTCTTGTTTCGAGCTTCGATCATTATGCGACCCCCCTGGGGGCCGATGGCACCCCGTATGAATATTTCGAGATGATCCGCGATGAGGCGATTGCCGCTGACGAGGATATAGCTTGGAGCAATGCCCATGGCGGCTTTTGGGTGGTGACTAGCTGGCAGATAAGCCGGGAGATTCATCAAAACACAGTCGACTTCTCGAACTCTGCAGTGACTTTCCCGCAATATTCGACGCCTAGTGGGAAACCCTTCATGCTGTCCGGGCAGGACGAACCTGACCACACCCATTATCGGCGGATGGTGCAGGCCCCTTTCACGAAGGTCCGCGCCAACCGCATGCTCGATGATATGCGGGCAATTGCGGACATGCTGGTTGACAGGGTGATCGATAAAGGCCGGATCGACGTGTGTCAGGCTACCGATCCCATGCCGGGCTACGCCTTCTGCGCGATTGTCGGCCTTTCGATGGAGGACGCCGAAAAATTCCGGCGTTTTGTCAATGGAATGGTAGAAGGCGCAACCGATCCGGAAGGTGCCGCCCCCGTCATGAAGGAAATGGAGGCTTATTGGCGCGAAACAGTCGAGTTACGCCGTCGCGAACCCAATAACGGTTTGCTGAGCGAGATCATCAACAGCGAGTATGACGGCCAGCGGCTGAATGACGAGGAGTTGCTCGATTTCTTTTCCGTGCTGCTTCTAGGCGGATTCGACAATACTCTACGTTTCCTGGCGAACTGCTTTTACCGCCTGGCATGGGACAAAGAACTGCGTCGCCAGCTTACCCGAAAGCCGGAACTGATTCCGAGCGCGGTCGATGAATTCCTGCGTCTTGACGGCCCCGCCTGTATTTTCCGCAAGGTGGTGAACCCGATCATCATAGCTGGGGTCGATCTCCAACCAGGACAGATCGTTGGCATGATTCATCAGATCACCAACCGCGATCCGCGCCAGTTCCCGCATCCGGATCGCTTCATCCCCGATCGCAAGCCCAACCATCATTTCACATTCGGAATCGGCATCCATCATTGTCTAGGTGCTCATTTGGCCAAGGTCGAAGCCATCGCAATGATCGAGCGCTTCCTGGCTCGCATACCGGAGTTCGAGCTTGACCCCGAACGCTCCGCCCGATGGGTCCCAGGCCAAGTCGGCGGGATGCATGAAGTGCCGATCTTATTTGAGCCCGGTGGTGTTGTCATGTCTGGACGGCGCCCTGCGATCAAGAATGATATTTGGTGATCTGACGTCATCGGGTGCGGTCATGTCTCCGGCCTTTGCGCGTGGGTGATTTCTGACTGGCCTTGATGTTTGTCCGCGGCATTGTCAGGGTAAACTTTTGGCGGGCGAGGCAAGGCCCGAACGTGATATTTCACGCAGCCGAAGCAGATGCGGCGAACCACTCTTCCATCGCGGCACCATCGCCATCCAGCCTGCCCGCCATGAAATTCTCTCCGCTTGAATTGGTCGGATGCAGCTCAGGCTTTAGCGAGTTCTTGCGCCCGTGCATATTCAAGTTCGGCGAAATCGCTCGCAAGTGACTTGTCGATCTCGTCAAAATACGCGGCGGCACCTCCGAAATAGAACAGCGGGGCGTGAGTCTTGCCTTCGACATTGGCGCCCATGAACCACGATCGCAGTTCGGTTGCGCCGCCCAGCAACGTCGCATCCAGCATTTCCTGCATCAGTGCCACCCAGCCTTCCACCGGCTCCGGGGATACCTCGATCACGTCGGCGCCTTCCCGGTCAGCCTTGGCGATTGCCTTGCCGATCCAGTCCACCGCTGCGTCGACGACCGGCGGCACGTTGGAGAAGGGCGTTTGCGGCCCGGTGATGATGAACATGTTCGGGAAACCGTCCATCACAATGCCCAGATGCGTGCGCGGGCCTCCGTCCCATTTGTCGCGCACCAGCTCCCCGCCGCGGCCGCGCACTTCCATGTGCGTCAACGGGCCGGTGACGGCATCGAAACCAATGGCGAAGATGACGATATCGAACTCGAATTCTTCAAGGTCCGTTTTCAGGCCCTTCTCAGTCGAGGCAATCAGAGGATGCTTGCTGACATCGACCAGCCGCACGTTGGGCCGGTTGAAGCTCTCGTAATAGAAATTGCCAAGCGGCGGACGCTTGAGAGCGATCGGATATTTCGGGCACATCAGTTCAGCCGTGGCCGGATCCTTGACGATGGAGCGAATTTTTTCGCGCACGAATTCGGCGGCAGCCTTGTTAGTGCGTTCATCGGTCAGCATGTCCGCGAATGTTTCGAACAGGAACCGGAATCCACCCTGTTCCCAGCCATATTCGAACACTTTGCGGCGCTGGACATCATCCACACTGTCATAGGTCAGCGGCGAATCGTCCATTGGGAAAGCGAAAACCTGGTTGCGGACCTGCTTCCAGATGGACTCGTAATTGGTCTTGATCGCCTCGCGATCCGTATCGTCAAGCGGGTGATTGCGCCCCGGCATCACATAGTTCGGCGTGCGCTGAAACAGTGTAACCTGCGCGGCCTGTTTGGCGACGAGCGGCAGAATCTGCACAGCCGTCGATCCGCTGCCCACGATGCCCACGCGTTTGCCGCGGAAATCAACTTCTTCCTTGGGCCACTTGGACGACATGTACCATTCGCCCTTGAAATTGCCCATGTCGAAGGGAGGCTGCATTGCGACAGCGAACCAGCCAACAGCAGAAATGAAGTAGCGGCAGCGGTAGCTCTTGCCGTCGCTGGTGGTTATGATCCATTGGTTTGAGGCTTCATCGTAAATGCATGACTGGACGGTCGTGTTGAACTGGATGTCTTCGCGCAGGCCGAACTTGTCAGCGACGTGAGCGAGATAGGCCTGCACCTGGTCCCAGGTGGGCATGCGCTCGGGCCAGTCCCACTCATCCTGAAGTTCCTTGGAGAAGGAATAGCAATAGGCCCAGGCTTCACTGTCAGTGCGTGCACCGGGATAGCGATTCCAGTACCAGGTGCCCCCGACATCGCTGCCCGCATCGAACAGGCGCACGGATTTGCCCTGATTGCGCATTTCGTGGAGCGCTCGAAGTCCACCGAAGCCGGCCCCGATGATGATCGTATCGAAATCAAGCGCTGGGTTTTTGGTCATAGACATAGGGGTAGGTCATCCTCTGATCCGCGTTTCAGTCACCCGTCTGACACGGTGCGAAAACGATTTTTTATGCGAGCAATCTCTC
>Ga0181558_10002407_pt1 | contig 17705 bp, 12 predicted proteins | sample 011ome_22_FD_133754 | JGI IMG/M metagenome (GOLD analysis project Ga0181558, IMG submission 133754) | Coastal salt marsh microbial communities from the Groves Creek Marsh, Skidaway Island, Georgia - 011507BT metaG (megahit assembly) | ecosystem: Environmental > Aquatic > Marine > Intertidal...
CAGCACCTGGTGCGCGGTCACGCCCAGGCGCGAGTACGTCGCCTTGAGCATCGTCGCGCTCGGGCGCACGTAGTAGCTCTGCCCGATGACGCGCAGCGGCGGCGGCGCGAACGAGCTCACGGTCTCGCCGGCGTCCGCGGCGCCCGTCAGCGCCGCCATCATCAGCTCGCCGGCGGCGACGCCCTTGCGGTGCTCGCTGTCGTCGAACAGCTCCAGGACGCTCATCGAGTGGCGCCCGGCGCGCGCGTTGAAGTAGTGGTACGCCACCCAGTTCTCGCACACGACCGCGTGCACCGGGCCGCGCGCCTCGGGGTGCCGCACGCGGTACAGCACGCGGCCGGTGGCGGCGTCCAGCAGGTGCGCGCTCACCGCCGACGCCTCGTCGCCCGTGAACGCGCCGCGCGTCGGCGCGACGGCGACGAAGATCACGTTGGGCGAGAGGTACTTGAACAGCGTCGAGCGGTCGCCGAGCACGCGCGTCCAGGCGTGCGTCGGCTCGTTCGGGGGCTTGGACGCGAAGCCAACGATAGACCCGAGCTCGGCCGGAAACCGCGTCGCCCACGTCTGCGCGGCGCGGTACGCGCGAGCGTCGGTCCGAGCATCGGACCGAGCGCCCAAATCGGTCGGCGCCTCGGTCGGCGGAACCAGCGCGTATCCGCGCACCTCGTTGTTCTCCTGGTCCACGGTGAAGAACGAGACGCGCTTCGCGTCGAGCGACGCGGCGCGCGCGGCAGCCGGCGTGTCGGGGAAGACGTGCGCCGTCGACGCGCGCGCGTCCACCAGGAGCATCGCCGAGGGCGCGTGCGCGTTTTCGTTTTCGGGTTCGTGTTCTCGCGCGCCGGGCAAAGGCAGCGCGTGCGCCGCCTCAAAGGGTAACACCACGTCCGAGACGACGCGGCCGGTGTACACGTCGATGACCACCGCGCGCGTCTTGCGTCTCGCGTCTCCCCGGGCATCGGACTCGGGAAGATCGTCCGCCGTTCCCAAGATGAGCGCGTGCTCGTCCTCGTCGTCGTCGCCGTCGCGCCACGGCAGGAGCACGGCGTACCTGTACGCGTCCGCGGGGTGGCCCGCGGCGTCCACGCCGCCGCCCAGGAACGTGCGCCACAGCTGCCTGCCGTCACCGTTGTGCAGGCTGGTCAGCGCGCCGTCCGGAGACAGAAACAAAATCTGCCGCCGGAAGCCGTTGGCGTCGCGAGTCGGCAGGAGCTTGTCGCCGCGGCTCCGGCGCTGCGCGGTGAGCTCGGCGAGCTCAGCCTTCGTGGCGCGCCTGAACCGCGCCTTTGCGGCGAGGATCTGCGTCTCCAGGCTCTCCCGGAAGCTGGGGCGGACGCGCGAGTCGTCCGCCGCCGCCGCCGCCGCGCTCTTCGGCGGGGGCAGCCGCGCGAACAGCACCTCGCCGGCGAGCGCCACCGACTCCTCGCGCGTCCAGAAGGCGCTTCTGGCGTCGGGTCCCGGCGTCGCGCCGCCGAGCGAGAGGGACGCGTCCGCCGTCGCCGCCAGCAGCGAGAGAGCGCCGTCCTTGGGATCGGCAGCCAGCCAGCACGCCGCCGCGCCGCCGCGCTCCGCGGGGGTCAACGCGCCGTCCCCGGGGAAGGCGAAAGGCGACGCCGGCGAAACGTCGGGCTCGAGCGAAAACGTCGACGCTTTGAAGACGTTTTCGGCGACGTCGGCGACCAAGGCGACGACGCGGAGCGCCGCGCGCTTCGCCGCCGGCGCCGCCTTCGACGCCTGCTTGGCGTCCGCGCGCTCCAGAATCGCCGCCGGCGAGAGCGCCGCGGGGCACGCGCCGGATGTGTCCAGCGGCCACGACGCGAGCGCGCGCACGCGATCCGCGGGCTTCGCGTTTAGGGTTTCGGGGTCCATCACGACGAGCGCACACCGCTCGGACCCCGACGCCAGCGCCGCGCCGGCGCGCGCCGCCGCGACGTCGCCGGCGCCGTCCGCGCCGCGGATGGGCTTGAGCGCAATGGGCCCGCCGGACGCGCCCAGCTCGAGCGCGCCGGGCACCGGGAACACGCTCGCGACGTCTTTCCCCGCACCTCTCGACCCGTGGAGCGCCAGGAGCTTCCCGAGGTTCAGGACGAACAGCTTGGATGGCGCCTCGTCGGCGCCGGCGCCGGCGTCGCGCGCCGCGCCGAAGACGGCGACGTTTTCGTTCGCGTCCGTCGCGGAGACGGTCATCTCCGCGCCGGCGTCCAGACCGAGCACGCCCGCGGCGACCGCGACGCGACGGATCGCGCCCGAGCTCGCGTCCATCTCCACCGCGACCGGGTGGCCGCGCTCGGCGGTGGCGCCGACGGCGACGACGCCGGACCCTTCGAAAACGACGAGCCGGTTGAAGCGCGCGACGTCCTCGCCGGCGTCGCCGCGCGCGTCGTCGGATTTCGTCGCCGCCTCGGCGATCCACGCGATGACCCCATCCGCCAGCGAGCGCATCTGCACCTCCCCCCGCGCGAGCACAAGCACGTCTTCGGCGCCGTCGCCGTCGGCGTCGCGGCCGAGGGGGAGGAGGTCCACGCCGCGGTCGGCGCCGCGCTCCATCGCCGCCTCAGCGGAGGGCGCCGCCGCCGTGTAGGTCACCGCCTCCCAGAGCAGCGTGCCGTCCTTCAGGGACCACCCGCGCAGGTACTTCCCGCCGCTGGAGAGGGACAGAAGCACGCGGCCGGCCACCACGAGGCGGTCCACGGCATCGCCGGGCTCGAGCACGTGGCGCCACGCTGCGGAGGCGAGGAGAGACAGAGAGGGTCGGCGCGTCGGGGACGACGACGGACGAGACGGAGGTGAGTCAGACGACGCGCGATCGAGTCGAGGCTCGTCTCGTCACGCGTTCGGGGGGACCGATCGTCGCGCGCGTCTCGCGGTCGTCTCGGGTCGACCGTCTCGAAACGGCCGGCTTCGCTCGCTCGACGCACCTATGTCCCCGGTGTTGAAGTCCAGCGAGCCGATGGCGCCCTGCTCCGTGGCGACGAACGCGCGTTTGTTCGCCTTCGAGCCCGCGAACGTGGCGTGCGTGACGCGCCCGAGATGTTCTTTGTGCCAGTCGAAGGATCCCACTTGGTCCTCGTAGATCGCGGTCGCGGTCGTGGCGAGCGTCCCAAGGACGAGCAGCGCCAGCACCGCCGCGACGGCGCGCCGCGTGCGATCTCCGTGGCGAATCATGTTCGCGCGCGGGAGCGTGCGAGTGCGTGTGGCGGTCGTCGTCGAGCGCCGATCGGCTCGAGGGCAACACGCGGGGAACCGAAAAGCGAAAAACCTGCCCGCTGCAGAGCTGCGTGACACGGGAGAAAGGCTTTCACGGTCGGCTTTTCTGGCCGCCGCCGACAGTCGACGCCTCGCACGCGACCATGAGCGGTCCCGGCGCGTTCGAGCCGTCTCCGGCGGAGGAGTACATCCCCGCCGCCATCAAGGGAACGGGATGGACGCGAGGTGACGCGTTGCCTTCGGAGTCCAAGCCCGGGGAGGACGAGCTGTGGTTCATCCAGGCGCCCGGCGACGTCTCCGTGGAGGACTTGCGAGGGTTGCGATTCAAGCTCGCGGGGGAGGGCGCGGGCGCGGAGATGGCAACCTTCAAGGCTGGCGGGAAGAAGTACAGGATGGTGGAGGAGGACGCGGAGACCGCTTCCCGCATGTTCGTCCTCCCCCCCGCGTCGGGGAAGCCCGAGTTCGCGCCCGCCGCGCGCGTGACGCGTCGCGTGACGCTGATGCGGAAAGCGAAAGGCGCCGGCGAGCTCGACGGCGGGGAGGAACCGGCGAAGACGCCGGGCAGCGAGAAAAAGGCGAAGAAGAAAAAACGAGACAAGAGCGACGTGACGAGCGACAAGAGCGCTAAGAAAGCCAAACGGTAGCGGTAGTCTGATTCACGTGCATCCATCGCGGTGTACCGCGCACACGTCTCATCACGCCGCGATGGTGGCCTTCTTGAAGGCGTCTTTGAGTTCGTCGTTGCTGTGCACGAAGACAGACGCCGCGTCGAACATCTCCTTGTTCTCCTTGAACGCGGCGGCGCCAGCGGCGGCGAGCGCCTCGACGCCGTCCTCGCCCCACACCTTCTGGTAGATGTCGTAGTCGTACTCGCCCTCCTCGAACGCCCACGGGTCGCAGGTTCGAGGCGAGATGGGGGAGACGCCGTACTTCATGGACTCGTAGAACTTCGTCGCGTGCGCGTTCGCCGTCTGCACGGTGAGCACGACGCCGGAGACGCGAGCTTTGCGCGCGAGCGACTCGCACAGCATCATGAGAAACTTCCCGAGGCCCCGCCGGCGCGCGCCGGGCGCGATCTGGAGCTCGTACACGTACAGCACCGCGGCGCCCTCCTCGAGGACGAAGCGGTAGTGCACGAAGCCGAGGGGCTCGTTCGGGTCCATGTTTTCGGTGTTTACGGGATCCGCGGATGGCGCATCCGCGTTTCGCGCGACGAGGAACCGCGCGTCGTCGCTCAGCATCTCCTCTTTTTTCTCCTTGCCCTCCTTCTTCCACGCCTGCGAGCCGTACACGGGCTTCATGTTCTTCTCGAGCAGGTTCCACATCCACTTCCGGTCCGTCGCGGACAGCGCGCTCGCGTGCGGCACCGCCTCCACCGAGGTGCTCAGGCCGTTGCGCACGAACGGCTTGGCCAAGAAAGGCGCGAGGGCCTCGGACGGGTCGAGCGCATCCGCTTCTTTCACCGCGTCCGCGAGCTTTTGCAAGGCGGCGCGCTTCGCCGCCTTCGCCGCCTTCTTGGCGTCGGGGAGCTGTATCTTCACGCCGGTCTTACCCATGGTCGATAATCAGCCTGGAGCGATGGAAGTGGCGGGGTCCCGGCGCGCCGAGCGATGTTCACTCAACAACTTTTTTGAAAATCAAAAACGCGTTGCTTCGCGGCGTTGAAAACGGCCGAGGCTGTCGGGTGTCGGCACGTCGGCACAGCGCCTCACGATGATTCTCGGTACCGAGATAACGTCCGGTGTCGTCACAACGACACGCGCTCGAGATGGTTGGCATCACCGCGGCGCCCCGCGCCACACGACCCGCATTTCGATCCACGTCATCGGCGAGGGTGCGCTGTTCTTTCGCGAGGAGCGACCGTGGGGGCATCAGCTCAAACCCTCGCGGGGCTGCGTTTCGATCCACGTCATCGAACAAAACGCAACCGCGTTCTTTCGATGACGTCCGCTCCGTCCCGGGTTCGGTGTTGGGCACGATCGCCAGCGTGGTCGTGTTCCTGGCGTCGCCCTCCCCGTCCATCTCGCAGCCGGGGCAGCGGCCTCCTCCCGTCGCCGAGATGCCGGGGGGATGCACGCTAGACGCGCTGGACCTGTTCAAGGACACGCGCGCGAAGTTCTCCCTCGAGGTGGGCACGGGGGCGCTGCCCGAGGCGGTGCTGGACCTCGCGACGTGCGATTACTCCGGCGCAGACATGGACGGCAGGGTTTTGAGCGGCGCGATCGCGTCCAACGCGACGTTCGACAACGCCAGCTTTGTCGGTGGGGAGATGAGCCGCGCGAAGTCGGTGAACAGCTCGTGGAAGGGCGCCAACTTGAGTTCCACGAACTTCTACGAGGTGAACTTCGCGGGGTCCGACTTGCGCGGCGTTAACTTCGACAACGCCATCCTCACCAACGCGCGGTTCGGAAAGGACGCGGAGGGCAAGTGGGCCGACCTGGACGGCGTGAACTGGGACGGGGCGTTGCTCAGCTCGTCAGACGCGCAGCGTGTGTGCGAAAACCCGACCGTGGACGAATACGGACGAGCCATCTTGGGGTGCAGATGAAGACTACGACGTACTTTAATAACTAACACGTACGTCGCGGTGGTACTCCTTTCGTGACGCGCGCTCGCTCAATACTCCCACTCCGTTCCCTTTTTTTCCAGCAACGCCTCTCGCAGTCGCTCCCTCATGCTCTCGACCTTGCCGCTCGTGGGCAACCCCAGCGCCGCGAGCGCCGTGCGAATGCCCGTCTTCGAGAACGCGTCCACGTCCGCGGGACCGATGGCGTCTGCGCGAACCGCCGCGTTGATCTCCGCCGTGGACGCGATGGTCCAGTCCGTCGCCGTCCCGCCGTCCGCCGCCGCCGCCGCCGAGGACTCCAGCCGCGCCTCCAGGCTGCCCCCCGCCTCCGCGCCGTTCCGGCGGCGCAGAAGCGAGTACTCCTCCTTGATGAACACCTCCTTCTCCAGGAACGCGTACGAAGGCTCGCTCGGGACGACGCACACGCACTCGGAGGAGCCGTCTTGCCCCATGGCGAAGATCTGAAACGCACTCGTTTTCGTCTTGAGAATCCTCCCGACGCCGCCGACGCCCATGAAGTCGCCGCCTCGCGCCGGATCGCGCGTCGCGGCGGCTCCGACGCGCGACTCCGTCAGCGCGTACGTGCTCTCGAACGTGCGCAAAAAGTCCTCCGCGCGTCGCCTCCACGGGCCGATCCCGAAGTCGCTGATGACCTGCCCGGACTCCACCCACTGCGGGTTCACCAGCAGAGTCACCGCCGCCGCGTTCGCGTCGCCCAGTTTCGCGAGCGCGCGGAGCTCGTCCAAGTCCTGCGCGTTTGGGATGACCAAGGCGCGCACCGTCCCCGCCGCGTTCTGCAGCACGCCCACCGGGTCGTTGTCCTTGTCCACGCGCTTCGCGGACATCTCCCCCCCGTCCGGGTCCACCAGACGAATCATCGCGCTCGCCGTCTCCATCGCCGCCTTGTACACGTCGGCGTCGTTCATGCCGTAATCGTCGCTCTCGACGGAGGTGAACTCGCTCTTGCGCTGATTTATCGGCAGGAGGAGCTGAACGCGCTGCCTGCGGTGCGAGCCCCCCGCGGGGGAAGCAGCCAGCCGCACCGCGGCGGCGCACTGAGCCACCTGCTCCGCGCACGTCTGCGGGAGAGGCTCGAGCGCGGGGGCGCTCGCCGCGGCGACCGCGGAGGATCGGCGCGCGCCAGCGTGGCATAGACTCGTCCTTCGCGTGCTGACTTGGCACAGCGGCTCCCTAGGCCCGGTGGAGACGCCCCGCGCGGGGGCGCGGAGGGAGGGACTGGCACACCTGCTGGATGACGACGCGAGCATGATGCGGTCGGTGAACGACGGAGACTTAGCACCCGACCGACTGCTCGCGAGCGCGCGCGGTTGTGGTGATCGGCAGATGTTTTCGCTGAAACCGTTTCACGACCAGATTGTTTTAAAAAAAAAGATTCGCGGCCTGCCAGCTGCTGACACTGGCTGAGGCGTCCGGGGCGTAGACGTCGTGTTCTGATGCGCGCAAAAAATGAATGATATACGTATATCCGCGCGGGAGCTCCGCGACACACGTCTCGCCGAGATCACATGACGGAGGTGATCTTGAACTCCAGCTCGGGCGCCTCCTTCTGCGCCGCGGCGGCCGCCTCGGGCGAGCACACCGCCACCACCTTGGCCTCCGGCCCGCGCGCGGCTTCGAGCGTCTCGCCAAAGGCGCGGAAGTCCTTCTGCGTGGTGCCCAGCACCTCCTCGCGGCGCTGCTGGCGCTCGTCGTCCTTCACCTTGAGCAGGTGGCGCATGAGCGCGGTGTAGCCCTTGGCGTCGGGAAGCTGGTACGAGTCCAGGTCGCCCATGGTGCCGATGATGGACTTCGTGAGCTCCTCGCCCTCGATCTCCAGGCTCTTCAAAAAGTCCACCGTGCCGTCGTAGTTGGCCACCGTCTTCATCAGGTTGGGGTCGCGGTAGGACAGGTACGAGAACATGCCGCTGTGCGAGTCGAAGTCAGAGAACCCGCCGTACGCGCCGCCGGAGACGCGCACGCGATCCCACAGCCAGGTCGTGCCGAGCAGCTTGTTGATCACGTACGCGGAGCCGTGCAGGTCGTACCCCGCGCCGTACAGGTTCGCGCCCTTGCCCACGTAGTTCACCTGCGTGGGCACGGTGATGAGCTCGTTCACCGCCGGGAGCACGAGCGAGGGCGCCCAGGCCGCGGTGGCCGCGCCCGTGCCGGTGGCGGGCAGCGCGTTCAGGAAGGACTCGACCGCGGACGCGGTGGTCTCCAGCGTCTTGGCGTCCGCGGTGAGGTTGGTCACCGAGCCGGCGCGCGCGACGACGGCGGCGCGAATCGCCTCCAGGTCCGCCACGACGGCGTCCCAGTCGTTCTCGACGCGCTCCGCCAGAACCTTGAGGTACTCCAGCTGCGCGAGGCCGCCCAGCTGCTCGTTGACGTAGCCGGCGACGGAGTCCATGGCGTCGAGGCGCCCGGCGGCGACGGAGTGCCCGCCGGACTGCACGCGCGACTCGGCGCCGGCGCGCGACTCGAGGACGAGCTGCTTGAAAATCTCGCGGTCGTCCAGCTTCGCCTCGAGCAGCATCTCCGCCATGAGGTCGTGCAGCACGCCCGCGTTGGCGGCGGTGGACTTGCCGCGGAGCACCAGGTACGCGGCGACGTCATCCGAGCCCCGGATGCTCGAGGCGAACGGCGAGAGCGAGAAACCGCCGGTGCTCGCGCCGATGGTCTGGTCGAACTCCACGAAGTCGCGCTTGGACGTGCCCATGCGCTGCATGGCGCGGCACCACAGCGGCACCAGCGGCATCAGCTCCATGGGGACCGCGTGCAGGTCCTGTCGGTTTCGGGATTGAGGGTACGTACGGTCAGCGGAACTCGAAGGGTCGAGAGGGTTGCGCGTGGCGACATGCCGCGAGCGTCGGTCGCGAACCGAACGAAGAAGCGAACCGGATGTGACGTCGCAGCGAAACGGGCGCGGAGTGAAACGCTCCGCGCGCCGCATTATAGCGGCGTCTACGTGTCTTCTCGCACTGACTAATGTGCCGACGCGCGATGGCCCACTTTTCAGTGAGGCCCGCGCGCGGCGTGGTATGCAGTGCGGTGGTGGCCGTGGGCACATCCCCTGGCGTGTGTCGCGCTGAAAGAAAGTGACGAAGCGTCGGGAAAATCCAAAACCCGCATGCGCCGTATGCGCGCGCGCGAAGCGCGTACCATGAGATGCTCGGCGTACAGAATCTCGGCGGTGGCGATGTCGTGCGTGAGCAGCTCGGTGGCGCCGACGGCGCCGACGTCCGTGGGGATGGACTTGGCTTCCTTTGGGATGTCGGACACCAGGAGCGTGGGGACGCACGCGAGCGCCTCCGCGGTGTCCGGCGTCTCCTGCAGCCGCTTGAGCTCCTCCGTCTCCGCGACCACCTTCTCGATCTCCTCGGGGGAGAGCCCGGCGCGGTGCGCCGCGATGCGCGCCTTCTCCTCGTCGTCCTGCGCCTTGGCCATGGCCTTGTCCGGGTTGAGCTCAACCGTGACCTGGTGCGTGTTGTCGATGAGCAGCTTCTGGATGAGCGGGCGGAACACGTCTCCCTCGGCCATGCGCTTCTTGAGCTGCGCGAGCGGCTCCTCGAAGCGCAGGGGCATCACCGGGTCGCCGTCGTACAGCCACGCGCTGAGCGAGCGCAGCATCAGCGACAACCCGCGCGGGAAGCGCCCGGTGTTGTTCTCGCGCATGGAGAACTCGATGGTGTTCACGGAGGCGTCGATGGCGGCTTGCGTGAACCCGTCCTTCGCGATCGCCGCGATGGTGTCCTCGATGAGCTTCTCCACCTTCGGGATGTCCTCCTTCGCGACGCCCTTCAGGCCGATCGCGAACGTGGGCTGGCGGAGCTCGTCCTCCAGGCCCCAGCCCACGATGGCCTCGCCCAGCCCCGACTCCTCCAGCGCCATGCGCAGCGGCGCCGCCGGCGAGCCCATCAGCAGGTTGTCCAGGAACCCGACCGCGAGCGCGGTCTCCTGGTCGAACGGCCCGTCATTCAGGAGCCAGTTCACCTGCACGAAGGACTTCTGCTGCTCCTCGCCCTCGCCCGCGACGTACGACGCCACCACCCGCTTGGGCTCCGCGAAAAACGGCTGCGTGGCGACGGCGGAGTCCACCTCTTCGCGCTCGAACTCGTTCAGGAACGAGTCGAGGAGCTCGAGGCGATCCTCGACGTCGTCGTCGCCGTAGAACCACAGGCGCGCGTTGGAGGGGTGGTAGAACTTCCCGTGGAACGCCTTGAACTCGTCGAAGGACAGGTCGGGGATCACCCTCGGGTCCCCGCCCGAGTCCACGCCGTACGTGTTATCGGGGAACAGAGCCTGCTGCGCTTCCCTCGCCAACACCGAGTCGGGGCTGGAGTACACGCCCTTCATCTCGTTGAACACCACGCCTTTGAACGTCATCTCGCCCTCGGGCGAGTCCAGCTCGTAGTGCCAGCCCTCCTGCAGGAACGTCTTCTCGTTGGTCATGCACCGCGGGTGGAACACCGCGTCCAGGTACACGTCCACCAGGTTCTTGAAGTCCTGCAGGTTGCACGACGCCACCGGGTAGCACGTGCGGTCCGGGTACGTCATGGCGTTGAGGAACGTGTTGAGCGACCCTTTGATGAGCTCCACGAACGGCTCCTTGATGGGGTACTTGCGCGAGCCGCACAGCACGGAGTGCTCGAGGATGTGCGGGATGCCGGTGGAGTTCGCGGGGGGGGTGCGGAACGTCACGCCGAACGTCTTGTTCTCGTCGTCGTTGGACAAAGACATCACCTCGGCGCCCGTCTTTTCGTGCTCGAACAGAAACACCTTGGCGTCGTACTCCGCGACGTACTCCTCGCGCAGGAGCTTGAACCCGTGCAGGTTCGCCGGCGGCTTCATCTCCACGGGCGCGAGAGGCGCGGCCACGGAGCGGCAGGTGTGCAGGCGCCGCGCCTGCGGCGCGCGGCGCAGCGCCGCGCGCGCCGCGCAGGGCGCGGCCGCGGCGGGCGCGACGGCGGAGGCGACCATGTTGGAGCCGAACGTGCGAAGCGTCGACGCGGCGGGGTGCGACTGGGTACCGGCGGGTGCGACGGAGGACGCGATGCGCGCGCGAACCGAGTGAAGCGCGGTGACGAGGGCGCGTCGAGCGGGCGCCGTCGTGAGATTCGGAGATCGGAGGACGGGAAGGTCCTGCGAAGCCCTGAGCGATGTGACGGCATCTCGTTCACGATCCGTCGCTAAACCTGAGCACGTGGCAGACGCCGAAAAGCCCCGTGGCACTCTTGCGAGCGCGACAAGTCGAGTTTTATTGGCTGATTTTACACACAAGTGTACAGTGTCAAAAATTCGAAAATGCCCGTTTCGAAGTCTAACTATAAACCGTCGATTCAGCACTCAAGGGTTCGTTTCGCATCGCTTTTTTGGATCTCGTCTCGCACTTATCTTTTTTCCTCGATTCTCGGCCTCAGCCCCTAGGCCGGCGCCTACTCCGACACTTGCGAAGCGCCCACGTGACGCGTCTCTCGCCACTCGCACTTTCCCCGTGCACACCACGACGACTAAGATGGCTTCCATGACCATCTCCGCCGCCGCCGCGCGCGTCGCCGCGCCTGTCCGCGCGCGATCCGCCAAGTCCGCGGCCGCCCCCTCGTCTGCGTCGACGCGCGCGCGCGGCGTCGCCGCCACCGTCTCGCTCGGCCCCCGGCGCGGCGCCTCCGTGATCGCCTCCGCGGGCCTCCCCCCCAACCTCGCGGGCATGATGGGCAACATGGACCCCGAGAAGCTGAAGGAGATCCAGGCGGCGTACGAGCAGGCGATGAAGGATCCCGAGACGGCCAAGAAGGTGAACGCGCAGATGGCGCAGATGCAGGGCATGATGAACAACCCGATGGTTGCCAAGCAGATGGCCGCCATGAACAACATGATCGCAAACCCCGACATGCAGCAGCGCATCGCCGGCCTGAAGGACGACCCGGATTTCCAGGAGTTCTTCCAGGACGTGCAGAAGAACGGGCCGAGCGCGATGATGAAGTACTCCAACGACGCCGCGTTCCTCAAGAAACTCAACGACAAGCTCGGCGGCGAGGAGGCGATCCGCGCGGCGGTGGGCGGGGACATCCCCGTGGACGTGCCCGGGGGCGCGGCCGCGCCCGCGGCGCCCGCGCCGACGCCTGAGGTGGAGACCCTGCACGACGCCGCGCGGTACGGCGACACGGAGGCTGTGGAGGACTTCATTGCCGTCGGGAAGGATGTGGATGCGCGCGACTCGTCGCAGCGCACGCCGCTGCACTACGCCATCGCGTTTGGGAAGGGCGACGCCGGCGAGGAGATCTTCAACATGCTCATGGGCGCGAACAGCGACCTGACCGCCGTGGACGAGAAGAAGAACACGCCGCTGCACTACGCCTGCGGCTACGGCAAGACCTTCGCCGTGCGCGCGCTGCTGGAGAAGGGGTGCGACGTGACGGCGCAAAACGGCACCGGGAAGACCCCGCTCGACCTGGTCAAGCTCGAGGCGAAGAACCCCATCAACGAGGAGGAGGACCTCCTCGCGAAGCTCGGGGCGTGAAGGAGGCATTTTTTGAAGACAAAGAGGACGTAGCGGAGAGAAGTGCGGGGAGTTGGCGTTGTCACGCATCAGCCCACATTCCCTGACTGACGAGCGGCGGCCGCGTCGCGTCGCGTCTCTTCAAGTCTCTTCCGTCGAACGTCAACCTCTGAAGTAGTGAAAGCCCGCCCTCGACCGTCGACGCGTCTGATCAGTCCTGAGACTTCGTCCGACTGGGATCGATCTCATCCGAAACGGCGATTCGTCAGGCGATATTGATAGTGCCGACGCGCCGCACTACGACACGCGCGAGGACGCGCTCGCGGTCGACGAGGGGTCGACGCGATGCGTGCGTCGACGTCGGCGTCGATGGCAGTCGCTTCGACGTCGCGTGCGGCGGCGTGCGCATCGCGCGCGCGGCGGGCCGCCGGCGCGGCGACGCGACGCGACGGGTGCGTGGTTCGCTCGGCGATGGGGCGAGGACGCGCGGCGTGCGCGGTGGCGCGCGCGACTGGGCGCGGCGGGGATGGCGACGCGGACGAGCCGCGACGCGACAAGATCGAGATGCCTTCGGAGTGGCGGGACGGACCGGAGCCGGCTTCGAAATTCGCGTCGTTGTTCGAGCGCGCCGCTGAGTCTCGGGGGGAAGACGACGAAACACGCGCGGGCGCCGATGGCGAACGTCCGCGAGGAGGTTCCGAAGATTTCGAAGATGCTCCGATTGATTGCGACGACCCCGCGACGCGCGCGGCGTCTCCGTTCTGCTCCATCTCGTTCATCGACGAGAGCGTGGACGACGGCGAAGGCGCCTTCGACCCCCCGATGGACGCGCGACGGACACGGGACGGACACGGGACGGAGGCTCTGTCGGAACCTCCGGGCGCGCCCGTCGCGGCGTGGCCGCCGTGGCTCGCCGAGGAAGTCGCGGCGACGTTTGACGAGGCGGAGAACGCGCGGGCGTCGGGGGACGAGACAGACGACGACGACGACGATCCGAAAGTCGTGGTGGAGTCTGCGCTGGTGGAGGTGTGCGCGGGCAAGGCGTGCTCCAAGGCGGGCTCGGCGGAGATCCACGCCGCCGTCGCCGGCGCGGCGCCGGCGACGTGGCGGTGCGAGCAGCGCAGAAAGTGCTGGGGGCTGTGCCAAGCGGCGTGCGTGGTGCGCGTCACGAGGGGCACGGCGCAGACCACGCACGTGCGCGTGACGCCCGCGACGGCGGTCGCCACGGTGGTCGCGCCCGACCGACCGCTGGGATACGTCCCGCGGTCCAACTTCGTGTACGAGAGGCAGAGGGAAGGCGAAGACGCCGCCTCCGCCGCGCGACGCGACGCGCGCGTCGCCGCGGAGGGGCCGTCTCTGCCTTGGAAGCCGCCGGCGGGCGCGGGCTTGATGGCCGCCGCCGCCGCCGCGGTGGAGAAGGGCGTGGTCGACCCCGTCGCGCCGGCGGCCGAGGGCGAGGCGCGCACGGGCGCACAGGACGGGACCGAAACGAAAGCCCGCCGGCCGGGTCTGACGCGCGCTCAGCGCGCGTCGGAGCGCGCGGCGACGGCGTTTGGCGACGCCGCCGAGTACGTCTTCGAGTCGACGAAACCGGAAACGTGAGACGCCGAGAGACGCCGAGAGACGGAGAGACGGAGAGACGGAGCACGAGAGGTGGGTGTTTTCGAGCGAAAGACGAACGCGACGGTCGTGGAACGGATATCGAAGCCCCTATAGAATCAAATTACAACGCGTCTCACGCGCGCGGTGGCGCGCGCGTCGCCCGGCGCGGACGACGCGACGCCTCCCGACGCAAAATCCCACCCGAATACGTACTACTTTACATAAATAAATCTTCCTTCGTCGTCTCGACGCGCGAGACGTCACTTCACCGCGGGTCCCCGCGACACGACGCCCGCGGGTGCCACCCTGGTGATGGCCATCTTGAAGCTGTCCATGGCACTGGTCCCTCCGGCCAGTGTGGGAAGCGACCCGGGCGTCGAAAACGCCTCCGTCATCGCCGCCGTCGCCGTGTCGACCATCGCCGCCACCGACCCGAGGTCGCCCGCGAGCATCGCGCCCCAGTCGCCCGAGTTCATCGTCGCCAGCCCGGCGCGCTCCAGACTGACCCCGTCGTCCAGCTCCTTGGCGCCGTTCAGGCTGCCGAGCACGAAGGATGAGCCGTTTCGCGGCAACCGGCGCGCGAGATCCTCGAGCGCGGGCAGCGCGGGCGCCTCCTTCGGCGTCGCGTCGCGCGCCGTCGGCGACGGCTGCGCGGCTTCCTTCATGATGAACTCCGCGACGTCGGGCGGCAGCGCGACGCGCAGGCTCGTCGTCAGCGTGCGCGCGATTTCGAGGTTGGAGAGGCTCGACTCGTCCTCGCCGCGAGGCACGCCGGGCAGAGTATCCTCGCTCGAGGGCGCGCGCGCGCCCCGCTTGGAGAGCAAAGGAGGAGGCGCGTCCGCCTTGCCCGGCGTCGTCGCCGGCGTGCGCAGGCTCCACGGCGCCGCCGCCGCCGCGGAATCCTCCTTGGGCGCGAATCGCCCGGAGGCGTCGCGCGTCAGCGCGGCGTGTTTCCGCCCCTCCTCCGGCTCCGAGGAGCCGTCGCCCTCGCCTGCGCTTTTTCTGCGCTTCTTCTTGCCCTTCGCGCCCTTGGCGTCCTTGACGACGCCCTTCCGCTTCATGACCAGCTCCACCGCTTCGTGGCCCACCGCCGCCTTGACGCCGTTGGGGCGCAGCGTTTTGCCGGCGCGCGCCGCGGCGGCTTTGGCGTCGTCAACCGCCTTCTCGGCGGCGTCCGCCTCCGCCTGGGAAACCAGCTGGCCGGAGGCGTCGATGTACCTGTGCCCGGTGAAGTGCGCCTGGAACCAGCGCGCGCGGCACTGCTGCGCGGTGCGGTCAATCATCTCCTTGGCGATGGCGCTCCAGTTGGCCCCGTGCCGAACGCGGAGCTCGGCCAAGCAACGGTCCTCCTTGGTGCTCCAGGGCTCGCGCCGCACGCGCGGGTCGAGGTGACGCCGCCAGCGACCCATGCACTGCTGATCCGTGCGTCCGTCCATGTGGCGCGCGATGTCCGCCCAGCGCAGGCCGTGCGTCTCAACCAACGCGGAGAGCTGCGTGCGGTGAACAACACGTTTTTTTCTCAGTCAGCAGTGTCGAGTGTGGAGGAGCGTTTGGCTGTCGACATCGTCGCGCGTCTCTTTTGACGAAGAAATCGTGACTGTTTGCTAGGGCGTACGCGCGGCTTCTTCGACCGATGGCGGAATGTGCGGGCGTACCTTGGCGTCTTCGTCGTCTCTCCACTTATCCTTTCGGATGTTGGGGTTCACCTTGTGGCGCCAGCGCTGCGCGCACTGCTGGCCGGTGCGGCCGGGCATCTCCTCGGCCACGGTAGCCCAGCGGTTGCCGTACTTCGCCTGGGGGGGAACGGGGATGGAGATATCGGTGAGACCGACACAAAGCGGTTGTTGCATCGCGAAAAAGTCGAGCGTCGGACAGACGAGGCGAGCGCGAGCGTGGGGAGGGGCGGGGCGTACCTGGAGGCGGGAGAGGACGACGTCCTCGGCGTCGGTCCATGGCGCGCCCTTGAGGTCAACGGGGTCGGCCATGAGGGCTGTTGGGGTGTTGAGAGCTTGCGCTTTACAAGAGTGAGCGCGGGGTCGTCGAAACTGGCTTTTTCACGCGCCGAATGCGACAAGTGTCAGTTTTTTCTTTCTTGGACATTTTATGCAGACTGCTTCGTCGTGCATGCCGCGAATTTGGCCGATGTCAACTCCGTTCTTCTTCGCAAGCAGCGAAGGAGAGGATCCGCGCCCTCGCGAAAAAAATAAAAACGCCGCATCTCACGACGTGATCGACGACGAGACGAAAGGCGACACGGACGTCTTCTGAGAGCTCGCGTCGTCATCACGGAAGAGAACACGCGACGCGAGGGAGGATGAGCGCGGTCGCCTCGCGATTGGTGGTCGCCCCGGTGGGAAGCTCTCGAGGCGTGCGTCGAGACGGTCGCGTCGGTCGGGTGTTCAGGCACGCGCCCGCGACCTCGCGTCGCGCGCGCTTCGTCGCGGACGCAGCCGCCGACGTGGTGGAGTTGCCCGAGAAGCAGGAGGCCATCGATGACGCGGGGGTCAAGCCCGGATCGCTGACCCGCGCGGTGATGGCGGTGGAGGACGACAGCGCGGAGGCGATGTTCGAGTGCATCCTGGAGTGGGCCACGGAGACGAAGAACATGGAGCTGTACGAGGCGCAGGAGGAGGCCATCATGGAACTCGTCGAGGGCAACAGCGTGCTCCTGACCACCCCCACGGGGAGTGGTAAGACCCTCGTCGCGACCGCCGCGATCGCCGCCGCGACCGCCAGAGGAGACGTACGTACCCGCGAAATCGTTCGGATGCGGCCCCGACGCGCGCATCGCCTCGGAATCCCGCATCCGGGGCCGCATCCGACCGCGACGCGACGCTTATCCGTCCCGACTTTTCGCCATCGCGCAGCCATCGTCGGTGCCAAGAAGCGCCGCGACGCGCTCGGCGTCGACGCGAGAACCGAACCGTCGTGCTTTGCAAATCTGACACGTTTCCCGTCGCGTCGTGAAAAAACAAACCGCCTCCGAAAAACAGGCTGCCTGGTACACCGCCCCCCTGAAAGCCTTGGTGACGGAGAAGTTTTTCCAGCTCGTCAACGAGTTCGGCGCGAAGAACGTCGGGCTCCTCACCGGCGACGCGTCCGTGAACCCGACGGCGCCCATCCTGTGCTGCACCGCGGAGGTTTTAGCCAACGCGTCGCTGCGGCGCGGCCGCGAGCTGGATTGCGGGCTGGTGGTGGCGGATGAGTTCCACTTCTACACGGACCGCGACCGGGGGTGGGCGTGGCAAGTGCCCATGGTGGAGATCCCGGACGCGCAGTTCCTGATGATGTCCGCCACGTTCGGGGACACGTCCAAGTTCGTCAAGCTCCTGAGCGGAAACGCCGCCGGGCGGGATGTCGCCGTCGTGGGCGGCGGCGACCGCCCCGTGCCGCTGACGTACGAGTATCGGACCACCACTCTGTTGGAGTCGGTCCAGACGCTGCTCGATACCGAGCGCGCGCCGGTGTACATCGTCAACTTCACGCAGAAGACGGCGAACGAGCGCGCGCAGGACCTGTGCTCGACGCTTGCGCTGACGAAAGAGGAGAAGCGAGCGCTGGCGGACGAGCTGGGCGCGTTCAAGTTTGACACGCCCGTCGGGAACGAACTCAAGCGGTACATCTCGCACGGCGTCGGGGTGCACCACGCGGGTTTGTTACCCAAGTACCGCCTTTTAGTGGAGAAGCTCGCGGGGAAGGGCTTGCTGAAAGCCATCTGCGGCACGGACACGCTCGGCGTGGGCGTGAACGTCCCGATCCGGTCCGTGCTGTTCACGCAGCTGTGCAAGTTCGACGGGAACAAGACGCGCCTCTTGACGACGCGCGAGTTCCAGCAAA
>Ga0181558_10002413_pt1 | contig 17681 bp, 12 predicted proteins | sample 011ome_22_FD_133754 | JGI IMG/M metagenome (GOLD analysis project Ga0181558, IMG submission 133754) | Coastal salt marsh microbial communities from the Groves Creek Marsh, Skidaway Island, Georgia - 011507BT metaG (megahit assembly) | ecosystem: Environmental > Aquatic > Marine > Intertidal...
GGGGACTTTAACTTCTTTCGTGACCACTCTCTCCTTACCCGGAACTTCAACTTTCTCTTTAACGATTCTATCTTTGTATACAATCTTCTCCGGACCGGGGACTTTAACTTCTTTCGTGACCACCCTTTCCTTACCCGGAACTTCAACTTTCTCTTTGACAATCTTCTCCTTGTAGACAATTTTCTCCACCGGCTTATCTTTGTACACAACTTTAACAGTTTCTTTCCCGGGAACTTCGACCTTTTCTTTGACCACCCGGTCTTTGTACACAATCTTCTCAGGTCCTGGTACTTTTTCATATCTCGTCACAACCCGCGTAGGACCGGGAACTTTCACAATTTCTTTCACGATTTTGATTCGTTCTTTGCCAGGTACCTCAACCTTGACTTCTTTCACGCGAACTTTCTCGCCCGTCGATGATGATGATGATGAGGAGGAGAGCGCTTTACCAACAACCGCACCGGCGACGAATCCAATCGCAATCTTACTCAGATGACTCATAATGAATCCAAACTTACCGCCGTTATCACCAGTAATACTCGATGGTGCACCACCGGTATTAGTAGCAGTCGAAGTCGATGCCGGTGAAATCGAACTACTCGGCGCGCCTCCTCTTCCGAGATTATACGGACTGTCGTCAAAACTCATCACTCCGTTTCTGTTCTTATAATTTTCCATTCTCGACTTTTCAAACAGTTGCTCCCATTCTGGACCTTTCTCTCTCAAATCAATGCCCATGGGATAATCCAACTGCATCTTTTCTGGAAGAATGCCTTCCATACATAATCTATATTTCAATCGTTCCCAAACGCGTTCTTGTCCTCGGGCGTTGAAATGAATCCCATCCGTGAAATGTTCTTTCGTATCGTGCTCGAAGGCGGCAAACATATCTTCGCACGGTACCACACATTTCCTGCACGCTCTCTTACACGCCATTCCGTACTTTTGTAGTTCTTCGTTCGACCTATCCAACCTCGCGAATGCCTTGTCGCCGTACATTTCGACTTGATATTTCAACCGTCCTTGTTCATCCATCGCCGGTGGGGCCATAACAATCACGTGCTTCGAGCACTTTTTCGCTCGATTGATGATAATTTCCATATTTTTTTCGTATTCATCCAATGGCACGTACGCGCTCGTTTGAAACTTGCTCGTTTGTTCCTCTATTGCGCTGTCGTTTGTCCCAAACATGATTATCGTTAGGTGGTGTTTGCGCAACCGTCTGTCGAATTTCTCGGGCAAAATATCATCCATAACTTTTAACGCCCATCGAGTGTTGTACCCGCCGTATCCTCTGACGTAAACATCTGCTCTTCTCGTAAAATAATCGCTCTGTTTTTTTTTTCGTTGTTGTTCGTGTCAGAATCCCGTTATCAGCGTAAACTTCAAACACACCCGCGAAGAGCGCGCAAGGAAAAAACGAGAGAGAGAGCGAGAGCGAGAGCGAGAGCGATCAAAACAAAAACTAAATTCAAAAACTCAAAATCTCTCTCTCTCTCTAGCGCGCGCGTGCACGCGAGAAAAAAAAATCACACACGAGAAACGCACCAAGCTCTCTCCCCATCCGCCTTGTTCGATCGATCGTTGCGTCAGAGAGTCTCCGAACAGAACGATCTTCTCTCGTCGAGATGTTAATCCCATTTCGGTGTTGCTTTTTATTTATACGAATTACTTTTGTTTTTCTTTTTTGTGAAGATGACTTTATTTCGAGAGGCCACTTATACAGTAGTAGCTCTCTGCTCTGGTCGGACGTGGAGAAGGAAGGGGGATATAAAAAAAAGTGATTATGCGTGTTCATAAATAATTTCCCATCAGCATTAAAAACTCATTATTATAAAAAGTAATAAGAATACAACATAATAGAATGGCAACAACGATGAGAGAGGAACAGTTTTGGCGCCAACGCGCGCAAACCTTGCGGAATTTGAGCTGTTCATCATCTTCATCTTCATCATCTTTGGACGTGTCTAAGCTCTTGGACAGATTAGATTCCGTCGTGTTTGGAAGATGTTTGGAAAAGAATGAAGCGGAAGAGTGCGGGTTTGTGCGCGCATCAAATAGCGAAGAGGAGATTGAAAACATGAGAAAATGTTTCCAGAGGACTCTGAGGAGACATGCGATGGTTCGAGAAGTGGAGATGGATTTGTTGAGACGGAGAGAGATTGAGAACAGTGCAGCGCTGCATGGGGGAGATACTCATTACCGTTGCGAGAAAAAGTTGAAGGAGATTTTCACCACAAAGAAGGCCACCGCGACAAAAGTCGAAGAACCATCGTCGCCGGAGTTCACTCTCTCACCAGATGTTGAAGTTGAAACGGACGAAAATGCCGATATGAACAAGAGAAAAGTGAGAAGACGAACGCCTCGAGTTGAAAAACCATTGTCATCGCGGTCGCCATTATCGCAAGTCAATAACCGCCGAGAGACACTTCACGTACCAGTAGGAAAACCACCGAGAGGTAACATAAAACGAGCGAGGACGACAGATGATCCTTTCCCGATAGAAATTAGCAGTAAAGAAAACAAACTCATCGCTGCCGAAGACTCGTACGTGTGCCCGTTCGAGTCGTCCTCGTTGCGATGAGTAATAATAATGATAGAAATACATCACGCGGTAAATCTATAGCGGCTGAACTTATTCTTCTTTTTATCGCCTCGCGCCAAACGTGATGAAATTTTTCCTTCCCATCATCTGAACGTCCATGCTAAACACCTTGAAGAAAGGGTACGTCAACACTCTGAATAAAGGCCTCAGAATTTTATTTCTTCTGGCCACTTGAGGGAAATGGCTCCACGGCGCCGGTGCCGTGCTGTAATCGCAATCGAGCGACCGTAACTCCTCCATGTCCTCCTCCGTGAGCGTAAACGTTTCCAAGGCTTGGAAATCGGCGTTTTCCTTCGCTCGAATTTCTGACGCCGATTTCGGAATCACAATCACACCTCTCTGCAAATGCCATCGCAAAATCACTTTGCTCGGCGTCGTTTGCCTTCTTTCTGCTATTTTTTGTACGATTTCGTTTTTAAATAACTCGCTTCCTCTCGCGAATGGAGAATACGCCGTCACCGCCACGCCCATTTTCTTTGAAAACTGTATCAAAGCATCGTTCGGTAACATCGGGTGCGATTCGATTTGATTCACCGCTGGCTTAATCTCCGAATTGTTCATTAACTTTGTCAACTGCTCTTGGTTAAAGTTACTCACTCCAATCGATTTTACTTTCCCTTCTCTCTTCAATTGTTCCATCGTCTTCCAACATTCCTCGATGGAAGTCTCCGCATCGTCCACTAATACCGTTCCACGTTTCCAACACACGGGCCAATGGATTAAGTATAAATCGACATACTCTAACTGCAAATCTTTTAAAGTTTGTTCCAACGCCTCTCGAACGTCCTCTGGTTTCCTTCTATCGTTCCATAACTTGCTCGTAATGAACACGTCCTCTCGCGACGTATCGTCACTGCCAGAAAAAATTTGACTCAAACACTTTCCAATCACGTGTTCGTTCGCGTACGCCGACGCGCAATCCAAATGCGTCAATCCGTTCCGTAACGCCGAAGTGATGGCTAGAGTGCACTCCTCGGGTGGATTCGATTTCCACGTCCCTAATCCCAAAGTCGGTATGACGTTCCCGTCGTTCAACAGTTGCGTTCGGGAAATATCTTTCGAGTCTAATAAAAGCGTCGTCGCTGCGTTGTTTTTTCCAGCAGAAGCTTTTCCAGCAGAAGCTCTCGCGGAAGTGCTCGTCCTCCTTCTCGTTCTGCTCGTCGCGGCACCAGTCATGTTTTTGTTGTGTTTGTTACCACCAGCGCTGGTATGTTTCAAAGATGAATACGAAGAGAGACCGCCACTGTTATTGCTAATCTTCGTCGTTAGCATGTGTTTTGATTATTGTGTTTTTTTGTGGAGTGATGAGTGTTGTATTTCGTTTTTTTCCCAAAAAAAACACCCAACAACACAAAAAAAAACACAAACTATAACGAAAACGATGGGAGTCACGCGAACGAAGAAGAGCACTTCGCTGAAACGGAAACGGAAAGATGGCGGCGACGACGGGTACGCTTTTAATTGATAATTTAGTCGCTCAAATTCATTCGCTCTCGTCGCTTCTTCTGTCTTCAAAAAGACGCAGGCGTTCGGTTAAATTTTCGCCGCCATTTGTTTTCTCTCTCTCTCTCTGTCTCTCTCTATCTATCTCGAACGGGAGGGGGAGAAGGACATTGTGCGCGTTTCTCTCTTCTTTTCCTTCTTCTTATTCATTATCGTTATTATTATCATAATCATCATCGCTAAAACTTACCGACCGAAAACATCTTCCGCGCGCGCTGGATTTGAAACCAAACTCTCTCACTCTTCCCGCATGAAAAATTCGGAACACAACAGGAAAACGACCACCGAAAACGTCTCCATCGGTAAGCTCACGTCTCAAATAAAAAACAAGCAACGACGTTCGGAAGTCTACGGGAAATTGTTACACGAACAAGCGTTGGAGAAGAAAAAGCGACGTCAATTGCGACAAAAAGAAGAACTGAGGGCGTTGGAGAATGGCGAGACGCCGGCGCCGAGACAAGTTCCGAAGACAATCGAAAACCAACGCGTGATAGACGAGACGCACATCGTAAAAGAAGACGAAGAAGAGATTCAAAACGAAGATAAAGAGGACGAGTTCGCGTCTTATTTTTCGTTCAACTCGAGCCCGAAGATTATAATAACGACGAGTAGGAAACCGAGCGGTGCGATGTTTAAATTTTTAGAGAATCTGTTCACGGTAGTTCCAAACGCGTATTATTACGCGAGACGAAATTACCACGTGAAAGAGATGGTTAAATACGCTTCCGCGAGAGGTTTCACAGACTTACTCATTTTTAACGAGAATAAAACGTTCAGTAAAGGTGCACGAGTGAATGGGCTGTTGCACGTGCATTTGCCGGAAGGACCGAGCGCGATGTATAAGTTGACGAATTTGATTTTAAGTAAAAAGATTCGAAATCACGGCCGAGCGACGTCGCATTACCCGGAGTTGTTACTGAACAACTTTAGCACTCGGTTAGGTCACCGAATCGGCCGGATGTTTGCGAGTTTATTTCCTCAGAAACCAGAGTTCAAAGGAAGACGCGTGGTGACGTTTCACAACCAACGCGATTTCATTTTTTTCCGACATCATCGCTACGTCTTTGAGGAGAAGAAAGGGGTGAGGAGAAGACACGGTGGGCACTTATCCACCGCCGAAGTAGACGAAGAGTCATTTTCCAAGAATAGAATAAAGAAGAACAGTAAGAAAAAGGGTAAACCGAGCTTAGCGCTTCCGTCTGGAGAAGACGAAGACGATGGGGATGAGGATGAAGAGGACGTGCAGTTTAGCGGCGACGAAGCTTCGGATTCGGACTCGGACGAGTTCAAGGCTGGCAGTAGCAGCGACGAAGATTCCGATGAAGACGACAGCAGCAGTAGCGGCAGTAGCAGCAGCGATGACGACGTTGATGATTCCGATGAAGACGACAGCGACGAAGAGGAAGATGCGAAAAAGAAGGAAAAGAAACCGTTCGAGCGAAAGAAAAAAATGACCAAGGCGCAGAAGAAAAAAATTGCGGACGAGAACGACGATCGACCGACGTCAGTCATCGCCAGGTTGCAAGAATTAGGGCCTCGATTCACGTTAAAGTTGATGAGCGTACAGAGAGGAACGTTTGATTCCAAGCACGGCGAGTTTGAGTATGTGCGCAGCACGGAAACCGATGGCACGAGAAAAAACAGACGCAAGTTTGTTCTTTAATTTTTGTGTTTTTCAGTTCAGCACTAATATTTCCTACGTTAGCTATGCTTTCTTGTGATCATTCCTCCTCTACATCCTCCTCAATGTTCGCTACTCCTACTAATCTCCTCATCTTTCTCCCCATTCGTCGTCGTTGTCTTCTTCTTCTTTAACCAGACCGAAACAATAAAATCGCAATGTGTCCGATGTAAAAATATAAGAAGTGTCCGGTCTCGTGCGTCACGTACGACCCAAAGTTTCTCCCGACGACGCAATGCCAAGTCGGCTGGTACTTCTTATCGAACTCTTTCTTGATGTACGCGGCTATGTCTTTTTCTATTTCGTATCTCTCTAATGCCTGTTAATGTTAGCACAGAGAGGAAGAGATGGATAAAACAAAGGCGTCAGTCAACTTTCATGGTCAAACGCACTCTTCGAAAGTAAAATAATATACTGTAGAGGCACCGGAACCTTTTTCTTCGATGATGCTATCGGAGTAAGAGAGACGAAAGAGTCGAAAGTCAAATTCTCTCTTTGTCGTAACTAACTGCCAAAACACACACGCTCTCCCCCTCCCGCTCCTCCCGCGCGCACGCGTTGACGTCGGACAAAAAAAAGAGAAATGAAGCGCAAGAAAACGACGACGCACAATTTTGGCGCAATCTACCGCGTCCTGAATGACTTCCTGTTTTTGATCGCAAAAGAAGAGCGTATAAATTGATTGAACTGGTGAGTTAGATTTTGCGCGCGACGATTCGTTTTTCTCCTCCCGTCTGTTGGTTTGACTTTCGAAAATTTGTGTCTCGACGTATTCCACTATTATCGCAACTACACGACACAGAAGAAGAGCGAGCGCACCTCTTTCATGTCCGCGGACTTAATGGACGGTTTCATTTGTCCTCCGTTGTTGTTGTTGTTGTTGTTGTTACTGTTCTCCATGTTTTCTTGTTGTTTGTGATGGTTTCTATGCGTGCGCGAAGATTTTTTGTGACTTGTGAAGTATATTTCTTCACCCCTGCAAACGCGTGAAAAAAGTGGACCACGCGAGACGACGTGAGAAAAAAATGTGTGGAAGAAACAGGCGTGCGGAAAATACCTAAGTAAAATATACACAGCAATACAAGTTAATAAGAAACTCTATTATCATGAGCGGATAAATCGCGTATTCTCTCTCATTCTCTTTCTCTCCCTAAACCCTGCGAATGGGTACACTTTAAACATGCGTTGCCATCAATCGTCTCTTTGTCCTCTCGCCCTGTCTTTGCCGACAAATTGCCTATACCCGAACCATTCCAAATCACCCGGCCATTTTGAATCCGGTTCTGGCAACTCATTCGGGTATTTATACGCGTCTTCGTAATATTGATTCACTCCTCCCGCTAAATGGTATAACTTCGTGTACCCGATTTGGTACATTTCAAAGGCAGCCGGTAACGAGCCGGCGCCTTTCGTGTTATCCGTCAACCCTCGGTTCTTTGGCGGTTCGCTCAACAACGTTCCGCCCCAGATATCGACCAAGATGATATCCTGTTTTAAATCCGCCACTCGCTGCACGTCGTTCACAAAGTTCACGTTTTTCTTCTTGAACCCGGGCAGGCGAAGTTTTGCTAACAAACCACCCTCGATGTACGGGACGTTGATCGACCCCGGGATAGACCACTGCTCAAAATCTGGTTGAAATCTCACGTCCACAATCAAAGCACCTTTTTTTTGCATCTGCATCGCTTTCCTCGCATCGATGGTTGGCATTCGCTTCGTTTTCACTAAATATTGCCACGCGTCCGGCCATTCACACATTCCCGGTCCTAAGCACGGGATGATGCCATTTTGATCCGGTTTTCCAGACGGGACGATTTGGTTCGATATCGTCATTCTTTTCTTCTGTGCTTTTGCTTTTATAGGTGATGTTTTTGTCGTCGTCGTTGTTAGGGGACGACGGTGTTGTTGACCACGAAAGCGAAGAAGAAGAGGTGAACTTTGTTGTTGCGAGTGATGATGACATCTCATCATCGCGATGGTTGTTAAACGACGACGGTGGCAAATAACAATGATAATAAGAAGAAGGAGAGATCTTCTGTTTCTCGTTCGGTGTGTGTGTGTGTGTGTGTGTGTGTGTGCGCGCGCGCGTTCAATTCTGCGAGGTGGGATGACGATATTTACACGTACGAACGTATCTTCTTTTGGCCGACGTGTGAAAAACTTCAGTCTTCAGAGTTCCAAAAGCACACAAAACAACTTTAAACAAAAGGCGCGAAAGAATCACCGCGCCACCCAACGCAAGACCGCGCAGAATATAGCATCTAGAATAGTCGTTGGCGCGGTGACAAGCAAAGAAGCGTTTAAAAAAAATGGGCGACGGTACGTCGTACCGCAAATCGTTATCGATTCCCAAAGCTTCGCTGTTAGCGGTGATGTGTTTTCTGCTTGGCTTCTTATTAGGGGAATTTAATAAAAACAACAAGGAGAGTGAGGGGGTCAGGATGATTCAAAAGACGTCGATGAAAGCTCAAAAAGACGTGGATGGAGAAGATCCAAGTCCAGGGGCGCTCAGGAATGCGCAAGTTATTGAAATTGACGACGACGACGACGACGACGACGTCCGCAGAGATTTGGGAGGAGGTGTAGTCAAAAATGCAGAAGAAGGAAAGGCTTCGACGAACAGCGAAAACGCGAACGTGATTGATAAAGTCGGCCCACTCGGAGACGAGTATTTAACCGAGCTGAAATTTCAACTCCTTTCGACGTCACCTCGGTCGGTTATCTATAGAAATTTCGCCAGCGATGCGGACTGCGATGCAATCGTAGAAGCGGCAAAGACTCGCTTGCACAAGTCCGGTTTAGCGTTGAAAAAAGGAGAAACCGTGGAGAACACGAAGAATATTCGGACGAGTTCTGGAACGTTTTTGACGTCAAATATGGAAAAAAGCGGAGCGCTGAAACGCGTCGAAGAGAAGATGGCGAGAGCTACCCATATTCCCGCCTCGCACGGTGAAGCTTACAACGTTTTACGATACGAAATCGGTCAAAAATACGATTCGCATTACGATGTGTTCGATCCTGCACAGTATGGGCCTCAAACATCGCAACGCGTTGCCAGCTTTCTTTTGTACTTGACTACCCCAGATGAAGGCGGTGAAACGGTATTCCCGTTGGAAGGCGAAAACGGGCTAAATCGATTACGTGGGATCGATTACACGAGTTGCGAGGTGGGATTAAAAGTCAAGCCGAGAAAAGGCGACGCACTTTTGTTTTGGAGCGTGCATCCAAACAACACCTTCGATCGAAGTAGTTTGCACGGCGGGTGTCCAGTTGTAAGCGGGACAAAGTATGTCGCCACGAAATGGATTCACGACAACAACTGGGCGCAGTAAATCACGATGTTGAGATGATCGGGTAGAGTAAACCATCATAGGTAGTTGATTAGCCATTTTAGCCATTTTTTAAAAGTTAGCATACGCAGAGCACACAAAACGAGACAGAGCGCAGCGCGAATAAATTCGCCACAAGTCACACTGTAAAAGAAGGAGAAAAAGGAGAGCGAGATAAAAGTGAAAAGAACATAATCTCATCATGTTTGCCACATCTGCTGCTTCTCTTTCATCCTCGTTAGCATCGTCGCGCCTTCTCTCGAGAACAGACGCGGAGCGACGACAACATCAACGTAAACAACTTTCCTCGTCAGCATTTGCCTCTTCTTTATCCATAACGAAACGAACGAATAATGCGACGACAACGAAAGCTATTTTGAATGGCACGTCGTCGAGCACCGCTCAAAACAACAACATCAACAATAGAAGATGTTTTGTTCCTCACGGCGCGCGTCTTTCGTCTCAAAAGAAGAAATCTCTGGTCATCGCATCCGCATCCGCTGCCGACGGTGGTGCGGTCTCCTCGACGCCCCCGGTCGGGACGTTTACCATTGGCATCGCGTGGTTCTTTCTGCATCAAATCATCGGCGTCGCCAACGACGTGATCATGAAAGCTGCAGGTCAGACTTTATCGGTCGCACAAGTTGTCTTTTTGAGATTTTTCTTCGCGACGTTGACTATGTTACCAGTTATGCTGCTCTCTGGAAAAGACTCGTTCAAAACGGATAGGTTACCTTTACACTTTGCGCGAAGCGCGTTGTTGGCGATGGGGATATTTTTGTATGCGAAAGGTCTCACCGTGGCACCAATTGCCGTGGTAACGACGTTGAATTTCACCATCCCACTGTTCACTTTAGTCCTGGCCAGGTTTGTGTTGAAGGAGAAAGTGGACGTGAATCGTTGGATCGGAACGGTGGTTGGATTTTTGGGGGTGTGCGTCGTTTTGAAACCGGCTGGAGGCGCCGCCGGATTTGGGTCATTTAACCTGTCTTGGCTCTTAATCTTAGCCGCGGCGACTATGTTTTCCAGTTTAGACGTTTTGAATAAGGTGTTTGTCGGACGAGAATCGTTTTGGGCGATGATTTTTTACACGGCATTGTTCACGACGTTGATCTTTTCGCCCTTTGCTGCTATGGGATGGGTCGCACCCACGATCACACAATATGGCGCGTTAGCCGCGTTAGGTGCCGGCGCGAACGCGCTTTTGTATTGTTTGTTGAAATCTTTCTCTATGGTGGATGCAAGCGCATTGGCGCCGTTTCGGTACACGGAGTTGATTTTATCTGCCGGCGTCGGATGGGTCTTGTTCAAAGAAGCCATTTCTATGAATACGATTTTAGGCGCGATGGTCATTGTCCCGAGCACATTATACGTCGTCTGGAAAGAGAACCAAAAGAAAGAGGAGTAGTGTGTGTGTATTTAATACGAGTATATGACTATATGTTTTCACTTGTGTACGTGATGTCTGCAAAAACTGTGTATACGCGCGACGGTGTAATTTTTTAAAAGCAGCACCAGCAATCGAAAGGGCACTTTCCTCCTGGTTCTCCGTTCGGTCCTAAAACTCTTCCTTTGCTATCTACTTTCTGTTGTCCGTGTTTCATGTCCGTGAAATCGTCGTACGATTTATAAACTGGCAAACCGTCTTCTATCCGTCGCGGTTTGTCCACGGGAGTGAACTCGGGCACTTCCTCGCCTTTACTGTTTAACCGTTTCCCTTTCGGTTTCTTCTGCCCAGGGAGGAGTATTTTCACGTATCCTTCCTTCTCTTTCTTACCGTCCCTGCTATTACTCTTCTTACCGTCTGCGCCTCTTTCGTTGTTGCTCGTTTTCTTCTTCTTAGCGACTTTACCGAATATGTCGTCAATGTCTGTCGTCGTCGTCGATTTTTTTGTCTTCTTCTTCTCCTTCGCCGTCTCCTCCTTTTTTTTCTTGCTCTTCTTCTCCTCCTTTCCCGAAGCTTTGTTCGACGCAGTGGTGGTACTTTTACTCCCCATCCTTGCGCAACAGCAGCGGATGTTTCTTCTCCTTCTCCTTCTCCTTCTTCTTTTTGTGAGTAGAAAAGCGTAAAAGTTTTGTGTCGACGCGGGCAGAAGAATTTCACGCCGTCAGCCGTCGAAAAAAACGCCCCTGCCACCCCTCTGCCCCCAGAACGAGAACAAAGGCAACCAAAAGAAAATAAAAAAAACTTCTGGCATTTCGCACGCCGAGAGAGAGCGAGAGACGTCACTTCCTCTCACCAGCACACAACACACTTACACGCAGAACAGAACAGAACAGACCGTATCACGCAGACGCGCGCGAAGAGAGGAAAAAAAGAAGGTGGAAGAGGGATCAAAAATGTCTGCTGCTGCTTCCGCTTCTGCTGCTAAAAGCGGAAGCGACGTGGAAAATCCACCACCACCGAACAAAGGCGCTTTGGATAATGACTTTAAAAAAAAGAAGATGGAGGAGAAAAAGGCAACTAATCTGAACAAAAAAATGGACAGACTCGCCAAGAAGGAGCAAAAGCAATCGTTTTGGAAGTTACACAAGGAAGAGTTGTGGTCACTGGTACCGTATTTATGGCCGAAAGAGCAGTTATGGATTAGGTTCATGCTCTTATGCGCGATATTTTTCTTGTTGGCGAGTAAACTGTGCAACGTGACTTCTCCTATCGCGTTGAAAATAGCAGTGGATCGAGTGAGCGAGAGTAGAGCAGACATTGAGTGGGCAATTGTCGCGTACGGGGCGTTACGTTTTGGCGCAAACTTCTTTGGGGAATTGAAAGATAACTCTTTCGCTTACGTCAGCGCGCACGCGTCGAGGAAGATTTCGTTGAGAGTGTTTACGCACGTGATGGATTTATCGCTCAAGTTTCACATCACGAGGAAAACCGGTGCAGTTATACGAGGATGCGCCAGAGGTTCGGAGTCCTTTGCGTTACTTCTGAAGTATATATCGTTTCAAATTGCGCCTATTTTTATCGAAGTTGCGATGGTGTGTTGCTTTTTGTTGGTGCAATACGATTGGTATTTTGGGATCATTACGTTTTTCGTGATTTTCGCGTACATTGGCTTTACCGTGCCGTTTACCGAATGGAGAAATAAGTTCCGCCGAGAGCAAACTGAGGCGGATGATCGATTCAACCAGAAAGCGACGGACTCGTTGTTAAACTTTGAAACTATTAAATTGTTCTGCGCGGAGCCGCACATCGCACACACGTACGACGAAGCGCTGAAACAGACTCAGAAGGCGACCTTGAAAACAACCCAATCTCTAGCCGGGTTGAATTTAGGACAGGCTTTGATTATAACCATAGGTATTACGGCAAGTATGGGATTAGCCGCAGAACAAGTCGTCGATGGTAACATGACTATCGGTGATTTTGTTTTAGTGAACACATTTATCTTGCAGCTGTACGTGCCTTTGAACTTTTTAGGCACGTACTATCGAATGATCAAGCAGTGCATGGTTGACGTGGAGGCGATGTTTAAATTGATGGGCGAAAATCAAGAGGTTGCAGACGCGGATGACGCGAAAGATTTGGTCTTGACGAATCCTTCGCAAGCAAAGATCGAATACGAAAATGTATTGTTCTCTTATGACCCGAAGGAAGATAGAAAAATCTTGAAAGGCGTTTCGTTTGTCGTCGAGCCTGGGCAAAAATTGGCATTAGTTGGTGAATCGGGAGCCGGCAAGTCTACCATCGCCAAGTTATTGTATAGACTATATGATATACAAGGTGGTCGCATTCTGATCAACGGACAAGACGTGGCGAAATGCACGCAGCGTTCGGTTCGATTGAACATCGGCATCGTACCCCAAGATTGTGTCTTGTTCAACGATACCATCGAGTACAACATTGGATTTGGTAAACTTGGTCAAGGCGAAGTGGCGACTCGAGAAGAGGTGCAAAAAGCATCGCAGGCAGCGCAATTTGAGAAGTTCGTGAACCAAACGCCGTCTGGCTACGACACGTTAGTCGGAGAGAGGGGATTGCGATTGTCTGGCGGTGAAAAACAACGCGTGGCCATTGCGAGAGCGCTTTTGAAAGATCCTCCGATTATGGTGTACGACGAGGCAACGTCGAGCTTGGACACGCATACCGAAAATCAAATCATGGATGCCATTCGCATAGCAGCGAAAGGTAGAACGAACTTAGTTATCGCACATAGATTATCCACGATTATGGATTCTGACAGGATTTTAGTATTGAGCGGCGGCGAAGTTGTAGAAAGCGGCAATCACCAAACGTTGTACGCTGACGTGAACGGGAAATATAGAAAGATGTGGGATTCGCAGTTACAAGCAGCAATGAAAGAATCGCCTTCGACGGTAGAATTGATGGAGATGGGAAATAAATGATAACACTCACTGTCAAAAAGTGAAAAATATCGAAGTTATTTCCACTTGCTTTCTGATGTTGTACAATGACATTTTATTTCAAATGTTTGCAAAGAGTTCAGTTGTTTTTTCTCCTATATAACGGGAGCTTCGCCTATGCACGGCCTCTCTCTCCCTCCCATATTTTCTTTTTGTCTCTTTGAATCGTTAATTTCTTTTATACAGATCTACTATTCGGTGCTCAGTAAATGCTATTGTCGATGACTTTCAAAAAGTTTCGAATCCTCATATTATAATCATACCGAATCTGCTCTCGAATGTCAGCGTTGCAGTTTGTATGTTGCAAGTCACTTTCAAACTCGACGATGAGCGATCTCAAAACTTTCATCTCCAAGAGCACTTCCGGAACTTTCATCGCTCTTTCGTAAGCACGATATGCAACCAACTCTGCCATTGTTTCGCACTTTTCCAAAGTCATCAAGTTCCAATACTCTCCGTCGTTCCTGACGAAAGAATCAAAATGCTGTATTTCTTTATTGGGCCACTTTGACTTGCCGTCTCGAATTTTTGAATGCACAAAGTGCTCCATCGTGTCACGCTGAATTTTAGTCGTTCGCATCTCATCTAGACATATTCTCCAGTGCCAAAGGACACGCTGTGCGTCCATGTGTAATCTACTCATATTTGCGAATTCGAGCATATTTCGTAAAAATGTGCCTTCGTTATTGTCCATGTTTACCGTGATGCCTCTCGATAAGATCGTACTCAACACATTTTTATTCGCATTCCGAGTGCTCGCTCTCACCGCTGCTGCTTGTAGAATACTTCTCTTGCGCAAATCAAAGAATAGAATGCGTTCTGTTTGTATTTGGACTCGAAGTTCGGCGTCGGAGTACTGCACGGCGTCGTTGATCCCAACCTGCACGATATCCTTAGCGCCTCCACCGAAGGCGGTGTTGGTGGCGTTAACGGTGATGGTCTCATATGAAGCTTTCGCATTGCCGTTCAAAGCCAAGAGTGCATCAACTGCAACATCATCCCGGGAACTCTGTTGTGGAGATTTAACAAATTTATTGTTCATGTTGATCTCATCGTTGCGATGGTTCAGAGCCGGTTCCTGGCAATGGTTCAGGGCCGGTTCATCATGAGACACCACGTTTCTCAGCGACATAGCTTGTGACAAATGTAATTTCTTACTCAATAAATCGAGATTGTGTCCTCCGCCTACAAGCATGGGCAGGAGGTCTTCTGGAAGCGGCGGCGATTTCCTTTGATTGTGGTACGGCTTTGCCATTTTTCTCGCCGTCTTGTGCTTTGACCGTTGGTTTGCTACCACTTTCTTATTCTTTTTCGTCGCCAGAAGTTGATCGCGTTCCGTATGACCATCTCCGATAGAAGGTCTTCTCGCGTACGATGCTTTCTTGTCTACTCTTCCGAGTATTTGTTCCAGAGGAAGGATTCGCATTTGACCACGACCGTTAATCTCTTCTGATGAAAACAACTCGCGCGAAGAGCTTGCTTTGTTTTGAGAAGCTGAGAAAGGTTTCCTTCTTTTATTTATATCGTGCGCATCTTCTACGTCGGTCTCAGCAATATCTTCTTCAGTACTGTCATCGTTCGCGTCGTCGTTCTCCTCGGTGCTTTTGTCGAGCTCCAAACTGTTATCAAACCTTTCTGTCGAATTTGACCCATTCGAGTTCTTCGCGTCACCCGCACTTTTCTTGATCGCCGCCGTCTTCACTCGTTCTATTACCGAATGGAGTGCCTTTTGATACGGATACGCAGAGTCGATATCTTTCATATCCTGATAATTTTTTGCGATCGCGGGTTCTAAAATCGTGTCCGCAGGAGTTCGCGGCTTCTTTGGAGAATCTTCTCTTACGTTTTCAGCCTCCGTCATCGGCCGCTTATTCTTGGGGTAATCGATTCGATCTGCCAATCTTCGTCGATCTGCTGTTGCAAACAGCGTATCGTCGTGTCGCCGCGTTATAGCGCGCTCTAGTGGATTATCCTTGTTGTAGTCCTCACCGTCACTAAGATCCCACAGCGTCGTCGGTGTTGCAATTCTATTCCTCTCACCATTCTTTGATCGGTTTATCGTCGTGGCCAGAGTCGCTGCAGCTGCAGCTGCCGTTCCTGGTCCTGCTTCTGTAGCAAACGATGATTTCAAGCAATTTGTACTATCGCCTTCTTTGGAATGATCTTGTAACGAACTTTGTGGATCCTCTGATAACGATGGTTGCGATCTCTTTTCTGTTCCAACTACTATTAGTGGTGGAGGTGGTGGACTCCAGCGCTTCTGAATTGGAGACGTTCTTTTCCTCCGTTTATCATTCTTTACCTTCGAGGGAGACGGTTTACGCGACCGCGGCGATGGCTTCGCTGTACTAGCGACTTTTGTTGATACTATTGGTGACTGTTTACTCTTTGCGTCCTTCTTCCTCTTTGTAAAACCATCGTCTTTTTCTATTTTCTGTTGCTGCTTGTTCGCATCTGGCATGCGGTCGCTCACACCGTCCTCCAGCGCGAGTCTGTGTCCCACCGACGAACGAAACCCTTCGTACCTCATATGTATCTTCAATCCAGTACCATCCGAAGGCGCTAATTTCGAAACTCTCAGTCTGTGTAACGCTGCTTCTACTAAAACATTCAAAACAAGCTCGTCCCGCTCGCCTTCGCGAGAGTGGCTCCCAAACATCGGTATCAACTCGAAGCGACATTGTGCCCATCCTTTGTCTGTCCACCCTTTCTTGGTCGTTTGCGCGATATCGCACACCTCCACTAACCGTAATAAGACGAACTCCGCGAATAGTTCTTTGTTTGGGCACTTATCTGGTACCGTTCGTATCAAACTCTTTGCTTTACCTTCATTTTCCAAGTGCATCCACGTCTCTCGCGAGAGGCCCTCTCTTGCAAACTCAAAAAAAGTCCCGAGAGGAATCGCTCTTTTCAACGCTTTCCCGTTGTGCAATTTACCATCTATGGAAAACCAAAACGTGTCCGCGCTGAAATTCTTGACGTATAATCGCTCCATCGTCGTAGCGTTCACTAGTTTTGTCTCCTTTGCGTTCCTCCTCGTCGTCCTCGAAGTCGTCGTCGTTTTACCTCGTTCTTCTTCAGTACTTTCATCGTTCGCGTCGTCGTCGTCGTCATCGGTCGTTCTTTTTTTATTTTTCTTGTCTAATTTTCTTTCTTCCTCTTCCTCTTGGTCCAAGTCGAAATCCTCCTTCGCGATGACTTTGCTCTTCTGCAGTGGGAGCGCGACTCTTCTCAGAAGTTCACACGGATCCGATTTAGACGTGATCACCGCTCCTCCTTTCTTCAACAGCAGTAACGCAAAGGAGGAAGGAGAGGAGGTGGAGGTGCCAGCCGTCGTCCTCCCCCGCGCGCGTCGTCGGCTATTCATCCGATTCAATTTTGACGACGAGACCTAATAATACAAATAGTACCGGGAGAACTAAAAAAAATGAAACGACGCGTGTTTTTTCGGGGTGAGTGTGAGGAACCACGAACGAGTTTTTTTTCTAAATTCTTTTCCTCTTCTTCTCGTGTCCGTTTCTTCTCTCACTTTTTCACTTCAGAGGGGCTGACGCGGCTGGAGGTTTTTCCTTTTTTTCTTTCCGAAGATTCCTGAAAATGATTCCTGAAAATTTGCCCTAGCTCTCTTTCTATTGTCGCACGATGTGAACGCTCGACGAATATGCGCTCGACGGACGACGCGCGGTCAGATCGACATCCAGTTTGGACTAGTTTTCCGTGTTACGCGTGCGTCGTGTAGATTTTTTCGCGCGGTGGGTGCGTTTGAAATGAAAATTCTCTGCGTGCGGGAAATTTATGAAGAGCGAAAGCGAAAAAAAACAAAACAAAACAAAAAAGCTCGCCATTCTCATGTGATGCGAAAGAAGGGAGACTCCGGCTGTGTGATGATGATTTTTTTTTGTGTGTGCGACGAATAACGCCTTAAAACTTGAAAACGCTAAACAACGAACTCAATACACCGCCACCACCACCGCCACCCTCATCGCTACTATGTGTGCTGTTCTCACTGTTGTTCGTGTTTCCATTCTGTGATTTTCCTTTATCGCCGTTATCATTCTTTTCATTCGTTCTAAGAGTAACATTAGCGCTCGCAGAAGTAACGCTCTCACCGCCGTCACCAGCTGTTGAGGACTGGGTGTGTTTGTTGCGTAAAAAACGGTTGAGGCGTTTTTGCGAAACGCGTTTGTTTAGACCGCAC
>Ga0181558_10002415_pt1 | contig 17676 bp, 17 predicted proteins | sample 011ome_22_FD_133754 | JGI IMG/M metagenome (GOLD analysis project Ga0181558, IMG submission 133754) | Coastal salt marsh microbial communities from the Groves Creek Marsh, Skidaway Island, Georgia - 011507BT metaG (megahit assembly) | ecosystem: Environmental > Aquatic > Marine > Intertidal...
GGCCATCACAGGGTCGTATGGGAAAACCTCTACCAAGGGATACACCGCCACCCTGTTGGCATCGAAGTATCAGGTAATGGCTTCTCCCGCGAGCTTCAACAACTTGATGGGTTTGAGCCGTTCTATTAACGACATGCTCACCCCCGGTACCGAAGTTTTCGTGGCCGAGATGGGGATGAATGCGGAAGGGCGTATTCGAGAGCTGTGTAAGGCCTTCCCGCCATACATTGGGGCCATCACCACGGTCGGCGAGGCCCACTTCGAACGGTTGGGATCACACGAGGCGATCCTGCGCGCGAAATCCGAAATCACCGAAAACGCGTCCGTTGTGGTTCTCCCAGTCGACCAACCCGAACTCGAGGCTCTCGGCGACACCTGCCGTGCCCGCGGGACAATCGTCGTCTGTGTCAGCGCCAGTGGCAAAGAGGCGGACGTCTCGATTGACCCCGAGTCGAAAACGGTTCGATACGGCCCGAGTGCACCACCCGTCGACATTCCTATTCCGCTGTTTGGCCACGGCATTAACATCGCCGTCGCCCTGGGAATTGCCTGGGCCCTTGATGTGCCCCAGGAGATGGCACTGAGCCAGCTGCAGTTCTTGCCCGCCGCTTCTCACCGCAGCGAGCTCACCGAAACAGACCGAGGTGTCGCGATCGTGGATGACACCTATAACTCGAACCCGCCCGGAGCAAAACGCGCGATCGAATCGGCGGCTGAGCTCGCGCACGAGCGAGGTGGTTCGCTGTATGTGGTCACGCCGGGAATGGTGGAACTGGGGCGTCTTCAATACCAGCGCAACCGAGAATTGGCCGAGCAGGTAAGTGCGGCGGGGGGAACCCTCTATGCCGTAGGACTGACGAACCGAAAAGCGCTGGTAGATGGTGCCCCCTCTGGCACCCAGCTGTTTCTGACCCGAGACGACGCGGTGGGCGCGGTAAACCAGGTGGCGCGCAGTGGCGACGTTATTCTCTATGAAAACGATTTGCCCGATCATTACCCCTAACGAGGGTTCGGGCGCCGGATAGGGGAAACCGTCAATGAGTGATTCGGGTATCTGGGCCGTCGTCTTTGGAGGGCCAAGCCCCGAACACGAAATCTCGATTCTGACCGGCCTTCAAGCAGAGCGAGTCCTTACTGATGCGGGGCACACCATTGCCCCGATCTATGTCGCACCGACGGGGGCGTGGTTCCTAGTTCCCTCTGGCACAGAAGCCAAAGATTATCTCGAGGGTGCGCCCGCGAAGTCGAGTGAGCTCGAGGTGAAAGTAGGCGACTCGCCCGGTCTCTTCCAGAAAAAAGGTCTCTCAACCAAGCAGCTGGATATTTCAGCCGCCCTCCTGTGTTTCCACGGCGGACTCGGCGAGGGTGGCGGGGCGGCCGCGCTCTTCGAACTTCTCGACATTCCGGCGACCGGCTCCTCGCTCTATGCCGGTGCAGTCGGCATGGACAAGCTTGCCTTTGCGGGGCTGATGATGAACGCCGGTATTCCGTCGCTCCCGCGGCAGCATGTGAGCGCGCAGACAGAACCCGGATTTTCTGGGCCCTACATCTTGAAACCTCGGTTTGGAGGCTCGTCGATTGGGATCGAAATCGTGGACGACCTTGCGACAGCTCGTGCCTTGATGAGCTCGAGCCCTCACCTCAAAAATGGCGCGGTAATCGAGCCCTATCGCAAGGGCATTGTCGACCTCAATATTTCCTTCCGTACTTTTCCCGATTTTGAGCTGACCGATGTGGAAAAGCCCTTGCGCGATGGCGAATCCTCCGGGATGTATAGCTACCAGGAGAAATATCTCTCCGGCTCTGGTGGGAGAGCGGGGCTCACCCACGCCCCCCGCGAATTCCCCGCTCAGGTGCCCGACACCGTGAACGAACAGGCCCGTTCTCTCGCACATCGGGTCGCCGAGGTCATACGCCTCAGCGGAATTGTCCGAGTGGATCTGCTGTGGGACCCCAACGATGACAGGGTCTACGTCAACGAGGTCAACACCATTCCCGGTGCGATGTCTCTCTACCTCTGGAGTCCCAAGAGACCGCCGGCAGAGGTGCTCTCCGATGCGATCAACGAGGCCATTCAGCGTCGAATTCGCTGGCCACAAGCAGGCTTCTCGCAAGGTGTGGCATTGAAAGCAGCTGGGGGTATCGCCGGAAAACTGTTGGGAATGAGCGGCAACTAGCCCAGTATGTCGGCGGCATCGAGGCAGCTGGCCACCGGAGCAGATTGGCTTGCCACTGCGCCACTCAACTCTTGAAGCACCTGCGTGCCCGAGACCACCGAAGAGTCCACGATGACCTCTGTTGAGGGGTCCAATCCGTAGCTTCGAAACACATAGGTTGGTCGATTGCTCTCATCAATCAGCCAATCGACTCCGTCCACGGTCGCGCAGGGAAACACAGACGGGTCAGGAAGCGGCAGACCGCACCGCACAATGATCGCCACCGGGTCGCCCCAGGCCGCTGTCGACTGCGCGTTCACGTTTCGTCGGGGCAACTCTGCGAGGGTGTCGGGAAGGCGAACCATCATGTTGGCGCATTCCACCGCGTTAGCATCCTCTGCCGCTTCCAGCCGAACAGTCGGAGCGCAGGCGCTCAGTGTGACGACCGTGAGCGCTATCAGCCCTGCCGCGAGGAATCGTGTACTCATCTGCTTCAGGCTAGCGTGGGCATATGGGCCAAACCGGCGGCAGCGCGGTCACTGTTCGCGAACTGGGTGAGCGAGGCACTCTCGCTCGTATTCTTCCCCTGCTTCCCCTTTCGCATTCCACGGTGGTTCCTCCGGGTGATGACTCAGCGGTGTCCACCATTGAGGGCGGGGTGGTCGTGACAACCTGCGACATGATGATTGAAGGCCCCGATTTTCGGCTCGATTGGTCGACCCCGCACGATGTGGGGTGGAAGGCGATGGCCAGTAACCTTGCCGATATTGCTGCAATGGGCGCAACACCTACCGGGGTGATTGTGGCCCTTGCGTGCCCTCCGGAAACCCCCATCGACCTCCTAGAAGGCATCGCTCGCGGTATCTCTGACGGCCTAGGTGAAATGGCCGAGGGCTGCGTTGTGCTGGGGGGTGATCTGTCCACCGCCCCGCAATTGTGCCTGTCTGTGACCGTCCTGGGGGAATTAGCAGACCACTCTGCGGTCTTGCGTTCTGGAGCCCGCCCAGGTGATGTTGTGGCCGTTGCTGGTGAACTCGGGGTGTCAGAGCGAGGGCTACGAATCCTGCGCGAGCACACCAACAAGGCCGGGGGGGTGCTACCCGAGACCACACGAGATCAGCTGCGGCTTAACCACCCCGAAGTGGCGCACCATCTGGCACCTACCGCACCCATTGCACTCGGGGTAGTCGCAGCCGAAGCGGGTGCAACCGCGATGATGGATATTAGTGACGGTCTTGTTTTGGATGCCACTCGCTTGGGCGAAGCCAGCGGGGTGAGTATCGACCTCGACGGCTCTCTTGCGGACCAGGAGGAAGCCTTGATGGGCGGTGAAGATCACGGGCTGCTGGCGTGTTTCCCCCGAGACTCAGTTCTTCCCCACGGTTTTCGGCCGGTGGGGAACGTGGTTAATCGAGGCGAGTTATGGGTGAGTGTCGCCGGTGCCGCACCACGAGTGAGTCGTATTGGGTGGGACCCCTACCGTGACGCTTCGAGTGTGAACACGGCGGTGTCCCCGTAGGTTTTCTCGGAAACGCAGTCCCAGCCAGGGGGCCATTTTGGGGCAGTGTCTTTCGCTGATCGCTCCACGACGATGACCGCATCATCCGCGAGTCCGGTAACGAGCGAGCCCAGAAGGGCTTCTAATTCGGCGTTTCCCACCGCATAGGGCGGGTCGATGAACACTAGTGCGATGCCCTCGAGATCAGAGTGCTGCTCGATAAATGAACCAACCGTTTGCTGGCGGATGGAAACATCGACATCTCGAGAGAGAGCTTTGGTCACACTGGCCTTGTTGGTGTTGAGCGCTCGAGCCGCCCGTCGATCGTGATCGACCGCGATCAAACTCGAGGCCCCGCGAGAGAGAGCTTCGAATCCCAGAGCACCAGAACCGGCGAAGAGATCGAGAACGCCGATTCCAGAAAAATCGATGCGATGGCCCAGTGCCGAGAAAATGGCTTCGCGTACGCGGTCGCTGGTGGGCCGAGTAGGCCCTTGGGGCACAGTGAGGGAAAGCGAGCCTGCTTCACCCGCAATGATTCTTGCCACCAGGCCACGTTATACCGCCCGAGGATTCAGGGTGAGAGGTAGCGTGTGAATCGTGGTCGGCTTGGATACTCCGCTCAAGGGACTCCTCGGTGAGAAAACCGAACGGTCCATTAAGCGTGCTTTCGGCTACACCACGGTGGCGCAACTCCTCCAACACTTTCCCCGCCGCTACGCCTCGCGCGGTGAACTCACGGCCCTCAGTGGTGTGCCCGTGGGGGAGCCCGTCACCATCGTCGCCGAGGTCGTGTCCGCGTCGGAGCGCCCTATGCAGAAGAGGCGAGGGTCACTACTCGAGGTCACGCTGACTGACGGCACGGGTCTTCTGACACTGACTTTTTTTAATCAGGCGTGGCGGTCACGGGAGTTACGGCCGGGCGCGCGAGGAATTTTTGCCGGCAAAGTGAGCAACTATCGCGGTGGTAAGCAGCTGGCACACCCCGACTATGAGCTATTTGATGAGGAGCCCAACGTCGAAACATCCCACAAATGGGCAGAGACCCCGATTCCGATCTATCCGGCGAAGCAGTCGCTCGCCAGCTGGCAGATTCAAAAAACAATCGCAATAGTTCTCGACCAGCTCGACCCACTCGACGAGCCCCTAGCGGATGACCTGCGCTCAAAGCATGATCTCCTGACCTATCGCGACGCATTGATGGGAGTCCACCGTCCAGAACGCGCCGAGCAGTGGAAGCAGGGGCAAAGGACTTTGCGCTTTCACGAGGCACTGCTCATGCAACTTGCTTTACTTCAACAGCGTGAGGCCGTGCGGAGCGCTGGTTCACCGGTTCGGCTGCCGGCAAAGCTCACCGAGGAGTTTGAGGCGGCATTGCCCTTTGCCTTCACGGCCGACCAAGCGGAGGTTAATGTCGACATTCAGAACGATCTCGTCTCCGGCCACCCGATGCACCGCCTTGTTCAGGGCGAAGTGGGTTCCGGTAAGACTGTGGTGGCACTGCGGGCAATGGTGATTGTTGCCGAGGATGGCGGACAGGCGACTCTGCTTGCCCCCACTGAGGTACTCGCAGCCCAGCACCTGCGATCGATTGTGAAAACGTTGGGCCCAGACTTGTCGGCGCGACTCATGCCGACTCTTTTGACCGGTGGGATGGGAGCTGCCGAGCGAAAAAAGGCGGAACTGGCTGTCGCGGCGGGCCAGGCTCGCATCGTGGTGGGTACCCACGCTCTGCTTAGTGACTCGGTTCAATTCCATGACTTGGGGTTGGTAGTCGTCGATGAACAACATCGTTTTGGAGTGAACCAACGCGATATTTTGCGCCACAAGGGTGCTAATCCGCATGTCTTAGTGCTCACAGCAACCCCCATCCCGCGAACCGTGGCCATGACAGTTTTTGGTGACGTGGACACGTCCACCATCAAAGGGGTGCCTGAAGGTCGGCAACCCATCAGCACGCACCTCGTGGCGCTAGCCGAACACCCCGACTGGTATGGGCGCATTTGGGCGCGCGCGGAAGAAGAAATCGATAGTGGACACCAGGTGTTCGTGGTGTGTCCGGCAATCGATCCGGGTGAAGTGGAAGAGGCGGACGAATTCGATGAAGAACCTGCGGCCCCCCTCACCTCAGTGACTGAGCTGGCGAAAGAGCTGGCAGACCATCCTCAGCTGGGTGAGCGGCGAATAGCCATTCTTCACGGTCGAATGGATTCGGCGAGCAAAGACCAGGTGATGTCTCAGTTCCAAGCCGGGGAAATTGACCTGCTCATTGCGACCACCGTAATTGAGGTCGGAGTTGATGTTCCGCGGGCGACGGCGATGGTCGTTATGGACGCGGACCGTTTTGGCATAAGTCAGCTCCATCAGCTGCGAGGACGAGTCGGTCGCGGTGGATGGCCCGGACTGTGTTTGTTGGTCACCCATCAGGTTGAAGGGACCCTCGCGCGGGAAAGGCTCGACGCGGTGGTTGCCACAACCGATGGATTTGAGCTCGCCCGCGCCGATTTGGAGCTGCGGCGAGAGGGCGACGTGCTCGGGCGAAGCCAATCGGGTGGCCGAAGTGGTTTGAAGCTTCTTCGGGTCACTGCCGATGGCGACGTCATCGATCAGGCACGCCAGGATGCGGAAGAGATTCTTACTCGTTCGTCCGACTTAGCTCTCTATTCGGCACTTGCCGAGCACCTCCAGAGGCGCCTTGCGGATGTCGATAGGGAATTCCTCGATCGAAGTTAGTGTCGTGGCATTTGAGGGGCGCTTCGATAGGCTTCCCGCATGAGCACGATCGCCGTTGTTCCTGGCTCCTTTGACCCGGTGACCCTTGGTCACTTGGATGTGATTGAGCGCGCGGCGAGCATTTTCGATGAACTTCACGTTGTCGTCGTTCACAATCCCGGCAAATCAGCGATGCTGCCCATTGCTCAGCGGGTAACTCTGCTCGAAAAGGCTCTCGCCGAGCATGGTGTCAGCGGTGTGACGGTGAGGCAGTGGAGCGTGGGTCTCCTCGTTGATTACTGCACCGAAGTGGGCGCAACGGTGCTAGTGAAGGGGATCCGTTCGGAAACCGACGTTGCCTACGAGACTCCAATGGCGATTGTGAACCGTGACTTGGCCTCTATCGAGACGGTGTTTTTGCTGCCCGACCCCGCCCACGCGCACGTGTCCAGCTCGCTCGTTCGACAGGTTGCGAGCTTGGGCGGCGACGTCTCGCCGTATGTGCCGAACGCGGTGAAGGACTTTTTCGACACACACGGATTGCCCAACTAGCTTCGGGCGCTACGCTAACCACACCGCGACGTCGCGGTAGATAAGAGGAGATAACCGGTGAGTAAGACAGCCGGCACGAATGAGCGCGCCTTCGCGCTCGATAGAGAACACGTATTTCACTCATGGTCCGCACAGGGAGCTCTGAACCCGCTGGTTATTGCGCGGGCGAGCGGGTGCGAAATTTTCGACCACGACGGCAAGCGCCTTCTTGATTTCTCGAGCCAGTTGGTCAACACCAACATCGGCCACTCTCACCCCAAAGTGGTCCAGGCCATTAAAGACCAGGCGGAAACACTCGCTACCGTCGCACCCCAACACGCGGTATTGGTCCGCGGTGAAGCGGCCAAGCGGGTGCTGGAAAAAGCAGGACCCACGTTCAGCAAGGTGTTCTTCACCAACGGCGGTGCCGACGCCAATGAGAACGCGATTCGCGCAGCCAGACTGTTTACCGGTCGCAACAAGGTCCTCTCCACCTACCGCAGCTATCACGGCAACACGGGTTCCTCGATTGTCGCCACGGGTGACTGGCGACGGATGCCCAATGAATACGCGACGGGCCATGTGCACTTTTTCGGCCCCTTTGCTTACCGCAGTGAGTTCTGGTCGGGAAGCGAGCAGGAAGAATCTCAGCGCGCCCTTCACCACCTCGAGCGTGTCATTCAGTCCGAAGGCCCCCAGACCATCGCCGCCCTGCTGCTCGAAACGATTCCTGGCACGGCCGGGGTGTTGGTCCCGCCGGCGGGATATCTCGAGGGCGTCCGGGAGCTGTGTAACCGCTACGGCATCGTGTTCATTGCCGATGAGGTGATGGCGGGCTTTGGCCGCACCGGCCACTGGTTTGCCCACCACGCCTTCGGCGTTACTCCCGATCTGATTACTTTCGCCAAGGGCGTCAACTCCGGTTATGTGCCCGTCGGAGGGGTCATCATGACTCCGGAGATTGCGACGTTCTTCGACGCCACCGTGTTCCCTGGAGGGTTGACCTACTCTGGTCACCCTCTCGCGATGGCGTCCATCATTGCGTCGATAGACGCGATGGAAGAGGAAGGCATTGTCGACAACGCCAAGATGATTGGTGAGAAGCACCTCGGACCAGGTCTGCACGAGTTGGCGAAAAAACACCCCATCATCGGCGACGTTCGTGGCATGGGAGTCTTCTGGGCGTTGGATTTGGTCGGTGATCCGCACACCAAGTCACCCCTTGCTGCTGACCACATGGCTCGGCTGAAGGGACTCTTGATTGATCACGGTTTGCTGGGCTTTATTGCCGAGAACCGCTTGCATGTGGTGCCGCCGTGCGTGGTGACACCGGAGCAGGTAGCGGAAGGCTTGGGCATGCTCGATCGGGTGTTTAGCGAACTCACCCGTTAGGCTTGCTGGCCGTGGCCACTTCCAATCTGCTTCTGGTGTCAGTGCGTGATCTCATTGGTAAACCCGGTGAGATGCGCGAGAAACACCTCGATATTGCTGCCCCGACCCACTATGGCGAGGCCGTCGCCGTGGTGCCCGAAGGGCGGGAGCTGGGCATTGATCTGAGGTTAGAGAGTGTTCACGAGGGCATTTTTGTCTCCGGTGAGGTGCATACCACGGCAGAGGCAGAATGCGTTCGGTGTCTCGAGCCTTTGAGCGTGCCCGTTGTGGCTGATTTCCAGGAGCTATTCGCATTCTCGAGCGGGGACGGCTACGATTACCTGGTGGTCGACGAGACCATCGACCTGGACCAAGTCGTTCGCGACCAGGTAGTTCTTCAACTGCCGTTCCAGCCGGTGTGTTCCGACGATTGCGCGGGTCTCGACCCGGAGACCGGTGAGAAACGGCCGGAAGGGTGGGAACCACCCGAAATCAACGACATTGACCCCAGATGGGCAGAGCTCGAAAAGCTGGTGTCGAACCCCCAAGACGACGAAGCAGATGCTTCGAAATAGAAAAGAAGGCAGACCATGGCAGTACCCAAGCGTCGAAAGTCACGTGCGAACACTCACGCGCGTCGTTCGCAGTGGAAGACCGACATCCCCACCCTGGTGAAGGTTGTTGAGAACGGTCGTACCGTCTACCGCATGCCGCACCGTGCCCACGTTGTCGAAGACTCGACTGGTACCCCGCTGTTCATGGAGTACAAGGGCCGTCGCGTCGCTGACGCCTAAACACTGTGAGTGTGGGAGTGTCTGACCAACTCCCTGAGCTTGACCCGTTGCGCTCCGCATTAGGAGTGTCAATCGAGGACGAGCACCTTCGCCATGCGCTGACTCACTCGACTTGGGCGTATGAAAACGGTGGCGACAACAATGAACGCCTCGAATTCTTAGGCGACGCGGTCCTGGGTCAGTCGGTGACCGCCATGTTGTACCAACAGTTTCCCGAGCTACCAGAAGGGGAGCTGGCGAAACGCCGGGCCGCGATTGTGTCGACGACCGCTTTGGCTGAGGTCGCACAGACCCTGAACTTGGGTGACTACTTGCTGCTCGGTCGCGGTGAGCAACTCACCGATGGTCGCAGTAAGCCGTCATTACTCGCTGACGCCGTGGAAGCGGTGATTGGTGCGGTCTACCTCGCTGCGGGAGCTCAGGCCGCCGACGAGCTTGTGCAGCGGCTCTTCCGCCCCATCATCGACCACCCCGACACGTTCGTGAATCACTCCGACCCCAAGACCGCGCTTCAAGAATGGCTGCAATCTGCTGGCTTGCCTACCGCACGCTACGAGGTGAGCGGGGAAGGCCCTGATCACTCCCGTACCTTCACGGCGCAGGTGTTCATCGACCACCCGGATTATGCCTCGGGCCCTATCTCGGAGGGTGTGGGGTCGAGCAAGAAAAACGCGGAAATTCAGGCGGCGGCCTCAGCTCTCGCCAATCTTCACAGCGCCTAATGCCCGAGCTACCCGAAGTCGAGGTGGTTCGCCGCGGTATCGAACCATTTTGTGGCGAGTGGGTGATTGACCGCGTTGACGTATTCGATTCGCGGGCCCTCAAGCGCCATGCGGGCCCGGTAGAAGACTTCAGTGAGCAACTGACGGGCGCCACCCTCCACGGCGCGCTGCGACGAGGAAAGTTTTTGTGGTTTCCGCTTCGCAGAGGTGGCCGCGATGAGGGTCGTGCACTGCTGTGTCACTTGGGAATGTCGGGACAACTACTTCTGGGAGAAACCGCCGAACAGTTTGGACCGCTCCTTCGCGTTGCGCTGAGTCTTCGCCATTTAGATGGGCGAGACATGATGATTGGGTTTGTTGACCAGCGACTCTTCGGGTCACTCGCCATCGACGCTCTCGTCGACACGGGAGTGAGCTACCCGGCCGGACACGGTGGAGATGACCATCGAATCCCGGGCCAAGCTGCGCACATTGCGCGCGACCCCCTCGACCCGCACAGCGATGAGAAGGCGCTGATACGGCGGTTGCGAGCTCGACGCACCGGAATTAAGAGGGCCCTGCTTGATCAGGGGTTGATGAGTGGGGTGGGCAACATCTACGCCGACGAAGCACTCTGGGCCACCAATTTGCACTACGACTACCCTGCCGACAAGCTGCGCCCAGCCGTCGTGCGGGAGCTACTGGGCAACGTGCGCGAAGTCTTTAACAAAGCGCTGGAACAAGGTGGGACAAGTTTCGACTTGCAGTACGTCAACGTGAACGGGCAGTCGGGATACTTCTCTCAATCTCTCAACGCCTATGGTCAAGACGGTCGCGCCTGCCCGCGTTGTGGGCGGACTATTGTGCGCGAGCCGTTCATGAATCGCTCATCTTTTCGCTGTCCGCGCTGCCAACCTCGCCCGCGACAGAGGGTAAGTTAGCGTAGTAATCTTCCACGCCACGTGGGCTGGTCGATGCGGACTCAGGAGAACCCGTGCACCTTAAATCTCTCACCGTCAAGGGGTTTAAGTCGTTCGCCGAACCGACCACTTTGGTCTTTGAACCGGGCGTCACCTGCGTGGTGGGCCCTAACGGCTCGGGCAAATCCAATGTGGTGGACGCCCTCTCCTGGGTGATGGGCGAGCAGGGGGCTAAGAGCCTCCGCGGTGGCTCGATGGAAGACGTCATCTTCGCCGGAACCCAGTCGCGTGGCCCGCTGGGTCGTGCTGAGGTGAGCCTCACGATTGACAACACTGATGGTGCGCTACCGATTGACTACAGCGAAGTCACTATTTCCCGAACCCTGTTTCGAAACGGGGCCAGCGAATACGCCATCAACCGCGAGCCTTGCCGCCTCCTCGATGTTCAAGAGCTCCTGAGTGACACCGGGCTAGGTCGAGAAATGCACGTCATCGTCGGCCAGGGGCAGCTCGATGGTGTCTTGCACGCCACGCCCGATGATCGCCGTCGCTTCATCGAAGAGGCCGCCGGAATTCTCAAGCACCGCCGTCGCAAGGAAAAGACGGTGCGCAAGCTCGAGTCGATGCAGGCTAACCTCACCCGTCTGCAGGACCTCATTAACGAGATTCGCCGTCAGCTCAAGCCCCTTGGCCGTCAGGCAGAAGTTGCCCGAGAAGCACAAACCATCCAGGCGACAGTGCGGGATGCTAAGGCTCGGCTTCTCGCCGATGATGTCCACACCTTGCGCGGAGAGCTTGCGGATTACCAACGCAGTGAAGGAAACACTGCGAGTGAACGCCAGGTCGTGAAAGACGAGCTGGACCGGGTGAGCAACGAACACGAGACCGCCGAGAAGACTTTGGCGGAGAGCCCCGTCGAGCGGGTGCGCCAGCGGGATAACGAGCTACGAAGAGTCGCAGAACGGATTGCATCGTTGCACGCGCTTGCCACGGAACGGGTGAGCCTATTGGGTTCGGCCGAACAATCGAGTCAGCCCCTCTCTACCGTGAGTGAAGGCGACATCGTTGCAGCAGACCAGGCCATTTCTGAGGCAGAAGTCGAGGTCGCACGCGTCGAAGAAGAATTAGGAAAACTCGCTGCCGTCACGGCAAGGGCAAAAGCGGCCCTCGACGCACACGATGAGCAGGTGCGAGGCGCCCGAGAGGCCTGGCTGACTTGGCGGGCTACCGCACAAGCCAAACAGGAAGCCGTTGCGGTCGCGAACTCCCGGGTCGAGGCCGCTGAGGCTGAGCTCCAGCGCACCCAAGACGCTTTGGAAAGTGCAGAGGCGCGTGTGGCCGAATTGGAGTCTCGAGTGGGCGAGCTCTCAGGCGATAGCGGCGGCTCGGCCGATCAGGCCCTCGCTGAAGCGGAAGAAGCCCTCCAGCAAGCGTGGGGAAGCGAGTCCGCTCTCACGACTCAACTTGAGTCAGGCCGGGCGGAACTTCACCGAATCGAACGTGAGAAAGACGCACTCGCGGCGAAAGTCCAAGCGCTCACTCTCGCGCTCGAATCAGAAACACAGCATGAACTGGGTTCACGCGCCAGCGGTAAGGGCCGCGTCGCCGAACTGATTTCGATTACGCCCGGATACGAGACCGCCATCGCGAGGGCGTTGGGTGCGCTCGCCGACGCGCTAGTCGTCTCCTCACGGGCCGACGCCTACGAACTCTCGCAAGAGGTCTCTGGCAAAGACGGTCAATTGAATCTCGTCGTTGATGAAGCAGACGCCTCGGGCGAAGTGCTTGAGCTCGAGGGTCTCGTTCCCGCGACCTCTGTGGTGAAGGGCCCAGACGGGGTGATTCGCCTTCTTCGGACCACGTTTATTGCTTCTTCCCTGGCCGAGATCAAGCGCTACTGGGTGGGTCGAAATGATCTGCCCGCCGATGTGCACATCGTGACCGAAGCGGGAGAGCTTTTTTCCCAGACTCTGGTCCAGGCGGGAAGCGGCCAACAGCGCAGCAGCGTCGAGCTCATCGCGGAACGCGACCAGGCGGTTGCCGATTTGGAACGGGTGTCCACTGAGGTGGAGCGTCAGTCCGAAGCGGTACGAGTCCTCCAGGTTGAATCGGAAGCCGCCACCGAAGCAGCGAAAGCCCAATTGGCGATAGTCCGCCAAAAAGAATCAGAGCGGGCTGATCAAAACCAGGCTCTCTCCGCTTACACCGCCAGCGTGGAGGCTGCCCGTGCCGAACGCGAGCGTCTTCACGCGCGACTGGAGACGGCCCAAGCAGACTGTGATTCGGCTCGCCAAGCGGTCGAGTCCGCCGAGCTCGAGCTCAACAACCTTCCAGAACAGCCTGCCTCAGATACTGACGACGACACTCGCACCGCACTCGTGGATACGGTGGAGGCTGCTCGAGCAGCCGAAATTGATGCGCGGGTGGTCGTCGAACAGGCTCGGTCCAAACTCGGGTACCAGCGTGATGTTCGCCAGGGTCTCGACATTCGTATGGAGCAAGAAAAGCGTGAGCGTGAGGTCGAAGCTGCGCGGGCTCACGAGCGCATCGCCGTTCACGAGCGTGCCGTGAGGGTGAGCGCACTCACTCCAACTCTGATCCAAGTCGCCAACGCAGCGTTGGAGGAGTCCGGCAGAGAACTGGCGATGTTGGAGGCTGCCCGTTTAGAAGCTGACCAATCCATCCAGCGCCTTCGCTCCAGAGAGTCGGAGTTGCGCGAGCGCCTCGCTCAAATGACCGAGTCGGTGCACAGCATTGAAATGCATATTTACGAGCGCAACCTCCACCTCACTCAGCTCACCGAGAGGGCCCAGGAAGAACTAGGCCTCAGCATTGACGTGTTACTCAGTGAATACGGTCCCGACCAACCCATTCCGACGGAGGGGGAGGGGGAACCGGGAGTGTTTTCTCGAGAAGAGCAGCAGAAACTCCTCCAGAAGGCTCAGCGTCAGCTTGAGCAGCTGGGTCGCGTGAACCCGTTGGCGCTGGAAGAGTTCCAGGCACTTGAGAAGCGCCACCAGTTCTTAGCGGAACAGCTCGAGGACGTACTGGCGTCTAAGAAGGACCTCTTAGCCATCATCGATGACATCGACGAGACCATGCGAGACGTGTTCATCGAGGCATTCGAAGATACGAAGAACGCCTTCGATCAGGTGTTCCCGGTCCTTTTCCCGGGTGGCCAGGGAGCACTGTCTCTTACTAACCCCGACGACCTTCTCACCACAGGGGTTGAGGTCGCGGTGCGCCCCAAGGGCAAGAAAATCGAGAGACTGTCGCTTCTGTCTGGTGGTGAGCGTTCGCTCGCCGCTGTTGCCTTGCTGATGGCGATTTTCATTGCCCGCCCCAGCCCCTTCTACATTCTTGACGAGGTGGAAGCGGCTTTGGACGATGCAAACCTGGGACGCCTGTTAGACGTGATGGAGCACCTGCGGGAAGGGTCGCAGTTGATTATCATCACCCACCAGAAGCGCACCATGGAGATTGCTGATGCTCTCTATGGGGTGTCCATGCGCGATGACGGTGTGAGCGCGGTGGTCGGCCAGAGGGTCAAGGAATCAGCGGTCTCGGCATAAAGCAGAGCCGTGCGTGAGAACAAGACCGGGAGTAGTCTGAGGACGTGGGAGGCAAGCAAGCACTGGGTTGGGCACTGATCGCCATCGCGGGGGTATTGAGCGCCTCCATTCTCACCAGCGCCATCGTGGAGCGTTCCGAAGCCCCCACCACCTCCTCTGAGCCGTCCCCGGTTATTGGACTCGGGCCCCTCGACGGGGAGTAGCCCGTGGCATCGTGGTCACTAGGCCGCGCCCTCAGGGGGCTGTGGCAGAAGGAAACTGTCGACGAGTCGACCTGGGAGGAATTAGAAGACGCGCTTCTCGTTGCTGACGCCGGTGTGGACTATGCCGAATCTCTGGTGGCCCAAGTACGTGAGGAGTCCGAGCGAATCGGACTGACCAGCTCCAAAGACGTAAAGTCACTCTTGGTTGACATCATCGAAACCCGATTGGCCGCACACGACCCTACGTTGACGTTGACCGACCGCCCCGCGGTGGTGTTGATGGTGGGGGTTAATGGGGTGGGTAAGACCACCACGATTGGAAAATTTGCTCGTTTCCTTATCAAAGCGGGCCGCAGTGTGGTGGTGGCTGCGGCAGATACTTTCCGAGCTGCCGCGGTGGAGCAAGTGAGTGTGTGGGCAGAGCGTGCCGGAGCCCACCTGGTGTCGCCGGAAAAAGACGGCCAAGATCCCGCTTCAGTGGCCTATCAGGCGGTAGTAAGAGCGCAACAAGAGGGGATTGACATTGTCTTGGTCGACACTGCAGGGCGCCTTCACACCAAGACAGGCCTCATGGACGAGCTCTCAAAAATCCGACGGGTGATTGAAAAGATCCAACCCGTCTCCGAAGTCCTCCTCGTACTGGATGCAACCACGGGCCAAAACGGTTTGCAGCAAGCCGAAGCGTTTTTGGAGCAAGCCGGAGTGACGGGACTCGTGATTACCAAGCTCGATGGATCAGCTCGAGCCGGATTTGTTTTGGGCGTTCAAGACAAAACGGGTCTACCGGTAAAACTCATTGGCGAAGGCGAAGGAATCGATGACCTGCGCGGTTTCTCGGCCAAGCGTTTTGCCGAAGGGCTAATGGAATAGTTCGCTAGTTCTGAGCGCGATATTTCTCGGCTAGGGCCACATAGTGCTCGGCGTTTTCCACCACACCCCGGTATTCCTCATCGCTCAGTTCCCTCTTGACACTCGCCGGAATTCCGGCAACGAGAGAACGAGGCGGAATGACTTTCCCTTCGAGAACAACGCTTCCGGCAGCGATAAGGCTGCCCTCGCCGATTGATGCGCCGTTCAACACCGTGGCTCCCATACCAATGAGGACGTTGTCGGCAATCGTGCATCCGTGCAACGTGGCGTTATGTCCCACGCTCACCCCCGCACCAATAGTCGCGGGGAACCCGGGGTCGGCGTGAACGACAACACCGTCTTGGATGTTCGAACCATCGCCGAGCGTGATCTGCTCGGTGTCTCCGCGCAACACGGCGTTGAAAAGCACACACGAGTTCTCCCCGACGATGACTCGCCCAATGAGCTCGGCACTGGCGGCAACATAGGCGCTAGTGGCGACCGTGGGATTGTTGCCGTCGAATGAGTAGCGGGCCATGCCACCAGACTACGCACCCGGTGTCTCGCGGACGCATTTTCTCCGAGAGCTCGTCCTATTCGGAGCTCATCACCCGCAAAGACAGTCGGCTCATGAATGCTCGCGACACAAATCTAGGAACCCGAGAGACAATTGCGTTGCGCGAACCGCTGATGACGGTGGGGCGCTGGTTCTTGAGCGAGAGCTCTCTCATCGCCACCTGGACTACAGATGCGGGAGTTTCTCTTTTTGCACCGGTGCCCCCTGAGCCGGCAATCTCAAAGAATTCGGTGTCAGTTGCCCCCGGGCACAACGCAAGGACGCGCACGCCGGTTCCTTGAGTTTCAGCCCAGACTGCCTCGGTGAATGACAACACAAAGGCCTTTGTGGCGCCGTACACAGCCATTGTGGGCACCGGTTGAAACGCAGCGGTGCTCGCCAGGTTCACTACGGCGCCTGTGCCGCGGGAGATCATTCCAGGAAGGAAGGTGCGTGTGAGGGAGACCACAGCATTGACGTTGAGGGCAATTTCGCGATCGACGGTGTTGAGGTCTTCATCGATAAACAGACCACTCGTCGCGAAACCTGCGTTATTGATCAGCACGTCCACGTCGATTTCCTTCTTGTCCAATTCAGCGGCCAGCTTGGAAACGGAGGCTGAGCTAGTGAGGTCGATCACGAAGACATCGACCCGTGCACCGTGTCTTTCTCTGAGTTCCGAGGCGAGTTTTTCCAAGAGCGCTCCTCGCCGAGCTACCAAGACCAGATTGGCGCCCGATTCGGCTAGCTGCCGCGCAAAGGTTGCCCCTATTCCAGAACTTGCTCCAGTCACGAGTACTGTTTGGTTCGAATAATCCACGGGAGTCTCCTTTTGGGTGAACAGGTGTTCTGTTAACTACAGTGAATAGGTGTTCACCTAATTTGTCAAGGAGAGTCGTGTGGTGAAAAAACGCGCGCCCAACCCGAGAGGCAGGGGAGAACAACTCAGAGAGGAGCTCATTAGGGCTGCAATCGAGCTGTTGGAAGAGCCCCAAGTGGTGAACGGGCCTTCTCTGCGCGAAATCGCGCGCGCCACCGGCATTGCTCCAAGTGCCGTGTATACACGCTTCACTTCGGCGTCGGAACTTCTCCAAACGGTGATTGACAGTCAGTACGGGGCGCTACGGGAAGAAATTCGAAAGAGCGCGCAGGCGGCCACCAACCCAAAGGAGAAGTTAGTTCTCATCGCTTCGCGCTACATCACCTGGGGACTGGAACACCCTGGTTCATACCAATTGCTGTTTGAGAGCTCCGACAAGCTACCTGAGGGAGTTGTTGCTTTAGGGCCTGGAGTTGAGCTTCTTCGCGAGATTGGTGGCCATGTGGCCGAGGTGTTGGGTGAGTCTGATGACTCTCCTGAACGCGTCACATTGAGGTTGTGGGCGGCACTTCACGGAATCACCTCGCTTCGACTCCACAAAAAGAACTCGCCATGGACTACCACTGTCGAGATCGAGGCGGAGGCGACAGTTGAGGCGTTCCTTGTCCGAGCATGACGATGCACGGCCAAAAAGAAGTCTGTGGACGTCGCTCGCGCGCCCACTACATGCATCCCCGGCCTAAGCCAACATTGGTGAAAGAGTTTTGCAGCCGCGAATTCCCCGGCGACCACGGCTGTCTCTGAATGCTCCTCGACTAGGCTGGGCGCACCATGGCTGCATTTGGTTCACTCTCCGATCGGTTAACCGAAACATTCCGCAATCTGCGCTCCAAGGGTCGTCTTTCACCTAGTGATATCGACGGAACGGTGCGCGAGATTCGTCGCGCGCTGCTCGAATCAGACGTCGCCTTAGAGGTCGTCAAAGACTTCACC
>Ga0181558_10002427_pt1 | contig 17634 bp, 9 predicted proteins | sample 011ome_22_FD_133754 | JGI IMG/M metagenome (GOLD analysis project Ga0181558, IMG submission 133754) | Coastal salt marsh microbial communities from the Groves Creek Marsh, Skidaway Island, Georgia - 011507BT metaG (megahit assembly) | ecosystem: Environmental > Aquatic > Marine > Intertidal zone...
GCTCGTCCATCTTCGCGTCGTAAAGATCCATGATTTGATTACTGATCTCGTCACATGCCAGCTGTTCGATGCGGTAATCGTTCCACCAATCTTTTCGCAGATTGAGGGTTTTTCCGAGAAGCTTTGACGCTGCAAATGATTGATATGGGAATCGAGGAGATAGACACGTACTGTGAGTGAGCAATGTGGACTAGGGAAGAATATGATGTCGGAGGCTTTACTGTAGAGCGTGGCCTTACCAAGATAAAGTACGGCGTTTGCGATGTCAGAGGCAGAAAACTGAAGGCACAGCGTCGTTCGGAGGCTGTGAGGAACGTGGGAAGATTCTGTCAGCACACCGAGGCTCGTTGTGTTTAAGGAAATCGCGCGTTGTGCTCTATGGAGCATAGACATACCTATCATTCGCGAAGTTCCAAGCCACTTGCGTCAGGCTGCGGCTGCTATCTTCGGGCAGGTCTTGCGACTGGTTGAGCCGTTTCGCGAGGTGAAGGAGGTGCTTATACGGGTGCTCGACGTTGAAGTCGAAACCGAGTGTGTGGAGCAGTAACCTTTCAGCTTGCAAGACTCTCTCTCGTTGCTCCTCGAGTTGATCCTTTGCGGCGTGTGAGGGAAAGAAAACAGAAGGGGTCAGATCGTTCACTTTCGCGGCACGCGTGAATTATGCAAAGCGGCGAACAGAAAGCCGTAGGGTCGAACCTTCTGGTGAATCTGCTTGAGCGCGCTCTCGTATTCGTGCTTGTGCTGCACGAGGAAACACACGCGAACGACCTCGTTTAAAGGTTTTGGTGTCTCTTCAACTTTTCCAGCAAGAAACAAGCATGCAGTCGCGACCACCTACGTGACGTGAGGGGTTTTAGTCAGCGAGCGAGAGAGATGGGACTGACGAGAGCCGCGCAGTTCTGGACGAACCCAAGGAGAAAGCAGGGATCATATCATGCTTCACGCACGTATCGGTCGTTCGCTGGAGCCCCATGAGAGTGGCTAGCAAAAAATCGGTGACAAAAGACCGATGCTGTTGCGATCGTCAATTGAGGCCTGCGAGATGTGAAGTGTTGAAAGTATCGTGAGCTTGGTTCCAGGTGCGCAAGTGGCGTGTGATGACGAGAAGAAGAAAACCGCACATTTTGAGCTCTATTCCCGAGTCCTTCAGGAACTCGCAGTACGACCACCTATACGAGGCTTCCAGCCGGCCATCGATACCATGCTGACGTGAGGGCGACGCTTCTTCGAGAGCCTCTCGAGACAAAAACATGTCGGGCGGCCACGCTCCCGCGAGCGCCACTGGTGAACTCGTGAATGAACGAAAAACCGAAATCATATGAGTACCAGCAGCGTAGTACATTCCCGACGAGTCGCGCGACACCGCCCACGCGCCCACCGACCGGCCTGGCGGTTGAACAAAGTATTTGTCCTCGTTTCTAAAAAGATGATCTGGTCTGACTTTTTTCGGAGGGGCCTGCCAGATCCACGCGCGCGCTACGATACATGGCATACACACGAGCCGCACTTCATATGGAGACATTCGACGAGCCTCCCAAGACCGGGACCACGATCGTCGCTTGTGTGTATGACGGGGGCGTTGTCCTTGGAGCTGACACACGGGTGAGCACGGGGATTTACGTTTCAAACAGGGCAAGCGACAAGATGACGGTGCTGGCGGATTCCACGGTGATGTGCCGCTCGGGTTCTGCTGCAGACACTGAAGCGGTCGCCAAAATTGTGCGTTATCACGTCGAACAGATCGGGATGGAGAGAGACTCGCCGCTCGACGTCAAGACAGTGGCTCAGATTTCGAACCAGATCAACTACCAGAACAAAAGCGCGAATCACGGCGCCGGTTTGGGCGCCTACATGATCATCGGCGGTTGGGACTCGAACATCGGCTCGCAAGTGTACAGCTGCACTGCGGGTGGCAACATGATTTCGACGAGGTGGACCACGGACGGTTCCGGGTCGACGTACATCTGGGGCTTCATGGATGACGGCTTTAAGGAAAACATGACTCGCGAGGAATGCGAAGCTTTCGTCACCGCCGCGATTACCCTCGCGATGTCCACCGACTCTAGCTCTGGGGGGTGCGTTCGATTGAACACGGTGAACGCCGAAGGAATTCATCGCAAGTTCGTAAAGCCAGGCGAATTATCACCCGCGTACGGTGAACTCGCCGCGACCGTGCGGCACGGACACGTGGGAGCGAGCGGCGGTATGGTGTTGTAAAAGCGCGAAAGGTCCAAAAACTTCTCATGAAGTTAAATCGAACGCGCGGCCGTAAATGAAACAGCCATCGCGGCTACGTTCCTCTCGCTCTCGCTCTCTTCTTCGCTAGCACCACGGAAGCGAGCAGCGACCGTCATCGGGAGGGGGGCCGATCACGAACACGAAAACGAATAACAAAAAGAACACGGAGGCGATCCCGAACTTCGTGAATGTCTCGGAGCTCCAGGTATCCGCCACGCGATTCTCGTCAGCCTGGATGTCTTCCTTCGCGCTTCGCCCACTGTTCTTCCTGCGCGTTCGCGATAGGTACGCGAAGGAAACGGGATCGAGGTCGCGTGGTCAGAACGAGAGATTTTTCGCGCGATAAAAAAAACGGGACGAAGAAAACGCCGAGTACGGTTCCGGCGGGGTCGCGATTTTTTCGGGGCCGACGCGCTCGCTCCTCACCTCATCGTCGACCTGTCCACCGATCTGTCCACGAGATCGTTCGGATCGAGCGTCCCGGTGCCTTTGATCTCCGTCTGGATCTGTTTCCACGCCCCGTCCCAATCAAGCAGGCCTTTTCCTTTCTTGCCGCGCTCGGATTCTTCACCGTCCTTGTCTGCGTTTCGAGGAACGTTCGAGGAGCGTCAGACAGGCGCGTCTCACGACACCGGAGGTTCGAGAGAGTTCCGAACAACGCTCGGCACGTCGGCGGACTTCCGCGCGCCCATGCGTTCGTGAGGGGAAACCCGAAACACCAGAGTCGACGTACCTGAAGCGGCGGCGCGTGGGCGGTGAGCCGTGCGAACAACCCGGCGACCGCGTGCGACGGGGCGCGATCGCCACGTGACGGCGTGGAACGCGCTCGATCGAGCGCAAAGCATCGCGACGAAATTCTCCCCGCGACGGGGCGGACGGGCGAGATGAAGTACGAGGTGCGACGCGGTCCGGATGCTGGCACGTAGTGTTTACGCTGCGGCCCTTGCCGGGGGTTGCCTCCGCTGCGCACGAGAAGTCGCGTCATCGTCAGTCTTTATCAGCTCTACGTACTATTTATTCGTCGCCGAACGAAAATAATGACACTTCTTTCGCCGCGTTGCGGCGGTCACGTCGTTTGCCAGCTCGAAAAGATGCTTCGATCTTAGTGAGCGGGACATTCTGCTCGTCATGCCCGTGCGAGAAGCTGCTCCGGCTGACACTCCCCGGTGGGACTCTCGGGTGTCGAAGCTTTTAAGTCAGGCTGCAGTTTCAGTCGTCTCGTGGAAGGATGAGGAGCACCCCGCCGTCTCAGAGAGGGAGCGTGCTCTCGCGGGGGAAGCAGGCGCCGTCGCGGACCGGGCGAACCCGTTTTTCGAGAGCACCGCAAGACCGGAGAGGGAGCGCGAGACCCGCACGGAAGCGCCCGACACGGGAACGCTGGTCGTTGAGGATCCGGCATCGTGGAGCCGTGACGCATCGTCAGCTTTCAAAGCCTTCGCGTGCGCGACAACCTCGCCGGCGACGCTCCTGCGGTACTTCGACGCTCTCTACGGGAACGAAGATCTGGGCGCTCGCGATTTTTCCGCGACTCTGACGATCGAAGACGGAAACGTCGCCCTCACCGCGCGTTCCTCGGATCTCGTGCTCGTGCTCTCCGCGCTTGCCGCGTCGGATTCGGACGAGGTTGCGTCCGAGACGGCGTCCTGCCGCCTCGGCGAGCTCGCGCGCGAGCGCGAACCTTCGAAGCGAAGACGCGCGCCGCCCGAAACCTCGAACGGCTCTCCGGAGGCGACGCGGGTCGCCGAAGCACGAGAATCGCGGCTCGGACCGATGGGACCCACCCCCACGCTTCGGAAGTTCTTGTCGGCGTCCGAAGCGAGACTCGACGAGACGGCGTGCGAGGCGGCGGTCGCGGCGCTGTGTCGCTTCGCGCCGCGCGACGCGAGACGGTTCCTTCGGGAAGCGAACGTCGGGTACCGCCTGCGACGCGCGTTGCGCCACTGCGAGCACTACGGCGCGTTCGAGGCGCAGGCGCTCGTTCTGGAGCGGATGGGTCGAGGGAGAGAGGCAGTTTCAGTGTGCGTCTCCGCGTACGCCGCGCACCTGGAACGGGCGACGCGCGACGCGGGAGACGCGGGCGTCGCGGCGTTCAAAGCGGAGGCGGACGACGTCGTCGCCGTCGCCGTCGGCGCGTGTTTTCGCGAGTCTGCCGCGTCGACGTCCGCGCCGTGTCTCTGGACGCAGCTGCTGAACGGCCTGGCGAGGCATCTGAGGAGCAGCGCGGAGCGTTCCGGCGCCGTGCGCGGGGTGGTAAAAAGCCACATCCGCGCCGTGCTTCGCGCGGCGCGGACGGTTTGCCCCCGCGCGTCCACCCAACTCGACGAGTTCGCCGGCGCCGCGCTGCGGGAGCGCTTCGAAGACGAAGACGCGCTTGGAGGGTTTCGAGTCTCGCTGTTTCTGAGCGGGATTCTCGCATCCGACCGAGCGCGAGTGTCGACCGCGGAGACGGCGCGAAGACGCGCCGAGGCTCGGAGGAGAGCCGCGGCCGCCGCGAGAGCGAGCGCGGGGAAACAGAAGATACAAATCTTGCATTAATACCACGCCGTGGCGCTCACCGGCTTCTCCCCTCGTCTCGCTCACGACCCGCCGCCGAAAAATCCGGCAGCTTTCGTCGCGAACGGTTGCGATTCCTCGCGAGTGACCTTATCTTCCAAGCCCACCTCGTGGTACAAGGCAGCCCGTTCAGGGGTGTTGGGCAGTTTCGCTAAATATTTCGCCAGCTCGACTTTCGGAGCGCCGAATCGCTCGCCGAGCTCGAGAAAGGTCAGCGCGCCTAAAGGACAGTTTCTCTCGTTTGCCAGCGCTTCGAGCGCTCTCCAGTCACACTTAGACGCGAGCACGGTCGCGTGCAGCCAGCAGAAGTGACGGTCGGACATGCTAAACGCGACGCGGATCCTTCGCGCTTCCTTGAGGTCTCCGTCGCGAACGAGGCGTTTCACAATCGCGGCGAGACTTTTCTGAGGGACGCCGCCGAGCGCGTTCTCGACGCGCGTCTCCGTTCCCAGGCGGATCAGTCGCTGCGTCTCATCCAGCACTCTCTCGTGGAACGCATCCTTCAACTTCCCGTACATCATCGAGGCTTGGCCGCACAGGCTTGCGGAGGTTTCGTCCCAGACGTACGCCTCGGCGTCGCGATCCGAGGCGCGGAAGACCTGCGAAAGCAAAGCCTGAACGCCTCTGGCCGTTTCGCCGGCACTGTAGAAAAACGATTTCAAGAGCTCGACGTCCGTTCGCCTGCAGAACGCGACGAACAGCGCTTTGGCCTGGGGATTCCTCGATAAGAGCGAGGCGAGATCTTGAAACGTCATCTTGCGCTGTAAGTTTAGCAGTGTCGCGTACATTAGGTCCGCGTCTCGGCTTTCGATCGCTTTTCGCAACGCCGTCTCGTCGGCGCCGACGGCGGCGAGGAGCGAAACCTGCGCGGAAGAATTTTGTTCCATGTCGATCAGATGCCGAGCCAGCTCGCGCCGACCGCTTTGATGCGCGGCGAGAGCAATTTTCCCATGAGACATCCCGCGCACGCTCTCGAGCTTGGGCTTAATTCTGCCAAGCACGGCATCGTCCGGCTCCGAAGACGCCGCGACGTTCGACACCGCCCAGCGCTCCACGACGCGTCCACGGCCTCTCGTGAACTCCGACACGCGAGACGCGAGCAGATGGTGTTTGCGAGCGTCCAGACGTTTGACGAGATTTTCCAATCCGGCGCAGCAGTACTGCGCGTACGTCAGAGGTATGCCCACCTCGGGAGCGCGCGCGGCGTTCAGGATTCGAAGCATCGCACACGTCTTGTGCAACGCCCAGCAGTCTACATTTCGCGGCTTTCTTTGAAGATACGAGTTCCCGAAACGCGCCGCGCGGAGTAACTCCGCCTGCCTCTTCGCGTCGAACTCGTGACACGCGGCGCGAACGCACGTCTGGATCGCGGACTCGAGCGCTCGCGCCTCGCGCAGCGCGGCGTCGCTCTCGTCGTCCGGGGTCGATCCCCGTGCGACGGCGGCGAAGCGCTCTGCGGCGTCTTGCAGCGCGACGGCGGGGCTCGTGCCGCCCCGCGCCGAGCGCGACGCCGCGACAACCGGGTCGGGCACTCGGGAGACGAGCTCGTGCCCGCGCGACGTTATGACACGCAGGCCGTCTACTTCGGACACGAGCCGCGCGGGCGTGTCGTACGCGTAGCTGATGAAGCTGCCGTGGGGCCCGACGATCATCAAGTGCGTCGGCCAGTACATCACGGCGGCGTCGTCGCCGCACCACGCCACCTGCTCGGGCGGCGTCGCCGACTTGGCGTCAAACTCTGTCGCCGTCTCGGAGAGGTCCGCCGTCACCACCAGCATCTTTCCCAGACTGGTGAAGACGGTCAGAAACCGGCCGCTCGGACTCGCGCACAGCCGGACGGGCGCCCCGCCCGCGAGACGCCGCGACCGAACGCCGCGCTCGCGCGCGGCGAAGACCGAGTCGCCGCGCGCGAAGATAGCCTCCGCCGTGCCCTCCGGCGTGACGCGCGCGTGCAGCGCCGAGACGGCGCCGCGCGCGCTCGCGTCCTCTTTCGTCCGCGTGACTCGCGGCGCTTCCGTGTGCACGTCCGCCACCAGGAACACGGCGCCCGCGCTCGTCGCGGCGACGATCCCGCCTCCCCAGACCTCGCAACGAACGATCGCGGCGCCTCCTCGAGCGCCGCTCTTTTCTTCATCCTCTCGCCGAGAGAACGAGAGTCGGGCGTCCCGAACCTTCCGGCCCCCCAGATCGTGCACGACCACTCGGCCGTCTCCGTGCACGCACACCAAGAGCTCTTCGCCCGTCCAGCCGTGCGCGACGAGCTCGCACGAGCTCTGGTACGCGATGTCGCACAGATGAACGCCCGAGGCGCTGTACACCGTGAACTGCTGCGCGTGCCGCGTGGAATCTGCGGCGGCGTTCGCGCTTTTCCCAGCAGAGGAACGCACGGCGAAGGCCCCGCCGTTGACAGCGGCGGCACAGTTCCTGCCATCTACGTGCACGTCGCTGAAGCTGTACAGGTGGCGACGGTGATAATGGACGTTACCCAGACGCTCCCATTCCGAGGGAGGCGCTGACATCGAGGTCAACGTCGCTCCCACGGGAATGAGGAAACTCACGGGATCTGGAATGTGGAACCGCTTCTACGATTTTTTTGAAAAAAGCAATTGGCATTGAGCCTTGAGGGCCACACTGGTCGGGGCGGGCCTGACGTTGCCATGTTCGGGGTGCCGGCCCTCAGGCCTCGGACCTCGAACGGATACGACCCGCGTGTCGATGTCGCGTCGAAGGAAGAGGCGCACGCGATGAACGTCAACATCGCGGGATCCACGACAGGTGCTCAGTACCCGCACTCGGCCGACGCGGCGCAGCGCGAGACAGAGCTGCGAAACCGCCACCAGGAGCAGTTCAACAAGCTGAGAGCCCGCCTGCGGAGTCTCGAAACGGAGTCCGCCATCATGTCACAGCCCGTGCTGGAGCTCCGGCGCAAGCAACAGGAGCTCTTGGCGAGCAAGAGGTACGCCGAGGCGTTCGAGCACATGAAGATCATCAAGGCTGCCGAGAAGGAAGTCATGCAGGCGCACCGCGAGGAACACAGGCGCGTGAACGAAGAGAGCGTCCGGAAACTGCTGGAGGACCAGGCGAGGGAACGCGAGAGTCTCCGAAAGAGTCTTCGGGGGGCGAGCGCGCGCGTCCAGACGCATCCCCGATCTTCGGGCGCCGGCGACCGCGCGGGCGACCCGGCGAAGCGGCCGGCGCCCGGCCGAGGCGGATTCGACGCCGGCGTCCCGGCGATTTCCGCGGCGGGCATCGCGGGAACGGAGCCGAGATCGATCCACCACGTCGACGCGTGGCGCGCCCCTTCTCCCGGGGTGTACTACTACGACGTCCCTTCCACCGCCGGGCCGGGGTTTAGGTCGCCTCCGCGCGACGCGCGCGGAGGCGAACACGCGCCGCGCGGGGATCGAACGCGAAACCGCGAAGAAGAAGAGGCGTCTCGGAAAAGAGTCTTCGACGCGCGCGCTCACGAGCGCGCGCTCGCGGCGCCCGTCTCGGCGCGCGCCGGGCCGCCGTCCGCCGGTCCGGCGAGCATGCGTTCGATCCCGGACACGTGGCAGGCGACCGCCGTGAACGCGCGGCCGCGCGGCGACGGCGGCGCGCCGGGCCGAGCCGAGCCGCACGCCACCGGCGCCGGAGCCGAGTCGCTGGAGACGGCGGCGAGCGCGTTGCTCGCCGCCGCGCTCGCGCTCGTCGGCGGCGGCGTCTCCGCGCGCGCGGAGCGTTCCTCGATGGCGCGCGACGCGGGAGGCTCCCCGCGCGATTCCGCGCGCGCGCGCCCGGATGGCGACGCGTCCTCGGAGGCGTCGCGCGGCGAGACGCGCGGCGTCTCCGCGGTGGGCGTCGTCGCGGACGCGAGCGTTCGCGACGCGACGCCGGTCGCGGAGGGGAGGGGGGAGGGGGGAGGGCTCGCCGCGTCGCGCGCGCGCGACGCGCTCGTGTCGGGCGCTTCGAAGATTCGCGCCGGCGCGGCGGCGCTCGACGCGTTCCGCTCGACGCGGCGGCGCGGAGACGACAGCGAGGACGAGGACGAGGATCTCGACGACGCCCCACTCACCGTGCTCGGCGCGCAGGCCCCGAACGCGGGGGGGCACGTCGTGCCCAGCATCGATTTATCGCGGCTCGACCCACGCGGCGGCGAGCGGTTCTCGCGGGACGCGAGGGACGAGGCGCCCGCGGCGGCGCCTCTGGAACCTCCGCGCGGCGTGCGGAAGTTCCTGAACGCGAGCGCGAAGGTCACCTCACTGGTGCGCGTTCGGTCGTCCAGCGACGCGGCACGCGGCGAAGGGCGCCCCGTCCGCGACGCGGGCGAGGACGCCGCGGATGAGGCGCGGCGCGGCGACGCGGACGGCGGACCCGGACCGACGGCGGTGGCGTTGGCGGCGGCGTCCGCGCAGCCCGAGCGGACGGAGTCGCGCGACGCCCTGATGTCGCGCGTGAAGAAGAAAACTGCGGCGGCGAAGCTGCTCATGAGGAAGGCGAGTCTCTCCTCCGCGACAAAAGCGCCGCGCGACGACGCGGTCTCGGAGTACTCGTCGCCGCTCAGTCACGGCGAGTCGCGACGGCCCGAGGAGGCTGATGAGGCTTCCACGGACGCGGCCACCTCCGAGCGCTCCTCGCTCGCGAGTTCCGTCGACGCGGACTCCCCGCAGAAGCCGCGGCGCGCGGCGCCGGCGGCGCCGGGCGCGCCGCAAACGGAGGCCAAGCGCGCCGCCAAGGCGGAGCAAGAGAACCGGGTCGCGGAGGTCCAGAAGCGGCAGTTCACCACGGAGGATTTCCGCAACTTGTTCTCTTATTCCCGGCACGGCAAGTACAAGCAGGTGACCGATTTGCTGAAGAGCGGATGCCCGGCGGAGGGGCGCGATAAGTTTGGCAACAGCCCGCTCGTCATCGCGTGCCAGAACGGAAACGCGCGGATCGTCAAGGCGCTGCTGCGGCACGGCGCGAACATAGACGCGCAGAACAAGCAAGGATGCACCGGGCTCCACTACTGCATCGCGTACGGATTCAACTCTCTGAGCGACTACCTCATCGCGAAGGGAGCGAATGACAAGCTGTTGAACAAACTCGGTCTGACCCCTTACGAAGGCATAAAGTAGACTAGCACTCTTTTACAACAGAGAGCGACGGACGTCGACGTCTCTCTCATCGTTTCCGCTCAATCTCCCGATATTTTCGTCTCCAGTCGAGGTGTTGTTTCTCCGCCTCCGCGAGTTGCTCCCGCAGCAGGTCCCGAGTCGCACGCCACGCGTGCACCTCGCTCTCGGCCGCAGCGAGCGAGATGGTTTTGTCCAGGCGCTTCGCTTCGCGCCCCTTCGCGTCCGCCGTGAACGCCGCAAACGGGTCGAGCTTGCTTCGCGCTCTGAGGTCCACGGCTTTGCTCTGCAGTTCCCTGAGCTCAGCCTTCTGCTCGTCCAGCCGCTTCGTGTCCGCGTCGGATGTTACGGAGGCGAACATGTGCGGGTATAACATGGGAACCAGCTTGGCGCGCACTTCCTCGACGTCCACCGCGCCGACCTCGCCGAACCAATTCCGAGGAGGCTCGGCGGGTCCCAAAGCCGCCGCCGCCGCCGCCTCCTCCGCCACCGCCGCATCCGCAGCGTCAGTCCCCGAGGCGGCACGCGTCGCGGGTGCTTCCTCGGGCTCGGCCGCTTGCGCCTCCGCCTCCTCGACGCTCGATTCGCCGACGTCCTCTTCCTTCAATGGGTTCCCCTGCTCCGCGTTGTATTTTGACAGCGCACGCGCCAGCGCTTCGCCCTCTCCGGCGGCTCTGTTCGCCACCTTCGCGAAGTTCCCCGCGTCGTCCCACTTGGAGCCGACCGCCTCGAATGTCCTCACCACCGATCCCATGTCCGGTCTATCCACTGGGCTGGCCGCCCACATGGCGGAGATGACATCGGCCAGTCGCTTGTCACACGAGCTCGGGAGAGGTAAGCGCTCGTTCCTGCCCACCACCGAGTCAATGACTTCTTGTTTCGAGATGTTCGCCCCCGTCCAGGGGATCCGCCATTCCATGAGCTCCCACAGCACGATCCCGAGGCTGTACACGTCCACTTTATCCCCGGAGTACCCCACCGGGGGCGTCGCCCCTTCTAGGGGGGGCTCGAGCATCTCGGGGGCCATCCACAACATGGTTCCCACGGGTTGCCACCGCCCGGAGAAACCGAGCAAATTCTTTTTGGGCCGCCGCGGCATCTTTGATATGGGCGCCGCGCTACCGAAATCACACATCTTCGCTCGAACGCGTCCCAAGTCGGGACACCACGTGAGTAACACGTTGCTGCTTTTAATGTCGCGGTGCGCGAACCCGGCGTTGTGCAGGTACTCCAACGCCAAGGCGACGTCCATCGCGATGGCGGGAATGTCAAGCAGAGGCATGTCTTTCGGCACACCCACGAGGTCTTCGGAATCCTCGCCGTCGCTCTTCGCGGCTTTTATTTCCTCGCACTTCACCGCGTTCCACAAGTTTCCCCCCTCGCAGTACTCCGTGACCATGAACGGCTGAGGGGATTTTCCGAAATGGTGCATCTTGATGATCCCGGGGTGGTCGACACGACCCAGCAACAGCGCTTCTCGCCGAAAGTTACGCACGAAATCCTCGCTCGTCATCGACGTCAACAAAATCTTCACCGCGAAGACCGTACCCGTCTCGCCCTGCCATCCCGCGGCACCGTCCGAGCCCGTCCCCGCGTCTTCGAGGCTCACCGCCTTGAATATAGCCGCGTAGCTCCCCTTGTCCACGCAATCTTGAAGTTCCAGGCCGATCTCTGCGAAAGGGTCGTGGGAAAGGGGATCGGGTCAGCCGAGAGACGGGACGAGCGCGACGACGGCGAGGGTTATGCCAAGATGTCCACGCCGGCCGCACCTTTGAGTTTACCAGCGAGCGTGATTTCGTCGATCTCACCGACGCTCTGTCGCTTCTTCGTCACGGTCGCCCGCGTCGCCCTCACATCACGACGTTTTCTCGGCTGTCGGGACGTTCTGACCGGTGGACGAACCCACGGACTCGAGCTCGCGACGACGCCGAACGACATGATCGCGCGAAGCGAACGCCGAGTTCCAGCCTCTTCGTACGTATCCGGTAATCAAGAGCGCGACGTGACCGTGGAAAGGATGCGTCTTCTCCTCGCGCTTTCAGCCCGGCAACACCCTCTGGTGGTCTGCCTCCACCAACGAGGTTTTAACAGCTGGCGATGGATTTGTTTTTTTTCGGCTGGAGAGCGATGACAAAGTCGGTGCTGAAAACACGAGAGTGCACGACAAGAAGACAACACACCTGCGCGCCCGCGCGCGGGGGCCATGCCGTCGGCACCCGATGGCGCGCCGTCGCCGCAGCGCGTCGTTGAGGTGAAGCACGGCAAGCGCAAGGTGGATATCGTCGTGGAAGGCGCCGCGACCGTGGCGTGGTTGATGGAGGAGATCTTCACCGAAACGGGCGTCTTGCGGAAACACCAGAAGCTGCTGTGCAAGGGAAAGCAGCTGGTCGCGACGGAGACGGTGGACGCGCAGTGCATGTTCAAGAACGGCAAGACGACGGTAATGCTGCTCGCGAGCGCGGGGGGAGGTGGCGCGCCGCCTCCTCCCCCCACCTCGGGGCAGCAGGCGCTCGCCGCGAGCCGTAAGGCGAAGTTCGACGCGATGGTGGCGCAGAGGATGACGCCCGGCGAAAACGCCTGTGGTCCACCCGGTGAATCTCTGGAAGCCACCGTCGCTTCGCGCGTCGTCGCCTGGCGATCCACCGGGATCGTTGGCATGCGAGAGTTGGGATTGCGAACGATACCGAGCGAGGCGTTCGCGATCGGACCGAAAGCGCGCGTCGCGGACGCCACGGCGAACGCCATCGCCGCGGTACCGAGACGCGTCGCCGAGTGGTCCAACTGCGCGAAGCTCCATCTGGGTAAAAATAAACTGACCCTCGAAAGCGTCGATTGGGAAGCCTTGGCGACGCTGACGAGCCTCACGCACCTCCGCTTGGACGAAAACGACCTGGTGGGCACGTTGCCGCGGTCTGTCGCGTTCGCGATGCCCAGGCTGGAGGTGTTGGCCTTGGACGGGAACCGAATCGCGTCGCTCCCGGATGACGAGGAACCGACGGCGACGGATTCCGTCGCCGACGACGACGACGCCGCCGAAAAAAGATACTTCCCCGCCCTCGAGCGCGTTTCCTTCGCTCGAAACCTCGTCACGCGTCTCCCCGATGCGTTCGGGACGTGCGTGCGCTTAGAGACCATCGATGCGAGTCACAATTTGATTGCGGAAATACCGGCATCCTTGGCGTCGGCGCCGCGGTTGCGCGCGCTCAATCTGGACGGCAACAAAACGTTAAAAGCGCGAGGCGTGCCCGTGACTTTTCTGAAAAACGCCGTCGCGCTGGACCGACTCACGTTCCACGGGTGCGATGTGGAGATGGAGACGCTGCGCGAGAGCGACGGGTGGCAAACGTACGACGATCGAAGAAAGAAACGCGCGGGAAAGGTTCTCGAGTCGAGGGTACTGTTGGGCGACGCCGCGTTCGACGAGGGCGCCGACGTCGAGCGACGCAAAAGACACTGAGCTGAGCGTTTGGCGTGTTCTTTCTTCGCGCGACGCGCGTTTCGCGTTTCGCGCTCGCCGAGCGACGCGCGACGTGTGACGTCGTAGACGTAGTCTCTAGTACCGAAGCTCGATAACTCTGCTCGGTAATAACTCTGCTAAAAACTCCCGCAGAGCTTAAAGAGACTACTCCCCGCAGTGTTTGAGCCGCGCGTTCCGCCGTTTGTTCTTCTTGCGCTTCTTCACCACCGTCTGCTTCCCTCGCGCGTACATTAGTACGCACGTTCATGCTAGCTATCTAAAAGAAAACTCTCTTGCGACGAGACTTTAAAATTCGGGAAGTTGCCGTACAACCGATTTTTATTTTCAAACCCAAAAAAAAGTTGTAATTTTGTAATTTTGTAATTTGTACGCGCGCAGTCCGGAAATAGTGTCGAAATGATTTATGAAAATCTGTGAATATGAATTTCCGCTTCTTGTCCTCCTCGTCTGTGTATCTCAGGTTGGCGAACCGCTGTTTGAACTTGTTGTACTCGTATGTGATGAGTCTCTCTGCGGGTCTGACATCCTCCGGAACGCCTCGAACCCACGAGCGCGTCGATTAATAACACGACGAGCAATACGTCGGCTGCAACAATCCCATGTCGTTCATGGCGTCACAGCACGCCGCAGTGTGCGGCGAGCAAACACAAGACGCTGGCACGTAGCCGTCCGCCGAACACGTCGTGAGCCCAGTCGCCTCGTACCTATCGTCGCATTCCACGGCGCACGACGACCCGTAGGGCAGATTCGAGCCGCACGTCCCGACGCCGCCATTCTGCGGCGGCGCGGAGGCGTCGCACGGCTCGAAGCCGATGACGCCGATGGGACCGTCGCCGTTATAAGGTACGAGCACGACTCGCCCATCGTCGGTTGCGGTGATCGCCGCGAACTCAGTCGGCGGGAGCCCTGATCCCAGTGTCGAGAACGTGTCCGTGGACGGGTCGAATATCCCAACGGAGTCCCTAGCTCCTGGGGGAATGACGATCCGTCCGTCAGGAAGCGCGGCGCTCAATCCGCCAAACCCGTTGTTGACATCCACCGTGTGCAGCGAGTCCGTCCGGTGGTCGAAGATAAGGATGTGATGGGCTCTAAACGATAACAGCACGACTCTTCCTTTCGGGTCCTGGATCCCACTCACCATCCACGCGGCTTGGCATTCCACCGCATCGTCGTCGCACAACATCGGCGGCGTCCGCATTGTCGTGAACGTGTCGTTCCAGGGGTTGAATACGCCGACATCTAGAGTCTGAGACGGTACGAACACGACTCTGCCATCACCCGCCGTGACCGCTCCGATGAACCTGTAGTATCCGAGGGAATTATGGGTGTGCATCGGATCAACGGTCCTGGCTTCGATTGTATTTGTGTCGGGATCGAAGATGCCAAACTGGTTGGAAAAATTCGGCGGGAACACGACGCGACCGTCACCCGCTTTCGCGCCCAAAAGGAAAGCATTCCCTGAGAGCGGCAAGTTCATCGCAGTAGCCGTGTTCGTCGAGGGGTCAAACACCACGATTTGACCACCGCCGTACGGGGTAATGACGACGCGTCCGTCGTCGATCAAGACTGCGCCCTGCAAGGCGTTGTTACATCCGGACGTCCCCGTTTTGACTGTGATGAAAGTGTCCGTGTCAGGATCGAGCAAGCCGATATCACACTGCTTGGGCGGGAACAGGACTCGACCGTCCCGGAGGTTCACCGGAACTCCATGAAACTTCCAGTCCAAGGTGAATGGTGTGCCGTCGGCGTATGTCGTCGCTATGGTCGAGAACGCGTTGGTTGAGGGGTCGAAAACTCCGACGTAATCTGAAGTCATGGGCTGGAAAAAGACTCGGCCGTCACCGGCCGTTGTGGCGCCACTAAACACACAACACTGATTACCGCCAAGGTCTGCCAGCGAAGGTATGGTCACGTCCATGGTGAGCTGAAGTGTTAGTTGTGTCGACAACGATGGCAAAAAGAGTTGGGCGACGAGCAGAAACCTTAATACACTTCGGCGAGCCATCGTGAGGATCACACGATTTCGTTCGTTCGATCTCGAAACCCTAGCTGAGCCCACGACGATACGTGGGTCTCGAGAGTAAGCAAGACGTGTTGCCTTGCGTGACACTACCTCCAGCTTCGATGATGAGCCTTGTGACTACCAGAAGGCAGGGTCGTGCCTGGTGCCTGGTGCGGTCGAGAGTGATCGTGACCTCACGTGTTCAGAACTTTTTGGGGGAACTTGTTTTTCAGAGACTAAATGCGCACTGGGTTTTTCGTAAAACGCCCACAAAACCATTTCTTTTACGGAAACGCCGACCTTTCGGAACAGCGAAAAGCCAAAAAGGGCCGAAAGGCAAAACAACCACGTCTTCGAAATTCTTTCCTGTATTTTGTTTTAACTTTGTTTTCTTGTAACCAGAAACATATACTTATGATTTAGTCACAATAAACGGCAATTGCCAATTTATGGAAATGTCATTCGTAATTTTGTAACTTGGATGTGAGACTAGTCATCATACCCGACGGTTTTATTTTTGGAGCTGGGGGGCGGTTGGGGTGCTATTTTATGATGTCCATGAGCTTACCCAACCTTCCTAAGCATGTTCCAACATCTCGCCCCTACTGCCCCTGACCCCACTACATGTTACGCAGACCCCGTAAACCCCGCAACCCCCGCAACCTCGGGATTTTGGTATCGCACGGCGACGGATACTGCGAATATATTGAAACTCTCGCCGTCGTTTCAAAAAAGTACTAAAAGTATTACGTATTTATTGCAGCCAGCAGCCACCGAGGTGATTGTTAGACTACGTATGGGTAGATGGGTAGATGGGGCCTGCTGGTCCCGAATTTGCCGAGCAAAGATCGGCCAGGAACCGCGGCGGTTCGTGCTCTGCGTAAAACCTAATATTATCCAATCTAATTCGCTACCCTTGCTTTCCAACCACGCGACGTCTCGTTAAGACGTCGACCAAGAACCACGCGTTGGCGCCGAGGAACGCGACGCTGGCGACCCACAGCTCGAAGAAGACGGCGACGCCGCGAAACTCCAGGAGGTACGCGACCGCCAGCCACATCACCTGCGCGAGCTGCCACAGCGCGAGCGCGCGAAGGTGCGGGAACCAAGACGTCTTCGAGTGGACGATTTCGAATCGCGCGAACCTGAGCCATTCCGGAAACGCTAGCGGCGCCAGACAAAAGTACCACACGAAGTACTGCGCGGTGCTCACCGAGTTGAACGCGACGAACCCCAGGGTTTGCGCGAAGAAGCACAGAGGCAAATCCGAGGCGTACTTCACCCCGACGCTGGCCACCACGAGAATCTGCGGGGCGACGTGCGCGAGCTTTCCCGCGACGCGAGACGCCGTTCCGGCGGCGTCGTCTCCGAAACGTCCGGAACGCTCCGAGACGCGCGCGTCCAGGTACGCGCCGTAGAACGAAGGCGAGAAGTTGTGCCGCGGGTCGCTTCGTCCGAGGTGATACAGAAACGCCTCGTGCAGAAACTCGTCGCCGTACGCGACGTAGCACGCGCCGCCGATCGCGAAGAACACGCCGGCGGAGACGGTCGCGAACACCACCTGGTCGCGAGTGAAGGCGCGGAGAACGGCGAGGCGGCGGAGGCGACTGCGATTTCGTCGCGACGGCGGGCGCCGCGACTCCGGGAAACCGCCGCCGAGAAACGCCATCGTCGGCAGCGCGTAAATCACGGGGTATATCCTGAGGTGCGTCGCCACGCCGTACACCGCCGCCGCGAACGCGACTTGGTCACTCAGCAGACCGTGAAGCACGGTCAGCATCATGATCGAGACGAGCGACTCGCACGAGCCGCGGGTCGAGACGGTGACGGTGAACGGGTTGAACAGCCAGACGGCCATGGCCGTCGCGCACGCTTTTTCTTCGCACCCTCGTCGCTCGAGGATGCGCTTGATGAGCCAGCCCGCGAGGAGGTCGCCGGACGCAAACAGGCACTTGCCCCACAGAGGGTGCACCAGCACGTTCGGGATCAGCGCGCCCGCGAGCAGGGGGGAGTATCGGTACGTGTCGCGCTCGTACGGCGAGTGCCCGCCCGCCATGAACCGCGCGGCGTCCGTGAAGACGTCGTAGTCCACGTCCGTGTAAGGCACCTCGAAGAAGGAGTCCTGCACGAATCCCCACGCCAACAGGGCCACGCGCACTTTTGCCGCCAGGACGATCAAAGCGCGCGCGTCCATGGCGCACGCGTTGCGCCCTCGCGCCCGCCGCGGCGCCGCCCGAGCCGTCTCTGCCACTCTGCGGGCGAGCGCTCGA
>Ga0181558_10002436_pt1 | contig 17604 bp, 10 predicted proteins | sample 011ome_22_FD_133754 | JGI IMG/M metagenome (GOLD analysis project Ga0181558, IMG submission 133754) | Coastal salt marsh microbial communities from the Groves Creek Marsh, Skidaway Island, Georgia - 011507BT metaG (megahit assembly) | ecosystem: Environmental > Aquatic > Marine > Intertidal...
ACGGCGACGCGTCGTCGACGACGCCGGGGCTCTTTTTGAACGGCGTCGCCGTCGACGCCGGAATCGACGCCGGAATCGTCACGGGCGTGGGCGTGGATGCGCTGCGTCGCGGTCCGCCCTCCGAGGCTGCGTCGCGAGTGCGGGACCCCGGACGCACGGGCCACGACACGTTATCGAATAAGCTCAACGAAGGCGACTCCGGCGACTCCGAACCCGCCGTCGGCGGCGGCGTCGTCGGCATCGGCGAAGCCGCGCGTCGTGACCCTCTGGTGTGCCCCGAACGCGCGTTCGAACGCGGACGGCGCGACTTCTTCGGCGTGAAAGACCCCGCGCCGAGGTTGAACCCGACGTTCTCGCCGGGCGCGTTCGTCTCGTCAGCCTCCATCGGCGAGCCGGGTGGAGACTTCGAAGACACGTCGAAACCCTCGGGGCCGGACGGGACCCAGGTTGGGTCGCCGCGGTCCCCGTCGCCCTCGTCCGAGGAGGAGTAGTCGACCAAGGGAGCATGAGCGCTCGCGTCTGCGGCTCTCGCCTCACGCGTGCTCGAGCGGAGCGTCACCCCCATTGCCGCGCGTCAGGGATCTCGCGAACGGAAAAGCCGAGATCTTTCGCGCCGGCCGTCGCCCCCGCGTATCGCCGCGCCTTCTCGGAACAGCGAGACCGGCGGGACTACCTGCCGGTGGAGGCCATGGTCCACCCCCAAGATGTGCTATCAACCTCCTCGGCACGCCTCGCTCCTCACGCTCGCCTCTGGTGGGGCGAGACGAAAAGCGCCCGAACTTAACGGTCGCGGGGTTTCGACCAAGGACGTCGAGACTCGCCTTCATCAGAGCTCTTACCGAACGTTTGAGGGTCAAACCTCAGGAATACACTTTTCAACTTGAATGTTGAATCCAGGACAGACGGCCGGACGGACGCATTTTTTTCAGACTAAAAAGATAACCTATGCCGCACCAGCTTGTCTTGTGAAAACACGTTATGTTATCGGGTTCGGTGTGCAAAAACCGTAGACTGACCGACAAGCATTATTATTGTGAAAAGTCGGAGAAGTCCATCCGATGGAAGTGCGCTTTGTTACGACTGAATGCATGTCCGAGTGTTCAAATCTTCGGACAATTTGCCACGAATTTTCTTGTGTCCGCCAAACGTGTTCAGAGATCGACAGAGATCGACGGCATGAGCGCGCTATCTCGCGTCGCGCGCGCCCCCCCGCGGCGATCGACTCCGTTCGTCCGCGCGATCGTACCCGCTCGCTCGCACGGACTCGACCTCGACGCAGCGCGCGGGTTTCCGATCGGTCGCCCGTCGGCGTCGCGCGCGAGATCGGCATCGCGGCGTCGGTCCCCTCGTGGTCCCCAAACGACACCGCATGTCCTATAGCATGTACAAGAAGTACTGGCCCTTCCGGTCGCGGTCCCGCGCGGCCGCGCCCCGGGGAAGGCTCGAGGAGGAGTCCGACGTCAGCGTGCGAGGCGGCGTGAACAAAAAGAAGCTTCGAGAGACGCCCGCGGAGGTGACGGAGGAGGCGCGCGCGGCGGACGCCGGCGCGCGCCCCGACGTTCAGACGCCCGCGCAACGGAATCGCCTCTCCGCGCCCTCCGCGCCCGCACCCGTGTCCCCTCGCGCGCACGACGCCGCGAGCGGCTCGGTGACGAGCCTGACCGTCTCCGTTAAGAATCTGGGCGTCCACGAGGAGCCGGAGTCACCGCCGTCGAGGAGGGGCTCGCTGGAAAGCGTGCGGTCCGAGTCGCCCAGCGCGTCGCCGCGCTTTGCCCGGTCGCCGTCGCCGGCGCCGGCGCAGCCCGGTCCCGCGCTGCAGGAGACGCCCGTGTTCGCGGCGAAGGCGGTCATGATCAAGCGCGAGCGCTCGGGCGAGGGCCTGCTCCTGAAACGCTCAAACTCTCTGCTCAGCCGCTCGATCGGGAGGGACGGGCTTGTGTCGCCGACGATGCGGCGCGAGCGCTCGTGGTGCAGCGACGGCTCCTCGACGCCGAACGCGTCCCCCGTCGGATCGCCCATGCACGCCGCCGCGCTCCCGCGCGAGAAGGATTAGCGTTTAGGTTCAGGGTCAGCGCCGCGCCTCGCACACGACGCGCGAGGCGTCCAACGCGTACGATGCGCGCGACGCGCGCGCGGAAGGTTCGCGGCGGCGAGAGCGACGCGCGCCGCGCGTTCGGGAGTAGCCCGGGCGTTCACTGGAGATTTATTGTAGACTATTGAATACGAAGGTACACAACAACACTATCTCGCTCTAGCTAGAGTCTGTGACCCGTTCAACGCTCTCTACGCGTCACTGTCAGCGGTCACGGATCCGTCACGTCGCGAGATGTGCCCCACTTCGAGCGGTACACGCGCACTTCGCCCCGGTTCGCCATCGCGAGGGTCCACCCGCCCGCCCCGACGCCGCCGCCGTCGCGCGCCGCGAGCACGCACGTCGCCGTCGCGTCGAACCCGACGTCGCCGCGGCTGAGTGGCGAGCGGTGCAGAGGCGACGTCTCCCCGAACGTCACCGAGCGTTTCGCGGGAGAAGCGCTTCGTTCCGATGCGTCGCCCGGGCGTACGAAAGGTCGTCGCGTCGTCGCTCCGTCCGACGCGGCGTACAGCGACGCCGCGTTCGAGCGCTCGCCGGGCGTGACCACCATGAGCTCGCCCGCGCCGGCCTCGCCGCCCGCGCCTATGAACGCCGGGCGGTACAGCGCTTTCGGCCGCGCGACGCTTCGCGGGATGTGGCCGGCGAGAGACAAAAGCGGGGTCCGCGACCGCAAATAACGCAGGTCCCACACGAGAACCGCGTGGTCGCCGGTGGCGGACGTGCAGAAGACGTTCTCCGCTTCTACGGACCCGACGCCCGGGCCAGCCGCCGCCGCCGCCCACTCCAGGAAATTCACGGCGCGACCGCCGTGCGCCGCCTCCAGCGTCTGCGCGGCGGCGCGCGCCGCGCGCGCGTCCAGCACGCACACGCGCCCGTCGTTACCGCAGGTGGCGAACAGCGCGTCGTCCCCGCCGTCGCCGCCGTCGCCGAGCGTCGGGTTCGCGCGCCACCGCGCGCACTTCACCACGCCGGAGTGCGCGTCGTCGATCCGGCGCTCGACGACGAAGGGACCCTTCGTCGCGCCCGCGCCGCCGGTGGACGACGCAGACGACGCGTCATCCGCCAGGCGCGACACACACGTCGTGCCGTCCTTGGACGACGTCAAGATACCCGCCCCGCGCGACCAGTGCATGGAGAAGATGCCGCCGTCGTGCGCGCGGTCGTCGCGGAAAAGCTCGAGCGGACGCCCGCTCTCCCGGCCGACGCGGCTCGTGTCCCAGAGCGCGACCGTGCCGTCCATCCCGCCCGCGCTCAACACGCGGAAATCCGCGCGCGCGAGAGAGGGCGGCGCGAACTGGACCTGCCCGCACCACCCGCGGTGCGCGACCCAGGACTGCAGGGGTAAAGACACGGCGGCGCGTGTTTTCTTTTCTTCGTCGTCGCCCTTCGAGTCCTCCTCCTCGGATTCTTCGGTTCGTTTCGCGTCCGCCCCACCGTGCGTGCCTTCGTCGTCCAGCGCGAAGAGCGCGACGCGCCCTCCGTCCCCCCCGGCGGCCAGCGCTGACGTCCCGCCGCGCGTCGCCGCGTGGAGGCTGTAGAAGCCCTTCTTCATCGCCGGGTCCACGAAGACGACCCCGGGGTCCTCTTCGAACCCGCGCAGCCGCTCGTTCGGTCTCGGAGCGCGTCCCACAGAGGCGGACGCGGAGACGTCGGTCGTCGCGCCGCGAGCGTCACTCCCGCGAACATCGCTCATGACCTCGCGCCGACACGCGTATCGCAACACCGAACTGTCCTCGAAGACGTCTTCGAGGACGGGTTCGGGCGTTTCGCGCGGAGCGCGCCCGGCGTCTCGAGCCGCCGTCGTCTCGAGCGCCAGACGCGCGCGTCGCGCCGCCGCGGTTTCGCCCAGCGCGCGCAGCGCTTCCTCGGAGACGTCGTCCAGAAACGAGATCGGCGCCCTGCAGCCGGAGGTGGCACGAGTGGACCTTCGAGTCGCGACCGTCTCGACTCGTGCCCGCTTCCCTTTGGCGACGCACCGGATGCTCGCTCGCGCAGAGGCTGGCTTTTTCCCATCGCCATCAGCACCCACGCGGACGCTCAGGGTGTCGATGCCGAGGTGACGCATGCGTTCGCGGTTACGCGCGATGCGCGCGTCGCGCTCGCGCTCGTATGCTGCGCCGGCGTCCGCGTCGGAAGACCCCGACGCCTCCGAGCCCTCGGGGTCGACGTTCTCGGCGCCCACCGCGGGGTACTCGCCGTGAGGCGGTAGGCACGCCTCCGAGGCCGACTCGGGTTTCGCGTCCGCGATTGGCGCCTCGATGACGCCCGCCTCGGCCCACATCCGCCGCAGCGGGCCGTCCGGGAGGTTCGACATGCCGACGCGCGGCGCGGGACGCGCGAGCGCGTCCGCGAGTGCGACAACGAGCGTCTCGGCTCTCGGAAATTTCAAAAGAATGTTTCCAGAAGGCACTCGCACTCGCACTCTTGAGAAAATATTTTGCTGTTCCGCTGGTTGGTGACTCCGCGGTGTGGGTCTCCGTCGCGTCGCACTCCCGCGCTCGCCTCGCCGCGATGGCGTCGAGCGCGGCCCCGGCTCCCGCCGTGGCGACCGCGGCGTCCTCGGATCAGACCCGGGGCGGGCACACCATGGTGAAGCGGTGGCAAGCTTCGCGGGGCCCCCCTTTCGCCATCTTCGCGATCGTTTGGGCGGCGTTCGTCGTGCAGTGGACGGTGGTGGTGGACGGCATGGTGTACGAGCCCGCGTCCTCCAAGCTCGCCTGGCGCGCCGCCGTCATCGCGCTCCCCTGCGCGGTCACGCTGGCGCTGTGGTGCGTGCACTTCCTGGACCCGGGCGTCATACCCCCTAAGCAGGAGACGGACCCGGAGGTGGCGTGGTACCTCGCGCAGCGTCGCCCGGTGGCGCTCGGCGCGCGCTTCGCCGACGCCGACGGCGTGCGCCGCGCGGTGCGCTTCTCGAAGGACTTCCGGGGGCAGACCGTGAAGACCATCCTGCCCGAGGCGCTGCTTCACCCCGAGGACCCGGAGGGTCCGGTGCTGGCGGACGGCAGCGCGCCCGAGTTCAGCGCCGCGTGCTGGACCGTGCGCCACTGCAAGACCTGCCGCGTGTGGCGCCCCCCCAAGGCGAGCCACTGCGCGGTGTGCGGGCACTGCATGGCGCGCTTCGACCACCACTGCCCCGTCGTCGGCGCGTGCATCGCGCAGAGGAACACGCGCTGGTTCATCGCGCTCCTCATCACGGGGGGGCTGGCGTGCGGCGCGTACTTCGGCGGCGCCGTCGTGCGCGCCGCGCAGGTGTGCGACGCCGACACCGGCGTCGGGCGCGGGAAGTGCCACGGCACCTGGGAGGTGATCGTGCTCGGGATCTACGCCGCGCTGCTGCTGTACGGCGCGCTCGCGCTGCTGGGCGCGGGGGCGGCGTACGCGAGCTCCGTGCTGGCGGACGTCACCACCAAGGAGCGGCTGGGCAAGAAGCCGCCCGGCTTCGAGGCGGGGATGGGCGCCGAGGCGAAGCACTGGAGCGCGAAAACGGCGTTCGCGAGCACTGGACGCGGCGCCGACGCCGGCGGGGCGCGTGCGTGGGCCGCCGCCGGGGCGGGCGCGTGCGGCGAGACGTGCTTCGCGCCGGTGCGGATACGCCCGAGCCACCCGCCCACGTGGCTCGAGCCCGAGCAGGTCGAGATATGAGGCGGTACCGAATACGAAAGTAAAAGAGTGTGGTATGACGAGCGAGCTGCCGCGTTATACAGTCTGCTACGCGACGCGTATATTAGACTACTACGTATAAAGACGCGTACCCGAAGGGAGTGGAGTCTATCTATCTGGCTAGATGCTCGTACGCGCGACCGCGGTGCGCGAGCGGCGCGCGGCTACGAACGATACGAATGCTACGAATGCTACGCGCGATACGAACGCCACCGTGTCGTTACCTTCGCCTCGCGGCGGCGGCGGCGGCGGCGGTCCCGTCGTCGAACCCGCGCGGCCCTACCGTCTTCGTCCGATGGACGTCGGGGCGCTTCGAAGCGCCGCGACGTCGCGTATCCTCGAGCTCGCGCAGGAGCCCATCCAGCGCGCGCGGGCACACGTCCGGGTCGAGCCCGACGGAGCGCGACGCGAGCTCCAGCCGTTCCGCCGCCGCGTCGAAGACGAGCGTCTGCGTCGTCCGCGTCGCGACGGCGGCCCAGGGAACCGGGGTCATCGAGCCGGGGTCATCGCGTGCGTCGTGTTCACGCGGCGTCACGCGGGACACGACGAACACGTCCCTGGCGGTGACCACGACCCGAGCGCGACGCACGCTCGCCGACGCCGACGGCCCCGCGGGTCGCAAAACGCGGTTGGAAACGGCGGGGTCGACGGACCGCGCCGTCCACTCGGCGGCGCGCGCGCCTTCCTTCGCGTCGTCCTCCGCGAACACGCGCGTGACGAAGTCCAGGGCGTCGCCGCCGCGCACGGTGCGCGACCCGGCGAGCATCACGCGCGCCGCCGCCGCCGCGCACGCGGCGCCTTCCTTTTCGTCCTCGAGACGATGGCGCTCGTCGCCATCGCGCGCGTCGCCGTCGCGCCGCGCCGTCGGCGGCTCGAGCCACCTCGACTTGGCCGCCTCTCGCGCGGTGGCGGCGCGGATCTCGCGCGGCTTCTCGCGCTTCCTCCCCTTCCCGCGGACGCCGCGACACGTCCCGGCGGCGTGCAAGGCGTCCGCCAGGGCGCCGCACGCCGAGACGAAGTGCGCCTGGAACGGACCGGTTGCCAGCTTCTCTTCGCGCCGCGGAGGTTCACCGCGCGCGTCTTTATCCTCCTCCAGCCCCGCGAAGCCCGGGCCGAGCTCGGCGACGCTCGCGCTCTCGTGGAAGACACGCGGCGGCGGCGCGTGCGGCGCGGCGGACGCGCTCGACGCCGCGAGCGCGTCCCCGGGGACGTCGACGAAGAGGGTCAGACCGTCCCCTTCGCGCAGCCAATCCTTCACCACCTGCTCGCCGCTCACGACGTCGCCGACGGCTGGAGCCGGCGCGCGCGCCTCCTCGCCGCGCGCGAGCGACTCCGCGACCGGCGCGAGCGCGGACCGCACGGGCGGCTCCGCGAGTGTCGCGCGACACTCCTCGGGAGTGTCGCATGCGCGCACCGCGAAACACGCCTCGGCGCGCGTGATGGTGAAGACGTCTCGCGAACGTCTCGCGTTTCGCGGATCCGTCGCTCGCGTCGCCTCGGCGGCGGGGGAAACGGAAACAACCTCCTTCGTCTCGGCGGGGGCGTTCCGCTCCGCGCTCGCGCCGACCTCACCGTCCACGTCCGACCCGGCACGGTAAGACCCAGCGTTGGAATCGGTCTCGTCGGTCGGTCGGTCGTTTTCGTTAAAGGGGCGGTCCCGCCGAATCGCCGCCGCCGCCGCGCGGCGCCGCTCGGCGCGGTCCGCCGCCGACGCCGCCGCCGCGCGGACGCGCGGCGCGGCGCGCCGCAGGGTTTGGGCGAGGCCTTGGGCCATCTCGCGCCGCAGCCCCGCCACCGCGCGGCGGTTCCGCGCGTCCACCTGTTCGGCCGCGGACGCGGCCGCCGGCTCCGCCCGAAGCCCGAGGCGCGCCAGCGCGGTGAGCGCGGCGGCCCCGAAGGCGAACGCGCCGAGGCCGGACCCGGCGTGCGCCGGCGCGGCGTCGCCGTCGCGCTCGAGGCGCGCGGCGTCCGCCGCGAGCGCCTCGCACACCTCCACGGCGATCTGCACCACCTCCCCCGGGACGTCCCCGGGGATCGTCCCCGATTTCCCCCGGGACATCTCCGAGGCGTACGCCACGCGCTGCGCGAACCCCAGGACGCGCGGGGTCACGAGGGCGTCGACGTTTTCGCGCGGGCGCAGCGCGTCGGTGAGCGCCGCCGCGCATTCCTCCGCCGCCGACGCGCACGCCGCGGCGTCGTCGGGCGCGTCTCCTTCGCGCGCCGCGACGCCGCATCTGCCCGCGAACACGTCCTCGGCCACGCGCTCCAGGCGACGCTCGATGGCGGCCATGAGCTCGAGTTCGCCGTCGCGGCCGGGCGCGCGCGCGAGCTCGAGCGCGACGCCGCGCGCGGCGCGCGCCGCGTCCGCATCCACGCCTCGGTCGGCGACGCGCCCGAGACGCGCCAGGAGCCGGGCGCAGAAGTTGCGCAGCACCGGGCGGAGCACGAGCTCGAGATTCTCCTCGCGGGAGAGCTTGGGAGACGCGCACATCTGGAACGTGCGGAGCGCCTCGGACGCCGCGTCCGCCGCCTCGCGCCGCGCGCGCCGGTCGCGCTCGCGCGCATCGACGAACGCCCCGGTCTCGAACTGCAGGGCCAGCCCGCGAAGGGCGTCGCGCGTCGCGACGCCCACCTCCCCACCGGCGCGCGAGCGACGGGACGACGACGCCATCGATGCGACCGCGCTCGAGCCGCGCGGGACCCGGCGGCCCGCGCGTCGCGCGCTCCGCGTTGTGTCTCACTGCTCGGCGGGGACTCAAAAAAGCCAGTGCGTGGCTTCAAAAAAAGCACACACAAGCAACGATTGGAGCTGACGAGCTGCCCTTTCGAACTTTCGCGAAGACCCTGAATCGCAAAAAAAAAAAAATCTTTTTGAGACGACTGCGTTCCCAGTCACAGAATCGCCAAAAGATGTTATTGCTACTTTTCCAGTCAGAAAAAAACGTTTTTTTTTTTCTTGGACCAAATGGCGCGTGCTGGAGAGGACAAATCAGCAGCTCGCGCGCGATATTTTTCGACGTATCGAGTGAACCAGAGACGCTTGGCGCCAAAAGCGATCACTACGCCGCGCGCTTTACTCCAACCAAAGGTGCGTGCCCACGTCCCGACTCGAGACCGCCGCGACGTATCGATCGCTGTTTCCCGACGCGCCGTCGCGGGGACGACCCCAGCCCGCGCGCGTCCCGGCGGCTGTTTTCGGACCGCGCGCGAAAAAGTCATCCGTCTCGATCCTTGAACCGTCGCGACGCGCGGGATCGACGCCGACGCGGTCGCGCGCGCGGCGCGTTCGCGGGAACCGCGATCGCGAACGCGAGCGTCCGCGCTCGCGAACGCGCGAGCCTCTTTCCCACGTCCCGGACCCCGACGACTCGCCGTTCCGCCCGAGCGCTCCGGCTGACCGCGACGCGTCTCGAATCTTGTTCCCCTCCCCGCAGCTCGACACTCTCGCCATGGCCGCCATCTGCAACGTCGCCGCCCGCATCACCGCCGCCCCCAAGGCGTCGGTCCGCTCCACCAAGGCCCAGTCCCGCGCCTTCCTCGGCCGCGCCGCGCCCCTGCGCGCGCGCGTCGCCGCCCCCCGCGCCGCCGCTCGCGGCGCGTCCGTGCGCGCCGACGCGGCGACGGAGGATTTGAATAAGAAGCTCAAGGAGGTCACCTCGACCGTGTCCGAGAAGTGGGAGGAGACCGACGATAAGCCCGCGGTGATCACGCTCGGCGTCTACGCCCTCGTCGGTCTCGTCGCCGCGAACGGCGTGCTCAAGTCCATCGAGGGCCTGCCCCTGATCCCCGACCTGCTCGAGCTCGTCGGCATCGGCTTCTCCGGGTTCTACGTCTACCAGAACCTCCTCTTCAAGCCCGACCGCGCCGCGCTCAAGGATTCCATCTCCAAGTCCATCGACAAGATCCTCTGAGAAACCTGTGAGACCGCCGGGCGCTCCCGTCGCGAACGCGCGGGACGGCGAGGATGAGACCTACGCGAGTGTACGAACACCGTTGTGACGGGGCGAGTGTCTTGTGACGATAAAAAAGAAAGTCATCGTTTTCGTAGCTCCGTTCGCGCGCGCGACGGGCGGTGTCGTCGCGCGTCGAGACGAACCGCGCGTCGAGACGAACCACGCAGAGAAGCGACGCGTGTCAAGTCATGTTCGTGAGTCGTCGGGGAGAACTGCGGTTCGGCGTCTTCGTCTTTCATCACAAAAACACCATCGTCGCTCGCCGCTCTCGGCGCGAAACCGCGCGCGCTCACGCCTTGACGCGGCCAAACGTCTTCGCCTTCTCCTCGGCGGTCTGGAAGCGGCCGTGCCCGAACTTGGACGAGGTGTCGATGAACTTCAGCTTGATCTCCTCGACGGCGACGCGCTTGGTCTGGGGGAACAGCGAGCGGCGGAGCGTGATCAGCCTCTTGCGGGGACCCGCGATGCCACCCTTGATCATCAGGTAGTCGTTTTTCACGATGCCGTAGTGGCCAAACCCGCCCATGGGGGTGATGTCCTTCTCCGTCGCGTCGTGCTCCGTCGTCGCCTTGTGCGTCGCGTCGCCAACCTTGCCCAGGCGGTAGATCTTCTTGTTGATCTCCGTGCGGTGGTGGTAGCCGTGCTGGCCGGGGCGCGCGACGGTGTAGCCGACGCGCGCGGGGTGCCACGCGCCGATGCAGCCAACCTTCCTGAGGCCTCTGTGCGTCTTGCGGGGGAGGCGGGTGACGCCCCAGCGGGTGACGACGCCCTCGAAGCCGCGCCCGCGCGTGACGGAGATGCAGTCGATCATCTCATCCTTGGCGAAGACCGCGTCGACGGGGACAGCCTTCTCGAAGAACTTGTACCCGAAGTCCACCTTGTCCGCGATGGAGCCGCCGTTGACCTGGATCTCCATCATGTGCGCCTTCTTCTGCTTGAGGTTCTTCACCTTGCGCACCTGCGTGTGCGCGATGACGCGCACGACGTCGGCGTTCTTGCGGAGCTCATCCAGATCCTTCTCGATGGAGCCGTTCGCGTACTTCTTGGAGTACTTGGTGAACGCCTTCTTCTTGGACTTGTACCAGTTTTTGTAGAAGCGACGCTTGATCTCGTCGTTCAAGTGCTCGGCCCACACGGTGTTGAGCGCGCGGAGACCCTGGGGGGTCTTCACGTAGCCCACGACGCCGACAACCACCATCTCGGGGGTCTCGACGATGGTCACCGCCTCGAGGGTCTCCTTCTTGTGCAGCTTCGAGCCGGGCTTCTCGACGTCGCGCACGATGTGCGTCATGCCAGCCTTGAAGCCGAGGAACGCGGTGAGGTGGGGCTCAGCCTTGGGGTCGCGGTCCTTGGGGAACTTCTTGCACTTGCCGCGCGCGCGCTGCGAGCGCTTCTTGGGCAAAAACCCAAGGTGACCCAGGCGAGGGTGCTCGAACTTGCGGTGAGACATCTGGGGGTGAAGACGAGGCAGGGTCGGGAGGGTCAGCGTTCAGTCCGCGGGGGGAGGTGCCGGGATCGACGCGAAGGCGCCGGGTAACGCCGAGACGTCGAGATCCGCGGACGGGAGAGGCTCGATCGCAGCCCGAGCGCTCGCGGAGGGTTTTTTCCCCATCTTTTTCCCGGAGCCCGGACGCCGGCGGCCGACGCGTCGCGCGCCACGCGCGGTGCGAACGCCGCGCAACACGTCACAACCCGCGCCGGGCGCATCGCGCGCGTGCGAATCGACGCCGTATGGGGCGTCGACGCTCGACGTGACGCCGCATCGCTCGCGGTCGTCCCGCCATCTCGGGCGCTTAGGAAAACCCTAAACTCCCGCGAAGCGGGCGGGCCGGAGGACGACGCGCCGGACGCGACGCGAGGCTCGCGCGCGCGCGCGATCGGCGTGAGGTGGATACGAGGATGACGAGGCTCACCTTTGGTGTCTTCTTCGACGATCAACGAGTGATGCGTCTAGCCGCGCTCGGAAAAGGGATGAGCGTACCGCCGCCCGCTCGTGAAGAGCAAATTTTGCCACCGGAGAGTTTTACGTGGTGCACCGGCAAACTCGGCATTTTTTTTTACCCGGAGTTCGCGAGGTTGACGGAAAATCCGACCCCGCGCGGGGATATTTCACCGGAGGCTCGGAACAGTTCAAAGGGGGCATTTTCCCTTTCAAGGACAAGCTAATAACTGTAATATCGTACTCAAAGCGTATTTCGCTCGCGGGGCGACAGGACTACTCGAAGCGCCCCGGCCGCCCCGGCCCGACCCCCCTTCGCACCCTCGACTCCCTTCGCTCCAGCGCGCCGACATCGGTCCCGTCTGCCATTTGGCGCATCAACCGGACCTTCTCCTCGAAAGCCGCGCGGTCGCGGCGCTCGACGGCCCAGTGCGCGCCGACCGTCAGGAGGAGCAACGGCGCGTTTCGCGCGAGCTCGCTCGCGACGGCGCGCGGGAGCGAGCCCGCCGCGGCGCTCGCCGCGACGGATTTCGCGACGTCCGAAACCCCGAAGCGCCGCGCGCGACTTAGATTCATGGACACGTCCAGTCCTACGCGCACCACGTACATCTTCCACTGTTTCGCGAGCTCGTATCGCAGCGAGAGCACCGACGTGAGCAGGAACAGCGGGCGCAGAGAACACATGAGCGAAACCACGTCTTGGCGCACGTCCGTCCCGTCGAACATGGCGGCGTGCCTCGTGAGCATACCCAGGACGGTGATGAGGTCGCAGAAGCGCTCGTACCGGTCGATGTACCAGACCGGCGCAAACACCGCCCACGCGAACATGCACGGGCACGCGGACACGAAGTACCACCGCGGCTCGAGCCACCACGCGTTGGCCCCCAGCTGGGGCAGACACGGGAGGGTCATCTGCCCGGGGTTCCGCGCGATGGCCACCGCGCACGCCACGGAGCACAGCATCAGGCCGTACAGGTGCGCGTACCACGCGCGTTCGATGATGAACAGGCGGTATGCCTTCGCTCGGGCGCCCATCACTGCTGCCGTGGAACACGGGCGCAGTGATGAGTGCGTGTCCAACGAAGCGATCTCGCGGGGATATGCAGACATGCAGATATTTTGATCACATTCATGTCTTTCCAGTAGCTTTTCAACTTTACTGTCGAAGATATCAACAAAAGCGAATGTCGTATGATCAAACAGTCTGTGAAATCGACAGCGCCGCAACGAGGAATGCACCCAGCGAGAGCACGGTTCAAGGGGGACATTTATCTGGCGGACAAATCGACCGATTAAAATTCGGGCCCGTTTCAGCGCTGACCCTCCATCGATCAAGGAGGTCGGTGAAACTCGGTTGCCAGCGGATTCGCCATTCGGATTCGATTTCAATTGACAATTCAACAATCAATGTCGGACGACGCTATACGATTCAACCGGGGCTCAGGAACTTCATCATGGTGCGTCCGTACGAGTCTCGAACCGGCCGACGCGCGTTCCCGGGGCGCTCTGCTGCGCCAACTTTTAGGAGAAGGTCTTCTGGGAGCCGGAGGCGGCGCGAGATTCCCGCTTCGCGTCGTTCTTCTCCTTCTTGGCCTCGGCCTTCCCGGGGTTCGCCTTGGCTCTGCGCGCGCGGGAACGGGGTATGAACGCGTCAGCGACGTGCGAGATCGCGCGCGAAACGCGTCGACGATGATACGTTTCTGGTGAGCAAACAGTCACCGCGTGAAGAGGGGGCGATTTTCGTGATCGGAGGCGGGCAGACGCACTTGTTCTCCTGCTTGATCTTCTTCTTCTCGGCATCGGTGAGCTTGTCCTTCTTACCGGCGGCTTTAGGGGGCATGGTGCGAGTGCGGTGGGGTGGGTTCCTGCGAGTGAGCGCGTGGGGTGTGATGAAAGAGCGGCGCGCGACGCGTCGAACCTAAAATTCGGTAATAATAACGCGCCTTGGATTTGCGTTTTTTCGAAGGCGAGGGGTCTGTGGCTCACAGCGGCTGCGGGCGGCGCAGCAGACTGCGCGGACACAACCAAAAAAAAAAAATCACCGGTTTTCGGTATTTCAGGTGGGGCCTGTTTTCGGCGATTGGATCGCTTATGCATACCTCGTACGCGACGTCGCGAACCGCTCGAACACCCAAACGCCGGAATAGGAAAAGGAATCGGCCGTGGCGCTACTCGACGCTCGCGCGTAGTGCCGCGAGCTCTTCCGCGAGCTCTACGAGCTCGGTTTCCCACCGCGGGTCCACGACGATCGGCCCGAGCGCGACGGCTTCTCGCCGCATCGCCTCTTCCCGGTCGCGCTTCGCCGCCGCCGCGCTCGCCGCCGCCTCCGCGCGGCGCCGTCGCTCCGCCAGCATCGCCGTGGTCCGCGCCTCCGCCGCAGCCTCCTTCGCGCGGCGCTCCGCCGCGACCGCCTCCGCAGCCTCCATCTGCTTCTTCGCCGCCCGCTTCGCGCGCTCCAGCTCGAGGATCGCCTCCGCCTCCATCTCCGCGCGCGCCGCCGCGATGGGATCCGCCGCCGCGTCCTCCTCCGCATCCTCCTCCGCATCCTCCTCCTCGCGTTTCCACCGCTTCCCGCGCTTCTTTCCCTTCTTCCCCGCTTCTTTCGCGCTCTCGTCCCCGTCGGCTTTCTTTCGGGCGTCGTCCTCGCGCGCCGACCGCGTCTCGGTCCTGGCGCGCTCCGCCACGAGCGCCTTGCCCTCGAGCTCCATCCCGTGCACGGCGGCGATCACGGCGCTCGCCGCCGCCTCGCCGTCGCACGTGATGAACGAGTACCCCATGTTCTTGCCCCCGCGTCGCGGCAGGCGCAGGCCGGTCACGCCCGGGATCTCCTCCACCAGCCAACGCACGTCCGCCTTGCTCAGCGCCTTGGGGATGTTGCTCAGGTACACGGTGGAGGGCGCGCCGCGCGGAGGATCCTCACTCGTCGAGACGTCTCCGTTCGGTTCCCGCGGCGACGACGACGGCGGCGGCGGCGACGACGACGACGACGTGATTTTACAGCTCGCGGTCTCCCCCGCGCGCACGCCGCCGTCTTCGCCTCCGGCGACGACGCGCTCTACGCGGCCAATGGCGCCATCCACGAGCCGGACCTTGATGCCCTGCGGGTGGTGCTTGGAGTTGGTGAGGAACTCGCGCACGACGCCTCGCGTCAGCCTCCCGGTGCCCTGGTCCGCCTTCAACACGATGTCCACCTCCGCGCCGACGGAGATGTCCGCGCGGTTGCGACCGTCGGGGTCGCCGGGGCGCACGTGCGCGAAGCGGTCCTCGGTGGACGAACACGTCACCGTCAACGAACGACGAGCGCGTGACGGCGCGTCCCACCCGCCGATCCCGACGCCGCGCCACGCGTGACGCCGCGCGACCCCGCCGCGGCACAAGAGCGGGCGCGCGAACGCGCCCGAGGCGAGCGTCGACGCCGACATCGTGCGCGTGCGGCCTGCACGTCGTGTGTGGCGCCTCTTTGAACGAAAAAGTGGATAAATCCAAGTCGTCGAGGTCTGCGTGGTCCACTACGCCGTGGCCCGCGTGTGATCTCGTGATGAAATCCAATTGGCTCAGTGGGCGCGGCGCCGGCGACGTGGTGGTGCGGGATGTCGCGCGCGGTGGATTGCTTCGCGGTGTGCGGCCTCTCTGCGTCTCCCGTGACTGTGAGCGGGGACGCGCGCGGGTTCGTGGGTGCTGAGGAGCGGTACCTCCCCGAGGTGCTGTCGAGCTATCCGTCGACATCCTCCGCCGGTAACAACGAAGATGTGGGACCGGTGCTCGCGCAGCTGGCGCTGATGTGCATGCCCGAGGGCGTGGACGTGCACATCCGCGACCCGCCGAAAGAGGCGCTCGCGCCTCGGATGTACCCTCTGGTCCTCACGGAACCAGACGGCGCGCTCGTGCACGTGATGTGCCTTTCGTTCCTCGAGCCCGTCTCGGACGCCGCGCGCGCGGCGCATCCGGCGCTTCGCTCGGCGTGCGCGCGGAAGTGCCTGTGCCTGGTATCCCGCGCGCGGACACCCATGAGCGTGCTCCGCGCCATTCTGCGCGCCATCCACCGCACGTGCTTCGTGCGCGCTCGGCGCGACGCGCCTCCGCTCGCGGACGTCGTCGCCGCGCTCGTGGACGGCGTCCCGTTCCCCGAGCGGGGCGCACCCCCCGCGCTGGTCACCGTGTTCGGCCGACCGATGGTGGTGCCCGCCGCGGACGACGACGACGACGCAACCGACGACGAAGGCGTAGTGGCGAGCGAAGACGGCGAAGTCGAGGCTATAAACCCGCCGGGAAACCCAGCGGGACACCCGAGCCCGTCTTCTGCCACTCTCACGGCCCCGTCGTTCGGGAACGCCACTCGGGAAGACGACGACGCGTCGGCGCCGCCGAAGACGTCGGGGCCCGCCTGGGACGCCTCGGCGACGGATTCCGGGTTTGAGCTCCTCGTGCGCGCGCTGGACGAACGCAACGCGGTCCGCGCGGCGTGCGCGGTGGCGGAGGAACGCAGAGTGCTGCTCAAGTCGCGGAACGACGCGTTGCTGGTGTCGGCGTCCATGGCGTTGCTGCGGACGCTTCGCCCGATGCGGTGGCGCCACGCCTTCGTGCCGCTTCTCCCGAGCGCGCTGGCGGCGGCGACGCTGGCGCGCCCGGGGCCGTTCGTCGTCGGGGTCAAGGCCGACTTCGTCGTGCCGGAGGCGGCGCTGGAGAACGCGGTGGTGGTGGACCTGGACGCGAACGACGTGCGCGGCGTGGGGGACGCCGCGCGGATCCGGTACGGGTCCGCGGGCGACGGCGGCTTCCCGCGCGCCTTCGCCGAGCCTCTGCTCGCGGATCTCCGGCGGCTGGCGTCGCGCGAGCCGCGCGATCGGACGGACGGAGCCGAAAACGTGAGAGCCGAAAACGAAACCGATGTCGCGTTGCCCGAGTGGGCGCGCGTCACCGCGCACGCCGCCGCTGCGCGCGCCGCCGCACGCGGCAGGAGGTGGTCCGCGCACCACGACGACGCCGTCGGCGAATCCTTCCGCGCGTTTTGGCGCCGGTGCTTCCGCGGGTACCGCTCGTTCCTGCGCGCCGAGCCTTTCGGAAAACCGAAAGGCGCGGCGTCCCCTCCCGGCGGTAAGAGCGAGAAGAGCGTTTTACCAATATTCGACGCCGGGGTTTTCGACGCCGCCGGGTTCTATCGCGCGCAGGTGGCCTCGAAGGACCGCGGCACGCGCGAAGCCGCGCCGTTCGTGCGCCTGGTGGCGGGGTCGGCGGCGTTCGAGGCGCACGCCGGATCGCAGATCCGCGCCGCGAAGCGACGCGAGGAAAAGGAAAAACGGAAAAACGGCGCGACGCTCTTTGGAGGCGTCGCGGACGACGCCGCGGACCGAGGCGGCGAGGCCGCCGCGCGTCCGCCGTGGACGTCGGCCGAGATTGGTCGAGCCGACGACGGTGCGCTGTTCGACGCGCTCCTCGACGAGGACAGCGACGAGCGCCTCGCGCTGGGACAAACCGGGCGGGCCCGCGGGAACGAACGGAAAGTTCGCGGCGGCGGTTTTTTCGGGACGTCCGTCGCCGCCGCCGCCGAGCCAGAGTACCTCCGCGCGGGTGCGATCGTGTGCGCGGGGAACGCACGTCTCCTGTCCGCGCGCGCCGACGCGGGGCACCCGAGACGACGCGTCGTCTCGGTGACGTTCCGCACCGTGCAATCGAGCGGCGAGTCCGAGGCGGCGTCGACGTCCCCGAGAGCGTCGTTCGCCGCCGCGGACGACGGGTTCACTTCCGCCGCCTCCGCCGCGGGTCCCGCCGCGCACGCGCTCGCGCTCTCGGGCGATATCGGTGGCTTCGCCCCGCGCGCGCCCGCGTATCCGCGCGCGCGCGTGCCCCCCATCGACCCGCCCACCGCGAATGCCGACCCCAACGGGACCCGGGGGACGCCCGGTGGCTCCCGGGGCCCGGCCGACCCGCGCGGCGTCGCGGGTTCGCCCGTGACCCTG
>Ga0181558_10002437_pt1 | contig 17599 bp, 14 predicted proteins | sample 011ome_22_FD_133754 | JGI IMG/M metagenome (GOLD analysis project Ga0181558, IMG submission 133754) | Coastal salt marsh microbial communities from the Groves Creek Marsh, Skidaway Island, Georgia - 011507BT metaG (megahit assembly) | ecosystem: Environmental > Aquatic > Marine > Intertidal...
AATTCGGGGGGGCTGCTTATAAGCGGTATTGGCAATCGATCCATTCATCGCGCCATCACTAATCTACGCCTGTGCAAGATACCAGAGCCGCCATAGAGTCTCAGCGCACAAAGTGACGGCGTCATTGGCTTAACCCACCGGACTTCACACGCATTACAGCCCCTTGAATAGCCGTCCTGTGCTCGCAGGGATGCCGCTAGAGCGACGATGCGCAATTTTGTCGCCGCAGCAATAAGACCACTCTGACAAGGGGTAACTGGTCGTTGCCAAAATAAAGCTTGCCAGCGATAAGCAGCGAGGGCGATCCGCAGGCGCCAAGGGCGACCGCCGCTTAGGTATTGGCGCGCAGTCGATCTATAATCGATTTCTCTGAGGCCTGTTCCATGAGGCTGCTTCCGACTAGACCGCAGCTGTCCGCAACACGTGCCAACATTGCCGGGTAGTCGCCATTGTTGCCCTCAGCAAAATACGCGTCAAAGTCGGCCGCTGTCTCGTTGAGAATAGACTGAATATTGTTAAAAGCCAAAAGCAGTGTGTAGTTGCCTATCCCAGTTAGTGGCGGCTGCAGCAACGGATCCGCGCCTAAAATAATCTTCATCGATTGATCTTTAAGCCGCTTGCACCGGAGGGCTGGCCACTGTGGCTACGAAGTACTTCCTGCGGAGCTCCTCGCGCTGTAATCCCACCTCGATCTAGACATATGGCGCCATTACAGATCCCTGCTACATGTGCCTCTGAATGGCTAACCAAAACTACCGACCGCCTATCTGAAAACTGATCCTCTAAAGCTAATTGAGCCTTTTCTCTAAACTCTTTATCGCCAACACTCAGCACTTCATCAACCAACAACACACTGGCGTTATTTAAAAGCGCGGTGGCAAACCCGAGCCGCGCGCGCATACCCGCAGAGTACGTTTTCACCGGCTCATCAAAGTAATCACCGAGCTCACAAAATGCCTCAATGGACACCAAGCACTGTTTGGCAGCGTTCTTAGTGAGCCCCTGTAACAACCCCGCTAAATAAGCGTTATCGCGCCCAGTCAACTCATTTTTAAAACCCAGCCCCAGACTCAGTAACGACACGGTGACGCCCGGCGCCCAGATCACGGACCCAGTTGCCGGTGCATAGATCTTGGCCATGATGCGAAGTAGCGTCGATTTTCCCGCGCCGTTGCGGCCCACGATGCCGAGGCGGTCGCCCTCATTAAGGATGAGGTTAATGCCCTCAAATACGGTGTGCTGGCCAGATTCATGATCGGGGCGCACCGCAAACTGCATGCCCACGTTCTCGAGTGTCAGCAACGCACTCATTGAGTCACCACGCGGCGGGCAATCCAGTAATGCAGCGCCCGGTAGGCCCACACCAAAACCGCCAGTATCACCACGCTCTCGACCAGCACCGTCAGCCATTGGGTCAGTAGTGGGGCACTGCCGTCCATCAACACAGTGCGATACAAATCAATCAGCGATGCCAGGGGGTTCACCAGTAGCAGGTTCTCGCGCAGTGCGGCGTTGCCTATGCTGTCGATGTCCCAGAAGATGCCCGACATAAACAGCAAGAACACCATGCCCAATTGCACCAGCAGCTGAAAATCCTGCCGCATGCACACCAATAGCGCCGCCAACATGCCACAACCCACAATGAGCAGGTACTGGGTAATCGCCAGCGGCACCAGCCACAGCCAGGCAGCACTCGGGGCGTAACCCTCATACAGCAACATCACAATCAATAACGCGAACACCGCCACCTGCTTGTAGAGGCCCTCATGGCAGACAGCCAAGGGGAACAGCCACTTGGGCGCGTCCATCTTGCCAATCAGGCCACGACTACCCAGCAGGCTGTTGGCTGACTGACTTACACTTTTCGAAAACCAGATAAAAGTTAGCTTACCCACCGCTAGGAACACCAGAAAATCTGCCCGGCCGGTGCCCAGCAACACCTCAAAGACGAGATAAAACACACCCACCCACAGCAGGGGCTCCAATATCCACCACAAGTACCCAAAGAAGTAACGCTGGGCATCGGCCTTCAGAGAAAGCGTTGCCATGACGTTCATCAGGGTTAGGGACTGTGGAATAGACAGGTTATTCAAAGTTGGCTCGGTATGAGCACCACATCGTGATCAGAGTGACGCCCGCGATAAGTGAATTTCGTCGGCAGTCGATCACGCCGCGTCTGCCCGACACGCAGTAGCACTTTATATTATCACTCGCAACGCACCATAATGCCGTGCAAATCACCAAGGATGCCAACAGGCATGGGCCACACACCCCGCAAGCGCTTCGGCCAAAACTTTCTCCGCGATGAATCCATCATCGAGGCGATTGCGAGGGCGATTGCACCGGCCGACGCCGACCACCTTGTCGAAATTGGCCCCGGCGAGGGTGCGCTCACCGAGGCGCTGATCACCAGTGGGTGCCAATTGGATGCCATAGAGCTGGACCGCGACCTGCGCACTCGACTGCTGGCTGCATTCAGCACCCACACCGGCTTTACTCTGCACAGCGCGGATGCACTCCAGTTCGACTTTGCCTCGCTTGCGGTGGATAACGCCCGCCTCCGTGTGGTGGGCAACCTGCCCTACAACATTTCTACCCCGCTGATTTTCAAATTACTCGATCAGTCAGAGGCCATTGCCGATATGCACTTTATGTTGCAGTTGGAGGTGGTTGAGCGGCTGGCGGCATCGCCCGGCGGCAAGGATTGGGGTCGACTGGGCGTGATGGCGCAATTCCAGTGCGAGGTAGAGCACCTTTTTGAGGTTCCCCCCAACGCGTTCTACCCGCCACCCAAAGTGAAATCTGCAGTGGTGCGCCTCACGCCACACAGTGAAACGCCCTACCCAGATACTGATCGCGCGTCGTTCGCTAGAGTCGTCACCCAGGCCTTCTCCCAACGCCGCAAGACCCTGCGCAATAACTTCAAAGGCATATTAGACGACAGTGACTTTAAAGCGCTGCAGATAGACCCAAGCGCCCGCGCCGAGACGCTCTCAATTGACGACTTCGTGGCGATCACTGCTCACGTGCAAGGCTGATCGCATTCAAAGCTGAAAGAGCCTCAGCCGTGCAGAGCCCCGCCTCCTGCCGGTATCTCAGCGATCCTTAGGCAGATGCAGGCTAGGTGCCTTACCCCAGCCGCTCCCAAATAAAAAGTCTTTATATCGAAATTCAAAGGCGCCTACACTGCTCCCTGACCAGATACGCACGCACTGGTATGCACTATGAGCACCTACGTCGTCGGCGACATTCAGGGCTGTTTCGAGCCATTCCAGTGCCTGCTGGAGCAGGTGAACTTCAATCCCGATAAAGACCGCCTCTGGAGCGTGGGGGATCTCGTAAACCGTGGCCCGGGCAATATTGATGTACTGCGCTGGTTCTATGCCCATCGCGATAACGTCACCATGGTGCTGGGCAACCACGACCTGCACCTGATGGCCGTCTCCTGCGGCGCCCGCAAGCCCAGCCACAAAGACAACCTTGACGATATTCTGGATGCTCCTGATCGCGAGCGGCTGATCGAGTGGTTGCACTTTCAGCCACTCGCCCACTTTGAGAATGGCGTCACGATGGTCCACGCCGGCATCCCGCCTATCTGGACCGTGCAGGACGCGCTGGAGCGTGGGTGGGAGGTCGAAAATGCCCTGCAGGGCACACGTTGCAAAGAGTTTCTGACAGAAATGTATGGTAACGACCCCTACGTGTGGGACGACAGCCTGAGCGGCATGACGCGGCTACGCGTGATTACCAATTACCTCACCCGCATGCGCTACTGCACCCGCAAGGGCAAACTCGATTTGCTTAGTAAAGGACCACAGCCCATCCCCGACGCGATGGCGGGCAAAAAAGTCGCGCCCTGGTTCAGCCACAAACGCCGGCTCACCAAAGGCCAAACCATTATTTTTGGTCACTGGGCCTCTCTAAAAGGGATGACGGACGACCCAAACACCATTGGCCTCGATACGGGTTGTGTCTGGGGGAACACGCTAACCTTCTACGAGCTCGAAACCGGACGGCGCTTTACCAGCGGTTGAACGCAAGCCAGCCGCCCGTCTCAGCCCCCCAGCCGTGACTGTGCGATGTCAGACACGGATCACCAACTCAGCAAGCAATCCCATCTGCCGTCAAGGCAGTCGGACCGCACCGTCACGTTGAGCGAGAGCGAGTTGGCATCCTCACTGGGTTGCCTGATATAAAAGCCAGACGGGCAGGCCGCCGATGCCCTCCTCGGGCGTAATGCTGCCTGTTGCAGCGGAGGAGGCGCTGGTACCAATGGCATTGGTCACCGTCACAGAGCAAGAGTAAGCGGTGCCGTTGACCAGGCCCGCTACCGTGACGGATGAGCCAGCGCTGCTGCCCGTGTAAGACGACACGCCATCAGAGCAGATAGCTGTGTAGCCCGTAATTGCCGAGCCCCCATTGTCGGCGACTGTTACATACAAATAGATCTCGCCGTCTCCGTAGTCAGTCCGGCTGATCGTTGGGATCCCGGGCGCAGTCGGGATCTTGGGTATGGCCACGACGGCGGTCGACGCGGCGCTGGAACCACTGCTGTTAGTCGCCACCACAGAACAACTGTAGGGCGTGCCGTTGGTAAGACCATTAATAGCAAGTGGTGAGCTACCCCCCGTTACGCTGAATGTCGTGTCTGATGACGTGGCAAAAGTATTCGCCCGGTAATTGAGCAAGCCACACACCATTCGATTTGATTGCTGTTCGGTGAAGCGATCCATCGCAGCGTCATCCGAGTAATTCATAAAGTTCTCAATCGGTGTGGTGCCACCGCAAACAGACGACGCTTGAGTGCCATAATCTGGCGTGTTGTGTGGATTTGTGTCGACAATGAAATCACCCGAGGTGAAGCTGTTCTCACACTCGCCCCCCCTACCTTCAAATGTGTGGTGTAGGCCGAGGTAGTGGCCTACCTCGTGGACCAGGGTTCTGCCTTGATTGTAAGCGCCAGCTCCGGGTAAATTTCTGCCGCCCACCACATCGTGGCGCATTACCACACCGTCGAGGAGTCCTCCGGCGGAACTCTGTGGGAAATAGGCATACCCTAGATAACCAGCAGCATCATTGGTGTAGATATTCAAATACTTTGACGTGTCCTGGCGAAGCGCTTCCTTGTATGCATACTCATCATCTGGATCGTCGCTGAACCAATCGTCATTTTGAGTGTAGGTAATATCGACCAGCTGAAATTCAATCGTTGTGTCAAAGACTGCTCCAAAATCCTCATTTAACACATCCATTTGCGCTGCGATGTTAGCTTCACTAACCCTGCCTTCTCCGGAAGATGTGTAAATGACATGCCAATAAACAGGTATTACGTAATGACCCTCGGCAAGTGGGCTGTACTCGCTGTTAATTGTCGTACTGGAGGTCGCGCAATCGGCAGGGTTTTTGGATAGCGACTCCATTTGAAGATCGTTGCGCCTGGCGTATGCGTGCATCGTTCCACATCGGTGGCCCCCGTCCCTAAATGCGCTAGAGCCGAAAAATGCCTCCGAAGAAGCATAGCTCAAGCCATTTATTTCAAGGGGCGGGGTCTGCAAGCTAGTCAGCGATGATTGAGGTGCCACAGATGACGACATCAATACTCGATCAGAACTTTGGTCAACACATGTCAAAGTATAAGAATCCGCCGCGCCACCAGCACCAGCGGTAAACGCGACTTCAAGTGACCCATCGCCGGCAGTAATGCCGGTGATCGACGGGGTGCCGAGCGGTAACGCGATGGTGGCAACTAAAGACGCGTCAGCGTACGCGGTGTAGCCGCTCAGCCGTACATAGTAGCGACTCTCTGCCGGCGACTTGAGGGTGCACAGTTCGTCTATCCCCGGTGGGAAAGCCGACTGGCACAGCGCCCCTGAAGACGGCGGCGGATTGTCGGTGTCAACATAGATATCAGGATCGCCACTGCCAACGCTTAACGACACTGTCAGCGTGGCTGCGCCACTCGGAACATCAATATAAAAGTATAGATCGCTCCCTTCTACACCCGACAACCCACTGACCGCGACACCGCTGGTAAGCGCTTCAAGGGCGAATGGCGTGACGGCAGCGCTGGCGCTTGATGACGAACTTGTCCCCGAGCTATTGGTTGCGGTGACGGTAAATGTGTAGGCCGTGCCGTTGGTTAACCCCGTCACGGTGCAAGAGGTTGCGCCTGTCGTTGTGCAGGTCGCGCCACCGGGCGAAGCCGTCACGGTATACCCCGTGATCTCGGAGCCTCCGTTGGAGCTTGGCGCCGTCCAACTGACAGTCGCCTGACCATCACCCGCCGAGGCCGAGACACCGGTAGGCGCCCCCGGCACACCTTCTGAAGCCACGGTGATCCTTTCCAAACACTGGGATGACGCGGCGGCGATTTGAGCTGTCCTTCGGGCCATTTTGGTAGGCACCCGGTTAGCCTCAATACCAAAGCTGGTGTTGCTGCCAAAGGTCCTGGAGATATTGGTGAGACCGCCTGAGAGCAAGTGGCAGTAGCTCATGATGGTGCCGTTCTGCGCACCGGCGCTCCCGCCCGTCAGCGCGCCAACACCGGGTAGTGCCTCGCTACCTGTCCAGCAACCTGCCTGTTCGTTATAGCAGCCGTCCACCGGATTACTATTGCCCTCTAGGCCTGCATAGCAGTGGGTATGTGGCGAAGAGAAGTTGTGACCCAGCTCATGAGCCAGGACTTCTGCATCCCAACTCAGCTGTGACGCATCGGTGGGTGCGTCACCGTATACCCCGCTGACTGAATAGCCATAGGAGTCATCACATAGTTTATCCAAAGTGGCGATGCCGCCGCGAAAAGTCTCATTTTGGCCAAGGTGCACCGTCAAAGCCCTCTGGACATTGCTGTAATTTTCGCGCCAATAATTTCTCACGTCTGTCAAGCGCGTTTTGGTGCTTGAAGTATCGGCGTAGGGGTCGTTGGAATAGAGCACCACATCCCCGACTAACAGGCGTGTGCGGATCTCCGATTCGTAGGTGGTACTCACATAAGAGACAAGTTCAGCGAGATAGGTATCCACCGCAGAGGGCGACGAACCCATTGCACTGTATAGGGCCTCGTCTAACTCTACTGCAAGAGTAGCGGTGTAAAGCTGGTTCCCAAGGAGCGTTGATCCGAAGCCAAAATTGACCGAGGTGGCTAAATCTGGGCTTGTGCCAGAACTGCTGCTGTCGAATTTGTAAACGTATACGTCGTAATCCCCAGCAGCTGGGTTTTCTATGAAGCATGTAGAGTACTCGCAGTAATCTTGATCCGTTGCTTGTGTCCCTTTGGGAACGATATACACATTGGCGACCCCGGGTCCCCTGTTGACCGCGCCCGCATAGGATTGCCCACCGGGCACGGTGAGGGTCCAAGGCCCGTACCAACCGGCCGTAATCGCGATCGATTCCGATCTTGGCTCAGTGCTCGCCGACGCCGAGGCTGATAATTGCGCAGCAGTTGGACCCATAGGCGGCTCAAGCTTCGGGACTTCTACCACGTCGGTGGCAGGCCACTCAATCGTTCTGACCGCCGCAGTGTTCTTCTGACCAACGGTGAGCTTGGTACCCTGCTCCGAGATGGTCCCTCTGTATTGACTGCCGGCGTAGTCGATATAAAAGCTGCCATCACCAGAAGGCTCGACGCTCAACAGTGCGAAGGAACCGGAATCCCCGGGAACCGACCCCCGAAAATAGCGATGTCTGGTCTCATAACTCGAGGGGTCAAGCGGCTTGCCATCCAGCAAGACGCGCCGGCCCGCAGCGAACACTTCAACATGAGCCAGATCAAGATAAACCAACTTATCGCCGTCGAGCTTAACGGCGGCCCGGGGAGAAACATCGCCCGACGCATAGAGCTCTCGAAGCTCGCTGGTGTCGTCAACGTCATCGAGCGTGATATCCGAGGCAACACCCTGACCTGCGGCCAGCACCGAGTAACCGACCAAAAATGAAGCCGTAAGGGCCCTAAGGTAGCCGACAAAAAAACCTTCGAACGCTCGCTGGCTCCGTCGCATGAGTCACCGTGTGTTTTGTTTTCATCTTATCCGCTTGCGAGTAAGTTAGCATGTCCTTTGACTGAATGCCCTTGTAAAGTCGCCGCATGAAGATTTATCAAGTCGGCGGCGCAGTCCGCGACACGCTGCTTGGCCACCCACATCATGAGATAGATTGGGTTGTAGTGGGCAGCACACCTCAGGAAATGCTCTCCTCTGGCTTCACCCAGGTGGGGCGGGACTTCCCCGTATTTTTGCATCCCGAGACCAAAGAAGAGTATGCGCTGGCGCGCACTGAGCGAAAAACAGCACCCGGGCATCACGGGTTTGCAGTGCATGCCGACCCATCAGTCACGTTGGAGCAAGACCTCGGGCGGCGCGACCTCACCATCAATGCAATGGCGATGAGTGATGATGGCACCTTGATCGACCCCTATGGCGGTCAGGCGGACCTGAAGGGAAAGCTGCTGCGGCACGTATCCCCCCACTTTCTGGAGGATCCACTGCGGGTGCTTCGGGTCGCCCGGTTTGCTGCACGCTATCACCATCGCGGTTTTCGCATCGCTGACGAGACCCTTGCACTGATGTCAGAAATCGTTGGCGCCGGCGAGCTATCCCACCTGTCTATCGAGCGGGTGTGGGCTGAGACCGAAAAGGCGCTCGGTGAACAACACCCCGAGGTGTACTGGCAGGTGTTGACGGATTGCGGCGCATTGCCCGTTCTGATGCCAGAACTCGCCGTGTCACAGGGTATCGCCGCGCTCGCCCGCACCGCACCTCACACACAGCGAGTGGATGCTCGCTGGGCGGCTCTGCTGGCTGATCTCCCTGAATCGCGCACAACAAGAGCCAGTGAGCGACTCAAGGCGCCGGGGCGTTTCACCCTCTTGGCAACCAAGGTGAGCGCCCGGCGAGCCGGGATCAAGGCAGCACTTCGAGATGCCGAGGCATGCATGGCATTACTTACAGGGCTCGATGCACTGCGGCGGGATGAGCCCTTCGAGGGGTTTTGCAACACACTGCTGGCGATGGCGCAGAATGCGCCCGAGGCCGGGCAGTCGATTGCGTTACTCCAGGCAGCGCGCACGGCGGCGCAGGCTGTCAAGGCGACAGATGTTGCGCGTGGGGGTTTGGCGGGGCCTGATTTGGGTGCCGCGATTCGCTCAGCGCAAATCGAGCGGATCCGCGCCACTCTGGCGTAATGCGCCAGCGTTCACGTCAGGGCCGCGAGATGACCACCCCTACACCATCTGCCGCCGCCACCGCGGCTGGCTTGGTAATCGTCATCCGTAGCCCCGCGATGGAAAATTCTACCAGTAACAGCGTTGCGAGGTACTCTGCCAGTGCCTCCAGAAGTTGAAACCGGGACTCATCACAGACGGCAATGACCCGCTTCGAGATGGCGGCGTAGTCGAGTGCATCTGCCAAGGCGTCCGTCTCAGCAGCGCGCGCAAAATCCGCTTTCAGCTCAAGATCGATCACCAGTGTTTGGCGTATATCGCGCTCCCAGTCATAGCAACCGATCACCGAAGTGGCTTTGAGCCCCGAGATAAAAACGGTGTCCACTATGCGGCCTTTGGTGCCCTGAGTTCAGTCATCGGCCAGCGGGGCCGCACTTCAACATCCGCGCTGTCTGCCTCTCCGGCTACCAGCCGCAGTGCGCCTGCGTAGGCGATCATGGCGCCATTGTCAGTGCAGAGTTTGGGCGCGGGATAGAACACCTCCGCCCCCTCCTTACCGAGCTTCGTCTCAAGTGCGGCGCGCAATCGCACATTGGCACTGACACCACCGGCCATCACCAGCCGGCTCAGGTTCTCTTGCTTGAGTGCACGCCGGCATTTAATAACGAGCGTATCGACCACCGCCGTTTCAAATGCGCGCGCAATATCGGCTTTGTCTTTATCGGATAACGTGCCGCCTGCCTCACAGGTCTGCACGGTCGTCAGCGTGTGGGTTTTCAGGCCCGAGAAACTGAAGTCCAGCCCGCCCTGCTTCACCATGGGCCGCGGGAAATCAAAGCGCGCGGGATCACCCTGCTCCGCTAACTTGGCCACGTGCGGGCCGCCGGGATAGGGCAAGGCCAGCATTTTGGCGGTTTTGTCGAAGGCCTCGCCCGCGGCATCATCAAGTGACTCACCGAGCAACGAGTACTGCCCAAGGGCATCTACCCGCACTAGCTGGGTATGCCCCCCGGAAACCAGCAGCGCCACGAAGGGATATTCGGGGACCGCGTCCGCTTCATGCTCCGCCAGCATGGGCGCCAGCAGATGGCCTTCCATATGGTGCACGCCCAAGCTGGGCACACCAAGGCCCGCGGCAATAGCCCGGCCCAGCGTGGCACCCACCATCAAGGCGCCAACCAGCCCAGGGCCCGCGGTATAGGCAACGCCATCAATATCGCCCCGGGCAATGCCGCCCTCCGCCAGCACCTGATCAATCAGCGGCAGAGTTTTGCGCACGTGGTCACGGCTGGCCAGCTCGGGCACCACGCCACCGTACTCGGCGTGAATATCGATCTGGGAATACAGCGCATCCGCCAGCAAGCCCCGCTCGGTGTCATACAGCGCCACCCCGGTCTCATCACAGCTGGTTTCTATACCCAATACCTTCATGCCATCACTCTAAAGCGAACCGAGCCGGAATCCACACAAAACAGCCGCCCAGCCTAAGGGTAATGTGCGGGCTAAGCGGGGTATTTTCGACCATACATGCCGCACACGGCCCCAAAAAGGGGCAAAAACTAACATGTCCCAGCGCTTTGCAAAATAAAGGCTTCGTGCCTATACTGCGCGCCCGCCAATCGGGTCTACCTGATTTTGCGGCGTTTTATGACCACAGGACAGATGAATGCCCTCTATCAAGATTAAAGAAAACGAGCCCTTTGACGTTGCATTGCGTCGCTTCAAGCGCTCTTGCGAGAAAGCCGGCCTCATTGCTGAGGTCCGCAAGCGAGAGCACTATGAGAAGCCGACCACCATTCGCAAGCGCGCCGCAGCGGCTGCGGTCAAACGCCACGCCAAAAAGGTGTCGCGCGAGAACCGCAAACGCCAGCGTCTTTATTAAGACCGCGGGCGCCTAACCTTACCGCCCGCCCCCCGCTCCCTATGAGTGAGAACCCTTCCCTTGTCGAACAGGTCAAAGCGGCCATGAAAGCTGCGATGAAGGCCCGGGAGAAGGAAACCCTCGCCACCATCCGCCTTATTCAAGCGGAATTCAAACGTGTTGAAGTTGACGAGCGTATCGAGATCGATGACGCCCGCGCGCTCGCCATCATGGACAAAATGGTTAAGCAGCGGCGTGACTCTGCGAGCCAGTTTCGCGACGCTGATCGCTCTGAGCTTGCCGATATCGAAGACGCAGAGATTGCCATCATCCAAACCTTTCTCCCCACCCAGCTCTCCGCTGAAGAGATCGACGCTCTCATCGACGAGGCACTCAGCGGAATCAATGCGGAAGGCATGGCCGCTATGGGTCCGTTGATGGGTAAGCTCAAGCCCCAGCTTCAGGGCCGTGCCGACATGGGTGAAGTGTCTCAGCGCGTAAAGGCCAAACTCGGCACCTGAAACGCCACCTGCTGCGCAGGCGGCCCGTCACATAACCCGCAGCACTTGCCCTCCCCCAGTGAGCGGGTCACACTGACTACTGAAACCACTGCACCAACCGACTAACCACACGGGCTGCCAACGGCACTGCTCGTGAACGAGCGACTCCGACAACCAAACCGTGGCAAGATTCCCCCAAGCTTTTCTCGATGATCTACTGGATCGCCTCGATATCGTTGAAGTCATCGATCGCCGCGTAAAGCTTAAAAAAACAGGCAAAAACTACAGCGCCTGCTGCCCTTTCCACGACGAGAAAACCCCCTCCTTCTCGGTGAACCCAGAGCGCCAGTTCTACTACTGCTTTGGTTGCGGCGCTGGCGGCAATGCCATCGGCTTCGTGATGGATTACGAGCGGCTCGATTTTCGTGAGGCGGTCGAAGGCCTGGCGCAAACTGTTGGTCTCGAGGTACCTAAGGATGACCCGCGCAGTGGCCGCGAACCGCCGAAGGACCAAAACAAACCACTCTATGAGGCGCTCGAGCGCGCGAGCAAGTTCTATGAGCACGCTCTACGCCAGCACGCCGAGCGTCACAAGGTCGTGAACTACCTCAAAGGTCGCGGTCTCACCGGCGAGATCGCCCGGGACTTTCGTATCGGCTTTGCGCCGGCCGGGTGGGACAACCTGATACAGGCCAATGGCGGTGACGAAGCCTCCCAGGATCTACTGATGCGCTCGGGCATGCTGGTGAAAAACGACAAGGGCCGCACCTATGATCGCTTTCGCGAACGGGTGATTTTCCCGATACAGGATCAGCGTGGCCGGGTGATCGCCTTTGGCGGGCGGGTGCTGGGTGACGACAAGCCCAAGTATTTGAACTCTCCCGAAACCCCGGTGTTCCAAAAATCCCGCGAACTTTATGGCTTGTGGCAGGCGCGCAAACACCCACGGCGCATCGAGCGCATTGTGGTGGTCGAAGGCTACATGGATGTTATCGCGCTGGCCCAGCACGGCATTCCCTACGCGGTCGCCACACTGGGCACATCCACCAGCGAGACCCACCTAGAGCGACTATTCCGCATCGTGCCCGAGGTGGTGTTCTGTTTTGACGGCGACGACGCCGGCCGCACGGCCGCTTTTCGGGGTCTCGAAGCCACGCTGCCCGCCATGCAGGATGGGCGCCAGGCCAAGTTTTTATTTCTGCCCGAGGGCGAGGATCCCGACACCGTAGTGCGCGCCAAGGGCAAAGCTTTTCTCGAGAATCTGTTTGACCACGCCGACCCGCTGGAAACGTTTTTGTTCAAGCACCTGGCGGAGGGGCTTGATCTCGAGAGCATGGATGGTCGGGCGCGCTTTTCTAAACTCGCGGCACCTCATCTGCATCGACTGCCCGAGGGGGTTTTCAAAACCCTCATGTACCAGGCCTTGGCAGAAAAAACCGGCATCGACGTCGACAGCCTCAAGCGTTTGCAGCCGCCGCCAGCACCACGCCCCGAGCCCAACGCTGTGGCGCCTTCATCTGACCAAGACGGGCCGCCACCGACAGACCCGGAGGAGCCACCCCCCGAAGACGTCATGCCCATTGAAGAGCCGATGATCGAGAGCCTCTCGCCCAGCTCTCTGAATCCGATTCACCGCCTGCTCGGGCTGCTGGTATTGAAACCCGCGCTGGTAGGGCATGTGCCCGATACGTTGCTGGTCACGGAAGGTAGCCGAGATGCGGTGCTGCTATCCGAAGTGGTCTCCCATATCCGCAAATACCCCGAGGTGACGACGGCGGCGCTACTGGGCTTTTGGTTTGGAACGCCCGAGGGTGACTTCCTCAATGCGCTGGCGGGTCGGGAAACCGTGGAAGAAGACGCCGGGCTCGAGGCCCTGTGCACCGCACTGGTGGAAAAGCTCAGCCGCCACCCTGCGCTGGATGCCGCGCGTCAGCAGTTTGAGGCGCTTAAACGCAAACCCTATGGTGACCTCACCGACGACGAAAAACAGCAGTTGCTCAATTTGACGCAGGAGATCCGGTCCCTGTCTGGCCGGGGATGATCAACCGGGATACTGCTGCTCGTTGTTGCGCAATGACGACGCTATCCGTACCGCTATTGCGACCACACCATGGGGATCAACAGTGAGCTGCCACCGCTCAGAGGACTCGGCATGAGGTGAGTTAGGTTTAGGACACCGTAAGCAGTGGTTTTCGCTGGAAAAATTGGCTCCAGTCACCAACGGCTAAAGCTGGCTTTTTCCCGCCAATGCCATTGGTGCTAGGGGGCCTAAGCCGTTATACTCGCCGGCTATTTTTTGCCAGACCCACGCAGGCCCCGCATGACCGACCGAGTGCATCAGCAATCCCGACTTAAAGCCCTGATTGCAAAGGGAAAAGAACAGGGGTACCTGACCTACGCTGAAGTCAACGATCACCTCCCTCAGGATATCTCTGATCCCGATCAGGTCGAAGACATCATTCAGATGATCAACGACATGGGTATTCAGGTGTTTGAGCAGGCGCCGGATGCTGATGAGCTACTGATGTCCGAGGGCGACCGCTCCGCGGACGAGATCGCCGCCGCCGAGGCTGCCGCCGCGCTGGCCGCCGTAGAGCAGGAAGCGGGCCGCACCACCGACCCCGTGCGTATGTACATGCGTGAGATGGGCACAGTTGAGCTGCTGACCCGTGAAGGCGAGATCATCATCGCCAAGCGAATCGAAGAAGGCATTCGAGAGCTGATGGCCGCACTGGCGCACTATCCCAATGTTGTTCGCCAACTCAGCAACGAATACGACCTCGTGGCGAAAGAGGAACGCAAACTGACTGACGTCATGATCGGCTATCTGGACCCCGCCGAACATGTCCCCTCTGCCTCTGAGATGGCTGCCGCCGCTGAAGCGAGAGGCGAGTCAGATGATGATGACACGCCAGTGGGCCCTGACCCCGTCGAGGCCAAAAAACGCTTCGCAGCGCTAAAGCGCCAATGCACCAAGACTGAAAAGGCGATTGCGGCCAAGGGCCGTGACCACAAAGACGCGATTACCGAGATGAACAAGCTCGGTGAGCTGTTCAAGTTCTTCAAATTGACGCCGCGGGTATTTGACCCGCTGATTGATGAGCCGCGCATCGCGCTGGCGGCGGTTCGCGAACCCGAGCGCGAGATCATGCGGATTGTAGTGCGCGACTGCCGGATGGATCGCAAGGAGTTCATTAAGAGCTTCCAAGGCTCAGAGAGTGACAGCCGCTGGGTAGGTCGTGTAGCCCGCAAAAAAGATGTGGGCGCCAAGATCAATCAGCACAAAGAAGATTTGCAGCGACTGCAACGCCAGATTGCCAACGTCGAGGAAGCGACTGGTCTGACGATCGCGGAGATCAAAGAGATTAACCGCCGCATGAGCATGGGCGAGGCCCGTGCCCGTCGTGCCAAGAAAGAGATGGTCGAGGCTAACCTGCGCTTGGTGATCTCAATTGCCAAGAAGTACACCAATCGTGGCCTCCAGTTCCTCGATCTGATTCAGGAAGGCAACATCGGTCTGATGAAAGCGGTCGATAAGTTCGAATACCGTCGCGGCTACAAGTTCTCGACCTATGCGACCTGGTGGATCCGCCAGGCCATCACGCGATCCATCGCGGATCAGGCGCGTACCATCCGTATTCCGGTGCACATGATCGAGACGATCAACAAGCTCAACCGCATCTCCCGCCAGATGCTGCAGGAGATGGGCCGAGAGCCTACGCCTGAAGAACTGGGCGAGCGCATGGAAATGCCCGAGGACAAGGTCCGTAAAGCCCTCAAGATCGCCAAAGAGCCGATCTCGATGGAGACTCCCATTGGTGACGATGAAGACTCGCACCTCGGTGACTTTATTGAGGACCTCACCATTGCCTCACCGGTGGAATCTGCGACCGAAGAAGGTCTAACTGAAGCGACCCGCGAAGTACTGGGCGGCCTGACCGCGCGCGAAGCCAAGGTGCTGCGTATGCGCTTCGGTATCGACATGAATACCGACCACACACTGGAAGAGGTCGGCAAGCAGTTTGACGTGACGCGCGAGCGGATTCGTCAGATCGAAGCCAAGGCGCTGCGCAAACTGCGCCACCCCACCCGCTCCGATTACCTGCGCAGCTTCCTCGACGAGTAAACGTCTGCTCAGCATGCGCCGCCTCGCCATACTGCTCCCCCTTCTCGGGTCCCTAATCAGTTGCGGCGGCGACTCAACAGGCTCTTCAGCCACCTCGAGCGCCATGACCGTGTCGCTGTCTGGCTCGCCCAGCGCGCAGATCTGGCAGGGGCAGTGTGCGGCCTGCCACGGTGCAGCCGGTGAGGGTAATCGGGCGCTTGTCGCGCCCGCACTGACCCAACTCGCCGCTGATTATCTCACCCGGCAGCTCCGCCACTTTGTCAGCGGCGTACGTGGCGCGCACCCTAATGACAGCGCCGGCAAACGGATGGCGCTAAGTGTGGCGAATTTAAGTGAGACCGATATACCAGGCCTTGCAGCGCTGATCACCACTGAGCTGCCTCCTGCTCAGCCTCCTGTGACCCTTAAAGGGGACGCCTCACGGGGAGAGGACTACTACGTCAACATCTGCAGTGCTTGCCATGCGGGTAATGCTCTCGGCAATGATGCGCTCGGCGCACCTGCGCTTGCCGGGGTCAACGACTGGTACCTGAAGTCCTCTTATCAAAGCTACCTCGACGGCAGTCGCGGTACACACCCCGACGATTTCTACGGCGCCCAAATGGCGCGGCTTGCGCCCGCGCTGGCAAAAGGTGACGATATCGATGATGTCATCGCTTTTATCGCCACACTGCCGCCCCGCCGATCGCGCTAGATTCCCTATAGTGGCGCGCATGATGATGCGTACCGACATGAAGCTGCGTAAAGTCGCGATATATCGCTCGCTCGCACTTTTCTTGTTGGCGAGCCTGGCAGTCCCAGTGCCCACGAGTGGGGAGACAGATACCACGTTCGGGTTCCCGCTAACAGACACCTGCCCCGCCTCTTTCGAGCTTATCGACGACGGCTGCGTTTTACGCAGTCGCTATCGGGAGTACCGGTCGCTCCGCGATGCGGGGGTTGGAGGCCTTAAAACTGGCCTGCCGCCGTTGCGCGAGGGTTTTAGCCCACAGCAGATCGATCTTGGGCGCTATCTGTTCTTTGACCCCGTCCTGTCGGCAGATGGCTCGACCTCCTGCGCCAGCTGCCACGACCCGGCACAGGGCTTTGCCGACGGGCGAGCCCAAGCGGTAGGCATTAACGGGCAAACCCTCCCCCGCTCAGCGCCCAGCTTGTGGAACATCGGCTTCTTTTCAACGCTGCTGTGGGACGGCTCCAAAAGCAGCTTAGAGGAGCAGATGCAGGGCCCGCTCTACTCTCCTTTCGAGATGGGCAGCAACCCCGCGCAACTCCTTGAGACACTAAACAGCAACCACATCTATGTCGCAATGTTCGAGCAGGCATTTAGAACCAAACGCATTGCGCTCAACCACATCTATACTGCCATCACCGCCTTTGAGAGCTCGCTAATCTCATTGAACAGCCGCTACGACCTGTATGCGCATGGCTACCACGCGTCGCTGAATACGGAAGAGATTGCCGGGCTCAATGTATTTCGCTCCTTTGTTGCCCGATGCGCCGAGTGCCACACCCCGCCGCTGTTCTCCAACCAACAGTTGGCAGTACTGGGCGTCGCCGACGCGCCAGGCGAGCTCGTCGACCCGGGCGCCGAGGCCATCACCGGCGACGCCAGCCAGCGTGGTGCCTTCCGTGTGCCGAGCCTGCGCAATATCGTCCGCACCGCGCCATATATGCATCGCGGTCAGAAAGCGACCCTCGAAGACGCGGCGCGTTTTTATACCGGCGGCCGGGGTCATGAAGTGCCCGAGGGCGAATCACTGATGATTCACTGGCACATTTGGGAGCCGCGACTCACGGATCGCGAGATAACACTGCTGGTGACTTTTATGGGCGCGCTCACCGATGAGGCCTTTATGCCCGAGATCCCGACTGCCGTGCCCTCCGGGCTACCCGTTGTCGATGTGGCTCAGGCCCAACAAGCACCGACTGAGCCTTTGGTGCACAATAAGACC
>Ga0181558_10002438_pt1 | contig 17598 bp, 10 predicted proteins | sample 011ome_22_FD_133754 | JGI IMG/M metagenome (GOLD analysis project Ga0181558, IMG submission 133754) | Coastal salt marsh microbial communities from the Groves Creek Marsh, Skidaway Island, Georgia - 011507BT metaG (megahit assembly) | ecosystem: Environmental > Aquatic > Marine > Intertidal...
GGAAGCTAAGGAGACTTCCTGATTTGACGTGCTGAGACTGACCGGGGAGGCTCTGTCCTTGACGAATCGTCAGCGCGCGCTTCGCATGCGCGGGGTACCGGGATCGAAACCTGGCAGATCCAAACCTTTTTATATGGTTTTTTTAGACGACGCGAGAACAAAAATAAATACATACGTGTACTATATGACGCACCACACACATGGTTTGACGTTTTGCTTCAGTATGCGTGTGCGTCGCGCACGCGTGGGAAAAATGCGTTGCACTCGAGGCCACACCATGGCGCGCGCGACATCGGGTTCGGCGACGACGACGTCGACGCGCATCGCGGCGACGACGCGCGCGGTGCGCCCTCATGGCTGTCCTCGTCGTCGTCGTCGTCGTCTCGGTCGCTGTCGCGGTCGCGCCGACGACGCCGACGACGCGACGACGCCGAACGCGGCACCGACACCGACGACACATCACTGGAGCCGCAAGCTGTCACTCGCGCGCGACGACGACGCGTACGACGCGCACGACGCGACGTTGCGGTACAACACACGCATCGCCACGGGCGCGGTGGCGTCGGTGCCGATCGCGGCTGTGCATCGGGATGGGGATAACGCGACGCTGACGCGCGAGCTGGACGTGATGGCGACGTTTGTCGCCGCGGAGCTCGAGCTCGACGGCGTTGACGACGACGATGGGCATGGCGACCGCGGTGGCGTCGCGCGGGCGAAGAAGCGTATTGAACACGTGTTGGTGTTGCTTCCATCACTCGCGACGGCTGGGCGGTTGAAGACGACTGGGGTGAAGACGCTGGCGGCGCTGACGCGAGACGTGGCGGCGACGACGCGGCGTTTACGCGCGCTTCGAAGCGCGTTTCCGTCGTGCGACGTCGCAGAATTAGTCATCAAGGCACCGTTCGTGTTGTACGAGCCGATCGATGTCATCGAATATAACCTCGCGGAGCTGCGTAAGTTATTTCCCGACGCCGGTCGCGACGGCAAGCCGGATGTCGACCGCATGGTGCAGGCGACGCCGCTTTTGCTCGACGCTCGTTTCGCATCCGCCGCGCTCGACGCGCTGTGCGTCAGCGCCGGGTTCGCGTCTCGCGCAGCCGCTGCTGATGCCGTCCATCGCAAACCCTCGCTTGTGCTCTCTGTCGAAAGCGCGTCGCTGCGAAGCGCGTACTCGGTGAATTTTGACCAGACGCACGTCAAGCGCAATAAAGTCATCGACGCCGGCGGCGCCGGCGACGCCTACTACGACGCGCACGGCGTCGCCACGCCGACATCACGCGCAACGACCGATGTCGAGTCCGCCGCGTCGAGTCCGCCGCGTCGACGAGACCCAGAGCTCCCGTATTGGTAGCCGTCCCGTATGAGTAGTGCTCGCCAACCGTCCCGTCGCGCGCCGAAGTATCGAGCCGTAGTCAACGACACGAAGTCATATAGCCCTTAGCCCCGTAGACACATACAGGAAGTTTCAAGAACACTCAAAAAAAATAGTCACGCATTCGCCGAACCACCGTGACCCATGAGCCGTCGAGCAAATCAATCAACCAATCAACGTCGCCCCCAGCTGTTTTAAACGACAATCGTATCTTTATCCAACGGCCGTCGCGCTCGCGCGGCATTCGTGCGCGCGCGACCGCCCGCAACCGCCCGTGACCGCGCACGCACTTCCGAGATGATGATCCTCGCCAAATCCCCCGCCGCGGCGCCGGTGATGCGCCGCGCGTCGTCGACGAAGAAGACGAGCTCGCGCACCGCGACGGTCCGCGTGCCATCGATGCTCGCGACGTCGCGCCGCGCCGCGGTCGTCGTGCGCGCCGAGGGCGACGGACCGGAAATCCCGCAAGCGCTCAAGGATATGATGAAGCCGCCGGATGCGAGCGTGGCGGCGCCCGGGTGGCTCGCGCCGCTCATTGGTTTGGCGGAGCAGAGCGGGGAGAGCGCGACGATCGTCGGGTACTCGTTGATGGTGGCGACGTCGTTGTTTATTTCAATCGTGTTGGCGATTTTACACTTTCCTGGGGCGTTGGTGACGTTGGTGTTTTTTGGTGCGTCGGCGTATACGTGCTGGCAGGCGACGCCGTATTTGGCGAAGATTGTGGACGACGTGGAATCCGCGTGGGGCGGGGACGACTCGTCGGATGAATGAAGACGACGAGAACACCGTGACCACCACGTTCAGCGCGACACAAGACAAGACAAGATCTCAAGACAAGACAAAACCCCTTCCTTTGCAATAAAGTATATACTATAACAGAATGAATGAATGAATGAATGAATGGGCGGACGACGACAGTATTTATCAACGCGCCGTCGGAACGACATCCTCCTCAACAACCGCTCGCTTGGCCGCGTTGGCCTTTTCCTGCTTGGCCTTTAAAACCACAGACTTGATGCCGTCGAAATTCTTAATATCGCATCCAGAGCATTCGCATCCACGGTTGTGCGGATTTGCCGCCTTGAATCCGGGCGCGTCTTGCCCGCGAAACACCAAAGAGTCGACGACGTCGATGTACGCCGACGGCCCGTCGTTGGATAAGCCAATCTTCGCCGTGCCTTCCATGATGATGTCGTCTTCGGAGTGCGAAAACGGGTAGGTTTTAAACATGCCCGCGAATCCGTTCAAGAAGACGGCGGTGATGGCTAAGGACACCGCGCTGAACAAGTCGCCGTACGCGCTCGGTTCGACGGCGCGCGCGAGATCAAAGACATCCAACGACCCAGCTTCGCCGCCGCTGCCGAGCAGCGCCGCCGTAAACACCACGGATGCGCCAACCCAAAAGAACTTCACCCCAGCCACCGCGGCGGTGACTGCGGTGGCGATTTCCGTGTTGCGCAACGCCCCTTGACAATGCGTGCAATACTTGGTGTGCATTTCGTACGTGTCAAACAACTTGCTCGCGTCGCGCTCGATGGGGGGCATTTGATCCATCCCAGGCGCCCACTCGATTGGTCCATTCTTTTCAAACCATTTGTAAAAGAACAATGTCATCTTATCCGCCGTGCTCGGGGTGAACACTTGGTCCTTCCATTGCTGCGCGATGTCCTGGCCTCGGCCTTGGGCGATGATTTTCTCTTGTTGGTGCAACAACACCATGTCCTGGTGCAAAAACGTCGGGCCCAAGACGTGGGTCAACCACCCAGGCGAAGTGAGTGTGAACAAGTTCAACTTAAACCAACGGTGTAAGCGAATGGCGTTGCCCGCTTCGGGGTTGCGCTGCGCAACCGTCGCCACGTAGTGACGGCACCAGCCCGGACGCGTCGGCACGCAATAGTGGGACGTTAAAAATCGCCCACCCTCGTGCCGCCAATCAATCTTCAACAACGCCGGAGGTTGGAAATCATACGACGTCTCGGCGTCATACTTGCCAATCGTGTTAAACGGCGGCACCGCGGGATCCAAGGCGCATCGAAACCCACCCGCGCCAGTCATTGGACGCTCGACGACGCACTGAAATCCAGCCGGGTCATCGTAGCGCGAGCCGACGAGCGTGTGATGGCTCACCACCGCATGCGCCGGGTCGATGGCGTTTTCAAAGAACGCCGTCCACCCATAGGGTAAATCACGCATCTGCCAGTGGTTTCTAAAGCCCCCGCCCGGGGCGCGACCGCTCTTACCCACGCCTTCGATTTCCGGCACCAACAGCGGCGGCGTCATTCGCGCCTCCAACTCCGCCTCTTTACCACCTTCACCCCACGCCCACACCAAACCTTGCGCCTCCATCGTCGGTCGAGTAAATGCACACGACCGTACATTTGCCTTAATTCTCTCCTCTTCACTTTTCGTCGACGCTTGCGGCATAGAAGTACACTTTCCATCGCCATCGAAACGCCACGCGTGGTACGCGCACAGCAACGTCCCGTCAGCCTCAACCCGCCCCTCGCTCAGCGGCGCCAACCTATGCGGGCACTTATCCTCAAACACATTCCACTTCCCTTCGCCATCGCGCCACACCACGAGATCCACGCCCAGGAGCTGCGTCGGGTGCGGCTTGGTCGGATCGATCATGTCGATCGTCGCCACTGGGTACCACTGTTTCGTCCAGCTAAACGCCTCGGGCGCGGCGGCGACGACGGCGGCGCGGTCGTTCGTGAGCCCGATTGTCGCCGCGCCGGCGGTATCGTCATCTAGACCCGCGACTGGGGCGGCGCGCGCGGCGGTGGCGCGGCGGCAGCGGCGCGCTCGCGCGGGCGTTGTGGATAGCGTTGACGTCGATGTCGACGTCGGCGCGCGGTTGTGCGCGCGGTTGTGCGACGCTGCGCGGGACGAGCGCGCGCGTGGGAACTGGTGCGAGATGCCGCGCGCGGCGAGCGTCGTGGACGACGTCGTGGACGACATCGTGCGCGCGCGAAGAAGTGTGGAGGCTCGAGCGCGAACACGCCGCTTTCTCGGCGCGGGTATTCGACATCTTGCGAGGCGTCGCGCGAGATGCGCTGGCTAATGTGTATTACATGTGTGCTGCGTTGTGTATTGTTAACGCTTCTTTTTCGACCCGCGCGAGGCGTTGGAGGATTTTTTGCTGTTTTGCATGGATTTGAGCGCGCCCGGCGGGTAGGAGACTTTACATCCGCTCGGGAAGACGTGCGCGACGTCGGCGTCCGCCAACGCGCGCATGGCGTCCAGTTCTGGTTTCGACGCGAACGGCGCGCGCATGAGAATTTCCATGGCGACTTTAGCCGCTTTGCCCTTCTTTTGCGAACCAGGGGTGACCTTCATGCGGTATTTCAACGCGTTGGTCGCCGCGATGGGCGCGCACACCGGAAGCGCGTATTCGATGTCGTCCTCCTTGAATGGCGCGCCTACGATGCGGTTGATGAACGATACGCGTTCGGCATCGGCTTTGAGGCGCTCTTCAATGCTCACTGTCACGTCGGTTGCTCCGCCGCGCTCGTCGTCGTCATCAACGGCGACGACGTCTTCGGCGTCTTCAGCTGCTTTGGCTTCTCGGCGCGCTCGTTTCTCGGCGTCGCGTTGCTTAAACGGTGCTGGCGCGGGCGTCGGCGCCGTTGGCGCTTCAGGTTTCGTGACGTCAGCGGCAACCGTAGTTTGACTATCCGTCGTAGACTTGGATGATTTCTTCGTGCCATCTGCACCTAGAAATGCCATGGCTAATTCCCTGTCTTCGTCGTCCTGGTCGCCGTACTTGGCCTTGGCGCGCTTGAGCTTGGCTGCCTTGCCGCGCGGGAGTGGCTTCCCAGCTCCCGCTGCCTTGCCAGCCTTTGCCGGTGACGAGAGTTGCGCTAATGGGTCGACGAAATCATCGTCGTCGTCGTCGTCGTCATCGGATGCTTTACCACCTTTTTTACCTTTTTTCTTTTGCGCGCGACGCTCCTTGGCGGACATGCGAGGCGAGGCGGTTTGCTTTGTTGCATGTACGTCGTCTCTGTGTTTGTTCGCGAGTGCGTCGTCGGTGCCATTGGCGCTATGCAAGTTTGAACTCGCGAGCTTATCCACAATGTCCACATCGTCGTCGTCATTGTCGTCGTCCCCATCCCCGTCGTCGTTCGGCTCGGCTCGGTCACGTCTTTTAATCTCAACCACATCGCCACCGTCGGCGTCATCATCGCTACCGCCTTCATCCTGTTCTAACGTCACGTCGAAATCACTCCGCACTAATCGATCATTCTTGTGCGCATCGACGTTCTTTTCGCTCACCACAAACATTAAGCCAAATCCCATGACGAGCTGCGTGGGTGGAAGAAATTGCTTATCCGCGCGCGCGACGTTCACCACTCCCGGCGGTAATTTGTCACCCGCAAGTGCGGCAATCTTGCTCACGCAATTGGGCGTTGTCCACCATGCCGACGTCACCGCGCGAGACGTCCACGCGCTGCTCCGACACATCACTGCGGCGCCTGCTTGTGTGAGCGAATACGACGGCACGGCGCGGTAATCGCCTGGCGGCGGCTTCACCAACGTCACCGGCGCTTGCGCGACATCAGCGTGCACGAACGCATCCCCCGGGAGCATGTACTTGGAAATGAGCATTTCAGCCTGCGTGGCATCCTTTGCTTGAAGAACCAAGCAGTTTTCGCTCGTGACAAACCAATTGAACTTTTCAAACCAAAGCGTTTGTCGCGCGCGCGAAATCGACGCGCTATTCGCCGCGCGTTCGATCGCCGCTTTCGCCTTGGCTTCGGCGATTGCCACGGCTTTTGACTGTGCTTCCATCGTTTTACCAAACTTTTCAGCGTGCTTCTTCTTGGCGGCAAAATGCACCGAGGCGTTGGCGTGCGCGCTCAAGCCCAAATCCAACACCACCGTCACGCGTTTCGCCTTGCCGCCGCTCGGCTTTTCTTCATCCACGTCGTCGAGGTGATTCGCGAGCGTGATTGTGATTTGATTCTTTTCTAAATCGAGCGACTTGATCATGCTCGCCACTGGGTTCCCGAGACGCCGCTCCTCCTTAATCATCATCTCGAGTTCGGTCCACGACATGCCGCTCGCCAACGCGCTATTCACCGCGTCGAGCGCGCGGTCGACCGCTTCTAAATTATACTCGATCAACACCGCGCGCTGTTCCTCCTTTTCCCGTTCTAATTCCAATTGTGCCGCACGGTTTTCGACATCCTTCAACGTCTTTTCCAACTTTGTAATCGCCTGCGCTTCGACTTTACGTCGCGCCAATACGCCCGATTGCGACTCGAGCGCGGTGAAGTACTCGTCGACCACGTGGTCGAACGCGCACGCTGGATCGGTGACACCATCCATGGGAAATTCCTTCACTGGTTTACCTTCGTTTTGTTTCAATGGAAAAGGCGAAAAGTCGTCAAAGATCTCAATCGCTTCAGAGCCGTCGGCTTTTGAATCCATCTTTGTCGTGACCACGGGCGTTGCCACGACGGCGCCAGTGGTGACGCCTTCAAACCAACTCTCTAATCCTTGCACCGCCGTCGTCAGCGCGTCGATGTACGCGTCGCGCACGGCATCATCGAATGGTAGGGATGCTGAGGCGCCGTTGGGAATACCCGCGGTGAGCGCGACGTGTTCGGCAAACGGAGGGGCGTATCCAAACGCTCTCGCGAGCGCCTCTCTAATCGTCCCGGGCGAACGCGTCCCGGCGCCTTCAGTCTTTTCATCCGCAGCGTCAGCGTCGCCGTCCGCGGCGGCGGCGGCATCCACCGTCAACCCACTCGCCAACGCGCACACCACGTCTTCGCGCTCGTACTGCTTGAACGCGCGGAATCGATCAAGCGGGTACGTATGGTTGCCGAGAATTTTCACCCCCTTGGCGTCGTCTCTGTGCGTCCTCAACAGCGTCAATACCGTGTAGTTTTTATCCGTCAAGATGATGTTTCCTTGACCGTAAAATTCAACAATAATGTGACACTCGGTGTCACCGCCGCCAAACGTGAAATCCACCGCGCGGTCGCGTCCAAATTGCCTCACGTCGTTTAACCGTTTCGTCCGCACGTGCATCCGGAGCTTGGCGTTAAACTTACTTGGCGCATCATTTTTCGCGCGTTCATACTTGGTGCGATGAAACCGATTACCGCTTTCGATAATTATGTGTATCTTCTCACTTTCGGCATCGCTCGCGGCGACTGGGGTGTCCGCATCGCGCGCGACTGCGCCTGAAGGTTTATTGAACTTGAATGCGTACGTCCTCGAGTCGAGGTCGTAGACGTTGGCGAGCCAGCACCCGAGCACCGATCGACGAAGCGCCGCGACTTCAGCGGCAATGTCGAACGTGGTAAACTTGGACTTTGGCATCGCGCACGAAACGCCGGCGACGGTGACGCGCGAACGTCGGCGACGGAAAGGGCGAGACGGCGGCACTCGGCTGAGCTGGTGGTGCCCAGAGCCTTGAACGCGAGTTCGTGACGCGCACGCCTCGCCCGTGCGCCGACGCGCGAGTCTCGATGGACGAGACCGATTCCCCTGACGAGATACGCCGCTCGCACGGGGTGTTCGGGCGCGCGAGCGCGAGGTGCGCGCGTCGCAGAATGTCGATTCTTGAGCTCTCCTTGGACAACAGTTTCTCAATGTGAAGACATTTGCACGATTTCAGCGCGCTCGCGCCGCGGTCGGCGCGCTTGGCGCGCGTGGTTCGCCGATCGGTGTACAATCTTTCGCATGGGTATCGCGCGAGACGTCACACTCGAGAATTCGTCGACAGAATTGCTCGTACTCGCGCGCGAGACGCACCCGCATCGAACGCGGCTTCGTCGCACGTGGGACGCATCCATGCTCCCACCCCGGTACCGACGCACTCGCATCAAAACCCTCATTTGATTGCTGGCGCTTCAGCGCATCGTCCAATCGAGCGATGGACGCCAAGAGCTTACTCTCGCGAACGACAGAATCGCGAGCGGGCGAAGCCGCGGCTCTTCTCGTCGCTCTTCGCGCGTCTAATTTCTTCAACGACGCCATCAGCGCCGACTCTTCCGCGTTCATGCGCGCACGGCTCGATGCAACATATTTGTCTTCGTCCATCTCTCGCGTCACAGCGCGTCATGGAATGCGGGACTACGATGAAGACGTCATTGGATTCTATTAATAGAGTGAGCCGACGCCGACGTCGGCTGAGGGTACGCGCGATTGAAGAATGTTACTTTACTCTTCGACGCGCGACGTCCTAAGTGGTGGGTTGAGGCGTTAACCATGAGGTATGCATAGACCGTGATGTATGCGAACGCGTCTGTGGTGCGCGCGCGAGATGCATCGCGCGTCGGCGGGTGACTACGATGCGACGATCGCTTCGACGTGTTGGATTGCCTCGCGCGCAGGACGCTCGTTGCTTATCACTATACACACGCGCGAATCGCCCATGGCGCGCGCGTGCACGCGCACGCGACCGAGTACTGACGTTTACGTGTTCTTTGCACGCGCCAACGCAGTGGGTTCTTTGACGCACCGAGCGATTCGGCGCTCCTGGGCGAGCTCGGGGGCGAGCTTGAGGACGATCTCTCGTCGCTCAAGTTGGACAGGCAAGAGGAAGTGCACATCATGAGCACGCGTGAGGAGGAAGCGTTGATGGCGGGTTCTGGGGGGCTATTACGACCCGGGGATTTACTCACGCCGACGATGTTGCCGACGTTTGGTGGCCCGGTGCCGGCGGGGACGCGAACGGTGGAGGAGCTCGAACGCGAGGCGATGGCTCGGGGGATCGCGCCACCGCCGCAAGTGCCGAGACCGGGATATGGGAATGGGTTTCCACCAGGGATGATGGGGCCGCCGCCACCAGGGATGATGGGGGCGCCGCCGCCAGGGATGATGAGGGCGCCGCCGCCAGGGATGTTCCCGCCTGGCATGGGACCGCCACCGCACCATCCGATGATGGCGCCGCCGCCTGGACATATGATGCGTCAACAACAGCAACATGGCAGACATCGTGGCGAGGAAATTCCCGAATGGGCTGATGGAACGAGCGTGAATGCGGGGGCGATGGACATTCCGGGAATGCCTGGCGTGCGCGCCGCCGCGCCGCCCATGGCGCCGATGCCGCCTGGTTTCGCACCGCCGCCGAACCAACCGCGTCAGCCGCGAGGTGATCGACCACGAGAACAACGTCCGCGTGGTCGACCTCATTACAACGGTAAGCTCATGCCGAATGATGAAATCGAAACGATTTTGCGTATTCAGTGGAGCGCGACGCACCCGCATGACCGACCGGCGTACGAGCACGATTACTTCTATCAGTCGTGGTTGCGTCGCAACAACCCGTCAAAGTTGAAGGAACCGTTCTGTCCGGAAACGTTGCGTGAGCTTGCATCGCACGAAAAGGAGGCGCGCGGACCGGTGACTTTTGTCCCAGGTTTGGCAGGTCTTGGCAAGGTGCCCTTCGGTAACATTCGATCTCCCAAGCCCCTTTTGGACGTATCCTCAGGCTCAGCGCCCGCTGCGGATGGTGAAGAGCTCGAAGAAGGCACGCAGCGTCGATTGGAGCAAGAACCGCTCTTGGCGGCGCGTATTATGATTGAGGACTCCATGTGCTTGTTGCTCGATGTCGACGACATTGATCGCCAGCTTGAAGAGGATCGACCTAGCGAGACCGAGGAAGAGTTGAAGAGACGCCGCACGTTTTTGCTGGATGGATTAGTCAGTACGTTGCGCCTGCCATCCGTTCCCGTGCTCGCCGTCGGCGGCGCTGAACACGACGGCGTGTTCCAGCGCATCGTCACACTTCCGAAGGGACGAACGTTGCTCGCCAAGGCACTCCCAAGATTCCCTCTCGGTTCTGCCGCCGCCGCAACGTTGGTGTGGGCGGTTTTGCGTAATGTCGGTATGCTCATTGGTGGTAAAAATGCGGAATCCAACCCGAGCGCCGAAGCTTTGCTTCGCTCGGCGGCGGAGAGCGTCCAACTCATGAATGCCGTCGCGGTTGAAGGCGCCTTGGGCGCTGTCGCGACCGGTATGAGCGCAGCAGAAGCTAAGCAATTACTTGCTCCGCTCACATCTCGTGGATCGGCATCGATGACGCTCGTAAGTGTTATCGCCGCCACGTTGGAGCGCGCGCACATGTTGGAGATTTCTCCTTTGACGCACAAGGCATTTGGCGCCGCGTTTGGCATCGTGTCTGAAATTTTCGATCGACACGCATCCATGGCTGCGGCGAGAGGTGGTGATCACGTTCTTCCGCGTGATTTACTTCGTGCGCTCATGCATCACTGCACCGATGGTCAGAAGCAGCGTCTTCGTGGCCACATCTCCGCCTTGGGATAATAGACTGGGGAGACTTGTACCGAGCTTTTCGGAGCGTCGCGCGGTTTTTTAAAGCGTAGGCGCTCGCCACAAACGAATACTCGGACGATTGTTGGTAGACAAAACATACATACCTAGAGAGACAGTGTAAAAAACAGTATAAATCAAATCAATACAGATGGTTGTGTTACAATTGAAAGTTCGCGCGAAAAATACTAAGCTGGATTACGGAAGGGGCTCTGACGCGACACCCAAGCGATTGAGATGCAAATAAGCATCAGTGCCGTAGTTTTCCATAGAAAGCACTTGCAAGTCGCCACCAAAATATCTCGCATACAGACGAGAAAGGGGTAGTCCGTAACCATAACCTGCCAAAACTACCGGACCAGCGGAGTCCGCGTCCATGTCTTTCAACGGGCTTCTTGCGGTACTGTACAAATAGGTCCAAATTTTCTCCAATCCACTGCGACGAATGCCACCACCTTCGTCGGACACCTTGATCGTTACATCTTCAGCGCCCTCGGCGATGACGACACGAATCGGCGGTGGAGTGTCGTTGCTGTCTAAGTACCTATCGCTCACCGCCCTCAGCGAGTTCTTCACGAGCTCGAATAACATTTGATGCAAGTGCCCTGGGACGTACGCAAACGTAAAATCCTCTTGACCGAATAATTCAACTTCTGGAGCGTCGCCGTATTCGCGCATGCATATCGATCGCGCGTCAGCGATGGCGTCTCGAGCAACCTCCATTGGGCTCAAGGACGTGCATATTAACCCAATGTACGACTCTTTGGGGGGATCGTGCAGCGCGACGTGCTGCCCAATCAACATACGCATGCCTATGCGACTCATGTAGAACCCATCCAAAAATTGATGCACCTCGGGGAACTCATTTAAGTCTGTCGTGGCGAATGTCCCACCGCGTCGCGCCTGGGCGCCCTTTGGCGCTTCGCCCGCGTTTGGTCGCTGCGCCGCCAGTTGCTCCTTCAATTCTAACACCGCGCGCGCAATCATAGGTACGACGTTCTCGTGCCTCGTCATAATTCGTTTCAGCATGTTTGTAAACTTTTCTTCATCCTCCATGGTCTCCACGGGTGGAAAAGTCCTCAGCTCAGTGAACGACTCGACGTACCAGTCCCGCACGTCCAACACCTGCGACATATCGCTCAACCCAAACGGCAAGTTCTCCAATTCCGCCACTCGATGCGCCAAACGCACCGGAAGCTCTTTATGTAAAAACTGCGCCGACACCATTAACTGCCGATGAATCGGCTGAGCCCCAAAATCCAACATGTACTTCAAGCTCACGCCCGTTTGGCTCCGAAAGCTCCCTCGGTAAATATCATCCACCACGTCTTTCCCAAACTTCTCACTCAATCCACGCCCCGAGCTCGCGGATTTCCCACCCGCACGAGATCGTCCACCACCATCGCTCGCGACATCCCCCTCACGCGCGACATCTCGCGCCCCAGCGCTCGCCCCGACCGCCGGGCCCGACGCTGAGCGGGACGCCGCGCCCAGCCCTCGCCTCGCGACGTCCTCACCCAAGCCCCCCGTCGCGCTCGTGCCCCCGACCGCCGCTCGCGTCGACGCCATCGATGCATCCGCACTGTATGCGCGCACGACGCTCTCGTACACGCCACGCGCGCGCGAACCGTGCGCGAAAAGGCGCGACATTGGGGATACGAAATCAAATGCGCGGCAACCCTCGCGCCGAAGATATCTCCGTCAAACGGCGCGCGCGACGCGGTGTGCGGCGATGGAGGCGAATAGAAACCGAGCCTGTGAAGGCAGTGCGTTCGTGGTGCGCGACGCGGTGCGCGGCGATCGCGTGCGCGCACGTGTGCGGGGGATGAGCAGTCACAGGCTGCTATCGTCGCGGCGTAACGAGAAAATGGCTTGAACAGCGCGGCTCGGGTCTGGCTTTTGGATGATTGTGCGCGCGTGGGGGTGAATACATGCGAGAGGTGGTGTTTTTAATACAATGTACGATTGTGTTCGCGCGCGGGGCGATTAACGCGGGCTTTTCGGACGCGGCGTCGCGGCGGACGCGAGGGGTTTCGCGGCGAACGCGAGGCGTTCGGCCAAACCCGTGGAGCGGTGATCCTTTCCGGTGGTACTAATCGCCGTGGACAGGGCGGTTCGAGGAGCAACGACGACGAGGAGTTCTTTGGCGCGAGTCACGCCGGTGTATAAGAGCTCGCGACGGAGCAAGGGCTTGTGAGCATTCGTCAGGACGAGGACGACGGCACGGTATTCGCTCCCTTGCGCCTTGTGAATCGTCATCGCGTAGGCGGGGATTAAATCGCGCAATTCACCCTTGGTGTACGCAACTTCCTTGAAATCAGCGCCAAAGCTCACGGTGGCGGTGCCGTCTGCAGGGTCGATGCGGCTGATGACGCCTAGATCGCCATTAAAGACCTCCTTGGTGTAGTCGTTGCGTTGCTGGAGCACGCGGTCGCCTTCACGAAACGTGACGTCGCCATAAAAGCTACCGATGGTGACTTCTTTCTTGCTCTCGCATCGCGGGTTCAAAGACGTTTGCAGGAAGTTGTTCAATGATCCAGTGCTCGCCACGCCGCGGCGCATCGGGGATAATACTTGCAAATCATTCGCGGTGAACCCGCGCGATGGCAAGACGTCGTCGAGGACGTGCTTCATCACCGCTTCGACGCTCGCGTTGGTTTCACTCGGTAAACTCACCCACAAGCAATCAGGCTTGAGCGATGGGTCCATGGGCGCGTCATTGATATCCAATGCCGACGGCACGATCCGCAATTCTTTCAAGTCTTCATCAAAGCGCTGTTCTTTGATGTCTGACGGTAAAAAGGATCCGGCGTTAATCGCGTGCGCCGCTCGAACGATACCGCTCGCTGCGGCTTGACGGAAAATGTCCGTCAAAGCAATGCTGGGAACGTTTTGTGCGGCGAGCAGATCGCGCAGTAAGCTTCCAGGACCGACCGAAGGGAGCTGATCGGCATCTCCGACGAAGACCACTTGCGCCTTGGGCGGCACCGCCGCCAGGAGCGCCGCGGCGAGCGGCAAATCCAACATCGAGCTCTCATCAATCACCACTACGTCTGCCTGCAACGGGTTCTTCGCATCTCGAATAAATCGTCCTTTGTACGATAACGCTTGCAACGGACCGTCGTCGTCGAGACCTTCGGCGACCATGGCTTCGGCAGCTTTGAATTCCAACAAGCGATGAATCGTCGAGCTGGTAATCGGATTGGCAATGTCACGCCCCGCCGTGGTGATTTCCATTAAACGTTGCGCCGCGCGCCCTGTGGGAGCGCACATCACGACGCTCTTACCCATCGCGCGCATCAAGCGCACGATGACGTGCGTAGCGAACGTCTTCCCCGTACCTGGGCCGCCGGTGAGGATGCACACGGGCGACGTAATCGCCAGGCGCACGAAAGCCTCCTGCGATTCGCTCAACGTACGCCATCCCTCTTTTTGCGCCGCAGCCTCGAGCCAACGCTGGACGCGATCGTTTTCAACCTTTAATTTTGGACGCATCATGCGCTTGGTCAAGTCTGAGGCCACGGCGACTTCTGCACTATGCATAGCGCTCGTATACAATGCCGCCGTGGACCAGTCTCCGTCAAAGAGCTCGATGGCGGCGGCGCCCACTCGAGCGTTCGGATCTGGTAATCGCTGCACGCGAATGTCACCCTTGAGCCGAATCGCCTCTGCGGCGGCTTGAATACTAGTTTCGTCCGTCATGAGTGACTGCCCGAGTAATATTCGCACGCCGTCGACGATTCTCTTCCAAGGAAGATAGGCGTGGCCGTTGCTCACCGCCGACGCACTCAACACTTCGATAATCGCCGCGCCTAAACGCGCTGGATCATCCGGTGGTTTCCCAAGTCTCGCCGCCAACGCATCGATGCGATGAAACGTCGCGCCTCGCACCGCACTCAGCGCTTCGAATGGATTCGCACGAATAACGTCCTCTGTCATCGGGCCGTATTGCGCCGCCGCGCGTTGCGCCAACGCCAGTGGCACGCCATTCTTCTCAAGAAACACCGCCGCATCGCGTTTACCCCGACTCTCGTCCCAGTTCGTCTTTAACTTTTGCGCTGTCTTTACACCGATACCATCGCACGCCATGAGCCGTTTAGCCCCATCCGGCGAGTTCAACACGTCTAATAAGTTCACCCCAAAGTGGTCGACCAATCGTTGGGCGGTGACTTTCCCGCACCCCGGCAACGCTCCACCGCTTAAATACCTCAACACCGCATCTTCGCTCGCGGGCTTCAACTCCGTGGGTGCACCAGTGACGAAAAATTCAATGCCATACTTTGAGTTCTCGCGCCATTCGCCGATGAGCTCCAACATTTGACCCTCGCTCGCGCCTGGAAGCGTTCCGACGACGGTGACCGTCGGCGTCGCCTGCGCGCCCTTACGTCGTCTTTTGGGCGTCGCGAGCGCGCCAGGTGGAAGATCGCAGCCCGCATCAACCTCCATACGCGCCACGGTGAAGCCATTCTCGCGAGAATGAAACGTAATGCGTTTAATCTCGCCACGAATCGACGGCGCCGCGACGCTCGCCGCCGCCTCGGGCGCCGCCGAGCTCGCAAACGTCCTACCACCATTCGCGCCGTACGTCGCCGCACCGCCGCTCGTGGACGCCATCGATAACCGCGATAAACCACGAGAGAACCTCGCAATATCATCCGCGCTCGTATTTGTCGTCGTCGTCGTCGTCGTCGTCGACGACGACGACGCGCTCGAAAACGTTCGCTCGTCCTCGCTCGGCTCCGCGTCATCCTCCTCGCTCACCCCGTACCCCGCGCGCGTCACCACCCACGTCCTCGCGCGCGCGCGCACCGCGTCGCCATCGACAACGCCACCATCGAACGACGCGCCGCGCGCGTCACCGCGCGTCCCACGCGCGGTGCGCCGCGCGATCGCTCGCCACATGTCGATGCGCCGACCAGCACCACGCAGCGTACGATTCCCACCCGCGACGCCGCGCGACGTCACGTGCGCGCCACACCCTCGCGCGGGCATGCACGCTCGATGCGCCGGCGATCGTATGCGCGGCGATTGGCGCCCGCACACCGCTCGCGCGCGCGTCTGTGACGCCGAAACGCGCGCGCGTGAAGACCACGCGCCGTGGTGTATGTACCCTGTATGATGTGTGTATGTACCCACTCGACGACACATCGACCAATAACGACCAGGTACGACCGATCAGATACGTCCAAGGGGAACCGCGCACGATGTCGCGTTCGCGACGGTATTCCTCGACGTTCGACTGCCGCTGACGCGCGCGTTCGGACGACACCCACACCGCGAAAAAACACCTCGAGTATTTTCGTTTCTCCGTTTGCACGCATCGAATCGTCATGTTTGCGAGCAGTGCGATCCGCGCGACGCGCGACGCGTCCAGGTGCGATGCGCGACCGAATGCGCGGGAAAATTGAAACGAATGATTACGCCGCTGCCGACGCGAATCGCCGCGCGCCGGGCGGGGCGGCGCGCGCATGCGATGAAGGGTGTTTTCGGCGCGACGTCTGTGCGCGCGGCGGCGCACGCGGGCGGTCGCGTCGAGGCGCATCGCGACGCATCGTGATGTTGGTCGTTGGGATTCGATCGTTCGTTGACTGACGGACTGGTGCGCGTTTGGGTATCGCGCGTGCGTGCACGACAGAACGTACGCCACAGCGGCGTCTGGGTTGAATAAGAAGACGCTCATCGAGGCTGTGGCGAGCGAGACGGGCGAGAGCAAAGCCTTGGTCGGACGCGTGTTGACCGCGACGCTGGACGCCGTGTGCGCGAGCGTACAAAAGGGTGATAAAGTCGCGCTTTCTGGCTTTGGTACGTTTGCGCGAAAGAACCGAGCGGCGCGCGCGGGGCGTAACCCGCAAACTGGTGCGGCATTGAAGATTCCAGCGGCGAATTACCCGTCGTTTAGCGCGTCGTCGGTGTTCAAAGCGTTGGTTAAAGGTAAATAAAAATTCACGCAGAGACGCTCGTCGTCTGGCGCCGGTTGTGAAAATACTACTACAGTTATGATTACAATTAGAGCACACCACGCGACATCATTCGTCGTCGAGCGATTCTATCGCACTCGCGAGCTTGCCATGGAAATCTAACGCTGCGGCGAGCAAGCCGAGGACGTTCACGAATCTCTCGTGCGAGAGCTCCACGCCCGGGACGTCCAACGCGTCTTCAAACGACAACACCGCATCCGTGGCGTCTTGCACGATGGCCAACACCGCTCGGCGCCATTCTATGCGCTCGCGCGCAATGCTACGTCTAAGTGTATCCGCCGCGTCACTGTCGACGTCGTGTGCATCGCGTGAGAGCTCCATCGATAACGCGCGCTCGTGCCGACGGCGCGCGACGGCGCACGCGCGCGCTTCGTCCAGCGACAACGACACCGAAAACACATAGGACATCACCTCAGCGCGCGCGCTCCACCGCACTAAACGATCGAGTGTGGTCTTCTCGCGCATCGCCACGCCCGCCTTACTGAGCCAGACGCCTTGTTCGAGAAAGTAATAGGCGCCTTCGAGGAGCGCGCACGCCGCCGCCGCGCTCGTCCACCGCTTCAACACGCTCACCCCGCGCGACTGTGCGTCTCGAAGCTCATCGCGCAAATCTTGAACGTTGCCGAGGAACTTGCCCAGTCTTAACGCGCGTCTGGCGTTACCGATGGACTTTTCGAGCGCGGTAGCGGACGCCACAAAGGGGGAATCAGCCCCAAACGCATCCTTTGCTTCACTCGCGGCAAAAATGGACGCGTATCGCACCAGTTTAAGCGTCTTATCGATCCCTTCGCGACGCTTGAGCAAGGCTACGGCGACATCGAGGGCATCGTACGATTTGACGGGCTTTCCGCGCGCGGTGTCACTCGACATGATGTTTCTTCCAAAGCGCGCGCTTTATTGTGAGGCTTAAAAAGCGCAACCGTTTTCTCGTTACAACGACGACGACTCGACGAC
>Ga0181558_10002445_pt1 | contig 17570 bp, 13 predicted proteins | sample 011ome_22_FD_133754 | JGI IMG/M metagenome (GOLD analysis project Ga0181558, IMG submission 133754) | Coastal salt marsh microbial communities from the Groves Creek Marsh, Skidaway Island, Georgia - 011507BT metaG (megahit assembly) | ecosystem: Environmental > Aquatic > Marine > Intertidal...
CCAATAAAGCTCGGTAGCAACAAACCTGAGATCAAACCCGTACCGTGAAATAGGGGGACCGTTAACATGGCTGTTTCAGATGTCGCGCCGCCACGGTAGTCACGAGTGCCCTCCAGACTGATGGTTAGGAAACCCAAGTACAGCATGTTCATAACCGCTTGAGCGACAGCGCGGTGTGATAGCACCACACCTTTAGGCTTACCCGTGCTACCTGAGGTATACATGATCATAGAAACGTCATCAGGGTGCACTGTAATCGGTTCAGAGGTCAGTACCGCGCCTTCCGCAATGGCGTCTTCCAGCGCGCGTGCGTTGCTCGGGAGGTCGTAGGGATTAAGCTGGCTGGTAACGAGCACAGGCAAATTACTTCGATGCTCTAAGGTAGCCAAAAGAACGCAGCGGCGAGCATCGACGATCGCGCACACGGGATCCGCGTTACCCACTAAGAAATCAAGTTCCTCTGCCGTACTCCAACTGTTCAAGGGGACTGCGATGGCGCCAACGGATAAAATGGCATAGAAAGCGACCGACCAGTGCGGACAATTTTGCATAGCGATGACTACTCTGTCGCCAGATTTCACGCCAATACTGCTTTGTAAGTACGATTTTAGAGCGTCAACCTCGGTGTAAAACTCAGCGAAGGTATATCGGTAGTCTTCAAATACGATAAAGGGTTGATCGGCGAACTGGCGGCCCGCACCAATGACAGCCAGCATATCCGGCGGCGCGCTTTTAAAGCCTTTAAGAGACTGCCCCGAGACATCAAAATCAGCGGTCTCGAAATAGCCCCCGGGAGAAGTCAATTCAATTATTTTATTCTGAACATCTTGCGCATTAATCATGACTCGCACTCACCTCTATATTCACTAATATGCGTTCAATACTTTCGCTAAATACGCTGCGTGCACTCTTTTGTCTTAAGTGTGAAATCAGTGCTTGCAGACGCTCTACCTCACTTGGCTGCATATCCCCCAAATCGGCTTCGTTTAAGCGATAACCGGTTTTTTGACCTGATATTTCCATAAATATCGTACTCATTACGGTACTACCTACCCACTGAACCGTATCGGCCAGATCTTTGCCCTGAAGCCCTGTTCGCTCTAGGATGCTGACCAGTGTCGCGAGCTGACTCAACCACGCGCTGGCAATGTGCTCTTGCCATCCCAAAACAGAAAATAAACTCGGATTTGCCAGAAAATAATCTCGCATCGCGGCGGCCCAAGTGCGTAACTGCTCTTGCCAAGACGCCTCAGGGATTTGGGGGTTGAGATCGTGCAGCAATCGCCCCGCGATCTCTTGTAAGAGAGCATCGCGATCATCTACGTAGCGATACAAAGCCATTGGCGTAACACCCAGAGCTCGCGCTAAGGCATTGAGCGACAGTGGCTTTACAGGATCTTGCGCCAGTTGCGTTATCGCTTCGTTAACGATGTCGTCTAAGGAAATCTTGGCGGGGCGACCGCGTTTCACCGCCGGTTTTGTCACAGCTTTTTCCATTGTGGTGGGCGACGCTCCTGAAAAGACGCCATAGCCTCTTCCATGCAGCCTGAAAAATAGCCCAGCACCTGTTGGCGGTTTTCGACTTCCATGGCGTGACGCAAGCTCGGTGCATCTAGGTTGGTTCTCAAACCTTTACGCGTCATCCAAACACCGTATTCACTGTTTGATCGAATTTCTTTTGCCATGGCGAGCGCCTCGTCTATGAGCGACTCTGGAACAACAACACGGGAAATGAGCCCCAACTCTTTGGCTTCTTGCGCATCAATTACACGTCCGGTCAGCATCAGCTCCGTGGCTGCAGATAAACCCATTAGCCGAGGCAGAAAATAACTCGAACCCACATCGCATCCTGACAGCCCGGTCTTTATATAGACCGCACCGTACTTGCTTTTTTCTGAACCGATTCGGATATCGCAGGCGGCGGCGATCGACAAGCCCCCGCCGGCTGCGGCGCCGTTGACCGCTGCAATAACGGGTTTATCGCAGTCATGAATCGCCAATATCATCTCGGCCAGATACTCTTGATACTTATAGACATAGCCTAGGTCAGACATACCCTCTGTGCCTGGAACCGAGCCAGCCTGTGAATCCTCCGCGCGCAAATCGGCGCCAGAACAAAAACCTCTGCCCTCTCCGGTTAATATAACAACACGAGTGTTACGGTCGCGATTTAAACCTTTGAAGATATCAATCATCGAGCCAATCACGTCTTCGTTGAGAGCATTAAAGCGATCGGGGCGATTGAGTTTTACCTCGAGTATTTCGTGATCCAGCTCTCGTGTGAGAACAACACTCATAAGTCTTCCTTATTATGTTAAAAGCGTTAGAGCATGGCTCGTTCGGGTTGCGCCGCGATCAGCGCGCCCAAGTGTTCGAGCGCAAGTTCGTTGCCGCCCATCATCATTTCGTAATGTCGAGACCATACCGCAAAACGCCACATGGGGTAATCTTTATCGTGACCTAGCCCGCCACACACATGCTGCGCACTCGCCAGTATGCGATGGCTCGCCTGACTAGCCCACGATTGCGCGGTATAAACTTCAAGTTGAGTTTCAATCGATGCATCAACATCGAGTCGAGATGCGGCCGAGAGCACGGTAGTCGTCAGATTCATTAAATCGATCCAGCAATCCGCTAAGCGATGGGAAACCGCTTGAAACGAGCCAATCTTGACACCGAATTGCTCTCTCTCGCAGACGTGAGATCGGGCCAACTCCATCGCAGCGGCAGTGACGCCCAGTTGAGCGGCGCTCATTGCCACCAGCTCACGTAAAGCAAATCTCTGCACTGCATCAGCATCGCCCAGTGCAGTCGCATCCGCCCTAGTAAATACGCAATGCGACTGCGGTTCACAAGCTGTACTGACTTGCTCATGTAACACAACACTGAGCTGTTCTAGCTTGATAAGCAATAAAGCGGTTCCGTCCGCTGAAGGGGCCACCAAAGCGCTGGCTCCACTGGCGTAGGGCACACCGCTCAAATGGCCAGTCACCTTACCCTGCTCATCAATCTCTAGCGAGTTACCCGCGATACCCGAGCTCGCTGTCATCCAACTATCTTGCGAGTTTACGCCCATATTAATTGCGTCAGAACCGGCTTCCGCCATAGCGATCAAGGCCAAGGCATGCGGTATGACCGGGACCGGTACGGTAAATGCGCCGGCCTGCTCAAAGACCAAACAGGCCTCAAAAAAACCTAGACCAATTCCGCCAGCAGACTCGGGAAGACTCACATTGGCCAGGCCCGCTTCAGATACGGCAGACCACAATTTCGGATCAAAGCGGAACGTCTGTTGCTCGATTACATCGAGCTTATCGGGAGACGCAAAGTCTGCGAAGATACCGCGGGCCAGCTCGCGAATTTCTGTTTGAATTTCATTAAATGCAAAGTCCATGTTCGCGCCCTATCGTTTTGCTCGTGGAAGACCCAGCCCAAACTGGGAAATCAGATCTCGTTGAATTTCGTTGGTACCGCCTGCAAAGCCGTATACGGGTACGGCACGGTAGATCAACTCAAGCTGCCCTTGAATCAAGGCGCCATGGGAGCCACGCTTCATGGAACCATGTGGGCCAAGAACTTCGAGCATAGCGCGGTAGCATTCTAAAAACGCCTCGTAGCCATATACTTTGATCGCAGAGGCATCGGCGACATCAAGCGCGTTATTGTGCAATGCCCAGGCTTGTTTACGACAAGCTAACTGCAACGCTCTGAGCTGGGTATAGATCGAGGCTAAAGTGCGTTTCACGCGCGGTTGGTCGATTAAGCCGATACCCGCAGCATCGACTGTGTTTTGCGCATGCTCCAACACGTTTTGGTACATTAAATTTGCGGTACCCGGGTTCATGAGGGTGAGGCGCTCGCGATTTAGTTGGCTTACAACCACGCCCCAACCGCCGTTTTCCGGACCGATCAAATGATCGACCGGCACCCGCACGTTATCGTAATAGGTGGTATTGGTTTCTCCATCAGCCACCGTGTGGATCGGAGTGTGGCTAAAACCTTCGGCCGAGGTCGGCATCATCAAAATCGAGATACCTTTGTGGCGGGGCATCGTTTCTGGATCACCGGTACGAACCGCAATGAAGATGTAATCCGCGAAATGCGCGAGCGAGGTATACACTTTTTGCCCACTGATCACGAACGTGTCGCCTTCGCGTACGGCTTTGGTTTTGAGAGCCGCCATATCGGTGCCAGCATGTGGCTCCGAGTAGCCAATCCCAACAACGATCTCACCCGCTAAAATGCCGGGTAGGATTTCTTGCTTTAAACGCTCAGATCCGAACTCCGCAATCGCGGGACCAATAGATTCAGTTGTCAGATAAGGAAACGGAAGGCCGGCGCGGGTCACTTCTTCAATAAAAATATACTGCTCTATGGGGCCATAGCCGCGACCACCCCATTCTTTAGGCCAGCCCAAACCGATCCAACCATCCCTACCCATTTGGCGCATAGCTTGACGCCATAAGGGACCGCCACCCTCCGTTGAAAGTAAGAGTTCGGCCTTCAGTTCGTCTGTCATTATGGCGCGCATGTAAGCGCGAAATTCATCGCGTAAGGCACGTTGTTCGACGCTAAATTCGGTATCCAATGGGCGCTCCAATAAAATTAATATATATATTAAACATAATAGGTTTTTACAGGCTTCGAACCAAGAAGGTCAGGGCCCGAGGTTTAAGCTATTCAGACTACGATTCTATTGTTGAGCTTGTTACACTGCCAAAATCTGCAACAAAACAAACGCATAATTCCAGTGCAGATAAACACATCGGTGGACAACACAGTGGACAGCACGAAACACGAGCGATACCGCAGCTTATTCACGCTCATAATAGCGGCTGGTGCAATTTACCCTCTGCTTTATTTGCGCCAAAACTTTGAAGGTCCTTTAATCGACGCGCTCGGCATCACGCTAGAGACGCTGAACGAAGCAGGCTCCATACTCGGCATTGTCTTCATGCTGAGTTATGTGCCCAGCGGCTGGCTCGCCGATCGTATCGATTCTATCAAGCTGATTATCGGTTCTCTCATTGCCACGGGCCTGCTCGGCCTCTATTTTGCGCAACTGCCGACCCCCGGAGTCGTCAAATGGATCTTCGCGGCATGGGGCATCACCACCGGCTTAACATTCTGGGCGGCCTTGATCAAAGAGGTTAACCAGCTCGCAAAGCACGACGAGCAAGGGCGTTTTTTTGGTTTTCTGGAAGGCGGTCGGGGCTTAGTAGAGGCCCTTCTCGCGACCGCAGCCGTAGCGCTTTTCACGAGTCTGCTTCCCGGTCCCGAGAGTGCCACTCGCGAAGCTATGATAGCGGTGATCTACTTCTATTCTTCCATGGTACTGATCATTGCGGGCATAACCGCTCTTATGATTCGCGGCGACAGGAAAATCACCGACGTAATGGACGCACCGCAAACAAGCACATTTGATGCGTTCAAAGAGGTCGTGCGAAACCCGAGAATCTGGCTTGCGATTATCTGTGTGCTAACAGGTTACCAGTTCCTGTGGGCCACCTATTCGTTCTCAGGCTATTTGCAGACCCAATGGGGCATGAGTGCATCGGTAGCGGCCACCCTAACACTGACTAAACTTTGGATGCGTCCAATCGGAGCTGTAACCGCTGGATTTCTAGGTGATCGTTTTCAGGTCAATCGGATTCTGTCATGGAGCCTCTTGATCAGCTCCGCCGCAACCGCTTGCTTAGCGTTTTCCCCTCATTTCGCTAATGCGACACTCATTCTGGTCATACTTATTGGCGTTGGTCTGGGTACTTACAGCTCGAGAGGTCTTTATTGGGCGATACTCGACGACTGCAATATCAAAGCGAGACACAAAGGTTTAGCTATTGGCTTTATTTCTCTACTGGCCTTCACCCCTGAGATTTACTTGCCTAAACTCAACAGTATATTACTCAGTACATGGCCCAGTGGCGGAGGTTATGCTGCGTATTTTGGCTTTGTGGCCGGATGCGGATTAGCGGGGGCGCTGGCGGCACACCGTATCGCGCCTGCCACAAAGTTGTAACCTGAAACTCACACGATTTACGCTTAGGGAGGGCAAAGATGACACCACTGGATCCTGCATTCGAACACTACGTACGTGAAAACCCTGGGCTTTCGTATGAGGATGAAAACGCCCATTGGCTGGCGCGAGCGATAACACGAAATTTAGAAAAGCTCATGGGGCGCCCTAAACTTGAAGGGATCTATCGCGACCTAAAAACAAACAACCCCAGCGCATTGCGTTTTTTTACTGAGGCCCTACGCACCAGCGGTGTGCGCTTGCACATGGATAAATCGCCTCTGCAGACCATTGACAACAACCGCCCCCTGCTCTTCATCGCCAATCATCCATTTGGCGTAGTCGATGGGCTGGTCATGTGTAACTTAGCCTTGGAGCTGAGAGGCAACTTCCGAGTCGTGATTAACTCCTTGCTTTGCCAGGATAGAGAGCTCGCCGAATACTTCTTACCGATCGATTTTTCAGGCACAAAAGAAGCTGCAGCCAGAAATATACGAGCAAAACAGCTGGCCTTAGAGGCACTCAGCCAAAACATTCCGCTAATATTATTTCCCTCTGGCATGGTATCGACCGCCGGAGCAATGGGTTTCGGTAAAGTACAAGATGGCAGCTGGAGTACCTTTGTTGCTAAGTTGGTAAGCAAAGCCCAACCAACAATCGCACCCGTTTATTTCGAAGGGCGAAACAGTAGACCCTTTCACGTGGCATCACACATTGCGGAACCCATCCGCATGGCTATGCTGCTGCGCGAGGCGCTAAAGCGCTTTGATAGCGATATCGTCGCACGCATCGGGACCCCGCTGGAGCCACAACACTACGCCCACATCAACAGCCGAACCGAACTTACCCACTTTTTGTATGACGCGGTTCAGGCACTCAAATTACGCTAAGCGAGTTTGGAAAAGCGGCGAACAAAAAACCGAGCGCGAAGCTCGGTATCAGGAGGGACCCGCTAGTAAGAAAGGTGCTTAAACGCTTCGCGCAGTTCGCGTTTCAAAATCTTACCGTTTGGATTTCGCGGCAACTCTGCGATGGGAATAACGTCAGCGATACGCTGCTGCTTACCCAGTCGCTCATTGGCAAAGGTGCGAATAGAGCCACAACAGTCGTCACACAAAGCGACTCCCGGTGCCGGCACCACCAAGGCAATGGGTGTTTCGCCCCAGCGCTCACTCGCGACACCGATAACCGCCACGTCATAGACCATCTCATGCAGGGCAACAATGGCCTCTATATCTTGGGGGTAGATATTTTGCCCCCCAGACAAAATCATGTCCTTCTTGCGATCGACGATATACAGAAAACCTTCGTCATCGAGCAAGCCAATGTCACCCGAGCGCAACCACTGTTGGCCATCCATATCGATGTATTCTGATTCAGCACTGGCCTCTGGCCGGTTCAGGTATCCCGGCATCGTTATTCTGCCACGCGATACAATTTCGCCTGACACCCCTAGGGGCACCGGATAACCGGCATCATCAATAATAGCGATATCGGTTCCAATCAGCGGGCGACCGACCGACGCCCATCGACCTTCTGCATCCTCTGGGTCGAGCGTCGTAATAATGCCCTCGGTTAGACCGTAGAGCTCAATAATTCCGCAGGGAAAGGCATCGAAGATTCGGCGTTTGAGTGGCTCGCGCAAGGGAGAACCCGCACTCATCATAGCCGCTATTGAGCTCACATCTCTTGGTTCAGCCAGCTGTAGATCCGTAACACGCTGAAACTGGATGGGCACCATCGCAACGTGCGTGATCCTCTCCCGCTCAACCGCATCCAAAAACTGTGCCTCGTCGAATTTTTCATGCACAACCAGAGTGCCGCCAGCTAAAAGCGTAGCCAGCATCGATACCCAAGAGATATTAGAGTACAAACCGATGGTAAACAGGCTCTTAGCAGCACCGTGATAACGCAGCGCTATCGCCAAATCGTATGCCCAATCTCGCCTACCTTTGTGGGTGTGCACGATGCCTTTCGGAACACCGGTCGTACCAGATGAATAAATCACATTCAAAGGTGCATCATCGTCGATCGGAATAGCGGGCGCAGCGCTGGACGCGCTTGCGATAATCGCAAGCCAAGTCACCCAGGGATCATTCAGAGCAGGCCCTGTTGTAACAGCCAGCACAGTGCTTTGGGGCCATCGGTCTTTCAGGACATGCAAGCGCGCGCACTGATCCTGCGTTACAATAATGGCTTTGGTATCCGCATCCAGCATCATACCGATCAGAGCATCATCGCTTACTGACAGGTTAATCGGTACAGAGACCATACCAGCACACAGGCAGCCCATGAGAGCATGAACCATCTCCGCACCGTTACTCATGATAACCGCAACGCTATCGCCGGGCCTCAGGCCCGCTGCCGCGAGCGCATTCGCCACCTGATGCGTTGAATCCATGAAGGCAGGCCATTTTTGCGTTAGGCCATCCGCGATCAAGGCAGGCTTACCGACTCTCCATTTGCCATGAAGCGCAAGTATCTCAGGCAATAAAGGACTGGGAGATTCGAATCCCCGAAACATAAAACACCTCAATTTTAGTCGAGGGGGCGCGAGGCCCCCTTTACCATATCAACCGAACAAGGAGTCGCTTAGAAACGGTATCCAAAGTTCAGGTGGAAGGTGCGTGGATCGCCATAGTAGCTCACGAGCGTTAAATCGCCACCCAGACCCGGCACGTAAGAGCCGTCAGCGGCAACGCCTACAAAGTTATACCCACCGACCATATATTCTTCGTCGGTCAGGTTTTTCGCATACACACCGCCATACCATTCACCGCTGTTGCTCTCCCAGCTTAGGCCCAGGTTCAACATGCCGTAACCGTCTTGCGAGAGGAGATCAGAGTCTTCAAACAGGATGTAGTCGTCGCGGTAGTAGTAGTTCGCGCGCGCGGTAAAACTACCCATCGCGGTATCAAAATAATACGTCGCGCCCACATTCAGGGTGTAATCCGGCGTGTTAGAGAGGCCAACTAAGGGAGCCGCAATCGTTGGATCGTTTTCGATTTTGCCATCAAGCAAGCCCAAAGCCACGTCAATACTCAATACATCGCTCGCCGCCCAAACGATCTCCGCCTCTAAGCCATCAACAGTAGAACCTTTAATGTTCCCCAAATTCTGGTTCAAAACCGTCTGATCATTGGGATCAGGTGTTACCGTAATGTACTGGCGATCTTGGTGATCGATCGTGAATACGGTTACGTTGGTGCGAAGCGAAGCGCCCCAGTCTTTCTTAATACCGATCTCGAGCGAATCCACAATTTCTGGATCGGCTGCAAGCTCATTCACAGTCGCACGCGGGTTAAAGGTACCTGACTTGAAACCCTGACCATAACTCGCGTAGATCATGGTTTGATCATCCATCTGGTATTCCACGCCTAGGCGTGGCGTTACGCGATCCCAATCTTCGCTTTTCGGTGCATCAAGCACGCCATCACCGTTGGTATCGCGACCAAGCACCTGTGGGAACACCGCTGTCGCGGGGCGAACGTATCCGGGAATCCAGCCGCTACGGGGGTAAACATTACTGAAGTTTAGCCCGTTGGTTACATAGGCTTCTTTTTCTTCTTCGGTGTATCGCGCGCCAATCGTAACTGACCACTGATCGTTCAAATCAATTGAGCTCTGCGCGTAAACAGCTGTCGACGTACTGTTGTTACAACCACCCACTTCACGCGTCAAACCGGGCACACCAAACGCGGCTCTACCCAAGAAACCCAAAATCGCGTCAAAGGTACCGCACGACTCACCGTCGTATGTATAGATACCGCCTACCACGGAGTAGCCTTCTTTCGCATAGCTAAACTGAAGTTCGTGACTGGTATTTTCATCATCGTAATACGCTGGCACGTCAAACACGTCGAGTGGCGTGTTATCAAAATCGATGTTCGTGTCGGAGTAGCTTTCGCGCGAAGCCCCAATATATTTAACAGTGAGTTGGTCTGACACAGTCCACTCGGCCGTCAAGCTTAAGCCTTCGAGCTCAACTAAGTTGGTTGTCGGCATCGAGGTATAGGAATCAAATACGGACTTGGGTACGGGCGCATCAACTAAGACTGAGGGGAGCAGACGATAACCACCCTTCGCATTTGAATCGTCCTCAGTCTTGTCATAAGAAACGCGTACGAACAGAGAATCATTCGGCGTAAACTCGAGTGTTGCCCGCATTGCCGTTAAGTCTTTGTTGTAGTTTTCTTTGTCTTGGTAACCCGCGGCAGGCGCTACGATTAAATACTCGCCGAACCCATCACGCTCAAGGTCAGCGTAGCCCAGACCCAAATACAGCTTGTCTTGAACCAGAGGCACCTCAGCGGTGATTTTCACGTCTGCCTGGCTGTATGAACCCAAGGTCATATCAACCTGAGCATTCGCATCACCGGACATACGTTTTGTAACGTATTTAACAGCGCCACCGATCGTGTTCTTGCCGTACAGTGTGCCCTGCGGCCCACGCAAAACTTCGATACGCTCAACGTTGAGCAAATCTAAAACGGCACCTTGAGGGCGAGCAACATAGACGTCATCCATGTAAATACCAACGCCTGGCTCATAACCCCATAAGGGATCTTGCTGACCTACACCACGAATAAAGGCTGTGAGCGTTGAGTTCGTACCGCGACTGTTCTGCAAAGTAGTGTTTGGCGAGAACTGCTGAATCTCTGTCAGGACAGATACGCCGGCATCGCTTAGGGCTTCAGCACCTAGAGAGGTCACTGAAACGGGAACTTCTTGCAGATTTTCAGTTGTGCGACGTGCGGTTACTTCGACAACCTCGAGGGTTGCTTGCCGCTTCTTCTCGGGTGCATTTTGGGCGTTGGCTACTTGGCCTGTGACGGCCAGTGCGACGGCTGTAGCTAATACCGACATTTTCATTCGCGTGCTCATGACGACATCCTCGTTGTTTATGGTTATGGCAGATTTTCAACAGTTGTTGAATCTTGCAGACAAAGATAATTCAACGCCTGTTGAAAAGTCAACAGCACACAAGCAATATTCTTATTGCTCATGTCGCCATGGTTCACCCCCGACTCGAGTCAGAAACAGAGGTGCCTAAGCGATACGCTCAGGCCGTTGCGCGGATCCGTTTGGCAGAGGCCACCCCATTTGGTCAAAGTTCCAAATCGCCAGGCAACATCGGTTTCAGCAGGATATCCATGAAGAGCGCCCATCGAGCCACCTCTGAATCGGCATGTCGCTCGATGTACTCGCTAACCAATTTATAGCCATGATTGTAGGTCAGGATATAAGCTCGCTGCGCCTCAATGAGGTTCATTTTCTGCGTCGCGGTGCCGCGAGTCTCAAGCCCAAATTCCATTAACCAGTGAATCGTCCGCTCTCGTGAATAACCCTCATAAAGATAACGCCGAGCGGCCTCTGTTCGTGCCCAGCTTAAGTCGTTAATCAGGTCGATGAAATGGTAGTAGGTCTCCAAGTTATCAGCAGACAACCCGGCGAGTGGCAGCAAGATATCACGCTCGAAAGACAAGCGGTCATTGCGAGAGAAAGCCAATTCAACCGCGTAACTCGCGGCGCCTTCGTTGACCACAGCCATAGGGCCCAACAATTGGATCAACTCATACTCTTTCCAGCCGCGTTCAAGAATGACGTTCTGCTCCAACATCGAGGCATGCGCGTGGTGCCCTGGGTAGCCTTCATGGCAGCCCAACTCTAATGCGCGCTCGATGTGAATTGGCACGCTTCGATTGAGTAAAATATTGCTTTGCGCATTCCCTTCAAAATGCGTAAAACCAACCCACGGAGCCTCATCAACGATCGTAAATCGCGTTCCTTCGTTTATGGGCAAATCGAAAACAGCCTTGGTTCTTTTTCGGCATTCACTCATAGCCGCACCCAGAACAGCCTCCAATCGATCAACCGGAATAACAAACTGATCTCTAAAGCGCTCCATCCTTTCAACTAAGGCTCCATCACCGGGAACAACTTGCTCCAGCTTGGCCGCGAGCGCCTCGAAATGCGCTTCTGAGAGCTTCGGAACCTGCACGCCAAAGGTGAGGTAAGACTCACGATCAAAGCTGTCTAACGCTTCGCCTTGAAGAATGCGACCGCGAGTGTGCATAGCAAGGGTTCGTCCTAACAGTGCCTGCGCTCGAGATTTTTCGGTTTCCGTTTTAGCAAAGCGCTCACTTTGCTCAAGCTCCTCGATCAAGACGTCCAAAGAATCAAGTACGTCCGTTAACTTGGCGGGATCCATCTTGGCCTTACGTGCTCTAAGAGGATCTCCAAGAAACAGAAATTGGGACTTATCGTAGTTTTGGAATCGCAACCCCAAATCAATAAAATCTTGCGCCAATGCATCAAGCGGTTTGGCATTCAACGCGACACAAAAAAATGCGGACACCAGGCCCGCACATAAGAACATCGCTTTAGAAAACGTTTTCATATCTACCTCGCTCCAGGCGAATCGTCGCGCGCGCTCACGAGTTCAGTTAGCGAGCCGCTTCTGTGGCTTTTTGCTCCGCAACCAGTTCGCGAACCTCTTCCAATAAACGCTGCGCGTCATAGACGATGCCGTCTTTAACGGTGTATTGGATGCCCTGTACACGATCCATCTTGCCTGTCGTCTCGTTGAAGCGATAATGGCCATTACCGTACAGGACTTTGAAATTGGGCAAGGGATTCTCAGACAGAATCACTAAATCCGCTTTCTTTCCCGGCTCAATCGTTCCAATCTCAGACTCTAAACCCAATACTTGCGCACCGTTCATCGTTGCCGCTTGAATCACCTCAAGCGGGTGGAAGCCGGCCTCCTGAAGCATCTCTAACTCGCGAACATAACCAAAGCCATAAATCGAGAACATAAAGCCAGAATCACCGCCCACAGCAACACGCCCGCCTGCGTTTTTGAAGTCATTTACAAATTGCATCCAGTAACGGTAATTGTCTTTCCAATCGATCTCGTGCTGGCTTGTCCAATCGAAATGATATGAGCCATGAATCTTAGGATTCGGGGTAAACGCGCGAAGCATGTACGGCATGGTGTATTCATCGTGCCATTCCAAGGTTCTGGAGCGCCCAAAGTCTCTATTCACTTCGTAGACATTGAAGGTCGGCACCAAGGTCAAATCGTAAGACATCAGCTTATCAATTGTTGACTTCCAGGTATCAGAGCCGGGCTTAGCACTCTGAGCCCAGAGTTTCCCAGCTTCACCAAATCGGTCTGACTCATTGTTGTAGTTGTAATCGAGAGGATAGTGCTGAATTCGACGATCCTCAAACATCACCTCGGGCAAACTGTACCAATGCTCCATAGAGGTCAAACCGGCTTCAGCGCTATCAAATACCGTGGTTCGAGTTACCGAAATCTGGGAATGGTGGTACATCGTGCGCATACCTAACTTGGTCGCTTCTTGAATAGCCGCCCGCGCAGCCAAAGGAGGAGCACCCACCAACTTCATGCCATCTGCCCCGCGTTTTTTTACCGCGCGCACCCACTCGCGAGCCGCATCGGGGTCACCCTGAGTCTCGGGAAAAAGTGCATAAGCATTGATGCGAGGAGCCGAGATAATACCTTTTTCACTCAATTCCTTGTGCTTTAAGGTCCAGCTCAAGCCCATAATAGAACCAGCATCACGAATACTGGTTATGCCGTGTGCGAGCAACAGTTTGCCGACATAATCTGAGTCGGTAAGCCGTCCACCAAAGGCGTGAATCGGCGTGCCATAGTGCACATGAGAGTCGACGAAACCTGGAAGTACATATCCACCTTTTACATCGATCACTTTGACGTCATCACCATACTCCGAGCCGTCAAGATGCATTGAACTAACACCTATGCCTTCGATTCTGTCGATTCGATCGTTTTTGACGTGAATCGTTAGAGGCCCCTGTGGAGGCGCTCCCGTACCGTCGATCACCATGGCATTTTTAATGACCAGATGCTCAAATCGGCCGATTTTCTCATCACCACTCGGGGGGGCTATGGGCGCCTCAGGGAACCCCATCTGTAAGACCGTACTAATGATTTCATCGCCCGGGGGTATAGATTGCCCTTCCGTCGCCGCATTAACACTTTGGGCGCACAACACCCCCAAAGTAGCGGCGGTACAAACCAGACCTTTTAACAACTGCATGTGCTTGCCCTCTTGTTATTGTCAGTCACAAAATGTCACGCTGAACTGATGTCCAAACGCTAAAACACCAAAATAATGGTAACCGAAGAACGGCTCAGAAACTTATCATTTAACGACACAGGTCTTACCATATGACGACAGACAAAAGACGGCGATTGAACAGCGCTTACCAAGATACGCTTGATCACAACGAACTCGAAGAGCGTGCTCTAGAAACAGGCCCAATAGTATTACCGCGATTTGCGAGCGGTAATCCGTATTTTTACGGAAGCAGCCAGGATTCTGCTCTCTTAAACCCTCGCTTGCGGCCCTTAGACGGCTTTATTCGCTTGTTTCCATGCAATGGGAGATATCCCAACATCGCGTCTGAAGGCTCTCGAAAAAGCCGAGACATTTTGATATCCCAAAAAATCAGATAATTCCGAGACAGATATATCGGACTGCTGAAGATAATCCATTGCAGTCTCAATTTTGACGCGCTTGAGTAAAATTTGGAAAGAGGTTCCGCGCGCCTTTAAATCGCGCTGAAGGCGCCTTGGGTGCAACCCTAGCTGCTTCGATACAAAAGCCAAAGTGTCATAACGCGATCCCAAAGAGCGCTTTATTTCATGAACAACATGAGCCTCAAACGATTTTTGTCCACCCGAAACGTCCGCGATTGAGGTTAATTGTTGCTTGATTAGCTCATACACTTGAGCATCCGCTGTGGGAATGGTCAATTGCAAATCACGGCGATCAAACACGATCGCATTGTGAACCTGGTTAAAGAGTACGGGCACTTCGAAGTAAGACTCCATCCGAGCGCGATTCATCGGGGTGCCCGAGGTCAGATGAATCTGAACAAAGTTCAGCTTTCCAGCACTGAGCGCGTGCAAGGCTTTATATACGAGAGTGACCGCCAGTGTAGTCAATTGACGTGTTGATTCCGGGAGCCTAACGTTGGTTTTGCGAACCAGTGCCGCATATTGATCATCTTGCTCTAAATACCACGCGCTATACTCACTGTTCAGAAGTGAAAAACGAAGCGCATCCTCAATGGCAACTCCTAAGGTACCCGCAAATTTAACAAGTTGCCCGACACGAGCGAATCGGTTCGGCGGCTGTTTGGTAGCCACCAGGAATCCGAAGTGATCACAGCCCGATCTGGCCGCCACATCATTGAAGAATCGATTAACGCTCTCTACCGGAATGAATTGGTCTGCGGTCGTTAATTGGTCCGGCTCGATTCCAGCGATCTCGAGCGAGGGAATTAAATCAATTCCCAGCTCGCTTGCGGCATCTTGTGAACCTAAAAGAATTTGGGCCGACATCTTGAGCGGCGGTGAAATCTGAGGAGAATGCGTTATGGGCATACCGTGCTCGGCGTCAATTCAAACGGACCGTCGTCAAATGATAAACAGAAACACATGAACTGCGCTATGTTATTCGCAACGAATTAAATCAAAGGAATCCATATGCGCTCGCACGGACTCGCTACCTTAATGACGATTCTTCTGGGAATCTTCGGTCAAACGGCGAACGCCGAAGTTGTAATTATAGAAACCAACCTCGGCGAGATTGAAATACACGTGGCAACAAGAGAAGCTCCAGCCACTTCGCAATACTTCCTCGATATCGTATCCAAAGGCTTGTATAACGAGGGCAGTGTGTATCGAGCCGCAAGACTCGACGACACGCCCGAAATGCAGTTTATTCAAGCGGGTATGCTGCAGAGTCTGTTGACCCAAACCGGCCCCATTTCAGCCAATAATTATGACTTCCCGGTGCTGACAGAAATCGAATCCACTGAACAGACTGGATTAAAACACGAGGCAGGTACCGTCTCATTTGCACGCGATTTGCTCGATACGGGCTATGTCATCCCGGACATTTTTATCTGTTTACGCGATTGCCCTTGGGCCGACGCTTACGGGCGCAACAAGCCCGACACAATAGGATTTCCGGCATTTGGGAAAGTCTCTCGAGGACTGGATGTGCTAAAAAAAATCGCTGGGGCTGAGACCAATGGTGCAACCACCATACCGTTCTTACAGGGCCAAATTTTGTCCGAACCTGTTCGAATCAAACGTGCTCGCGTGATTTCTGATTAAACGCATCAATGAACGATTATTCGCGGCGCAAAAGGATTCCCGGCCGGTGCCACATTAACCATTCTTGAGTGCATTTTATCGCGCCTGATCTTTCGGTAAATCGTGGCTCGCGAGTAGCTAGGGGCAGATTCACAGAATCAGACCCCTTTGGCTGAGATATCGATACTGGCCTCGCAGAGAATTTCGATTAAGCCGCCGCTTGTCTCTTCAACAGCCGACCCATGCGACGCTTTCCGAGTTCATCGGAAGGCTCGTCATTTTGCCAAGCAATCTGCCCGCCGATGATAACCGTTTCGACTACGCCATTAGAGCGGTTCACCAACTGCTCGTGACTGAACTCCTCGCGATAATGTCTTTGTACGCTTCCCTCACCATTGTAGGCACGCAACTTATCGGGATCAATTAAGATTAAATCGGCTGTGTCACCGACGTAGATCGTACCGGCGTCGACGCCGAATAAATCGGCTGGATCCTTCGTTAAACGTTTGACCATATAGCTGAGATCTTGATCTCCACCCTGCGCCGCCAATTTTAGGCTGCGCAGGTTGACGTCATAAAAGGCCATATTCGTAAGATGAGCACCGCTGTCGTTGAAACCAGGCAAAAGAACGGGGTTCATCAACAACTCGCGCACTCGCACTAGGTTATTGTTGGCTGTCGTAATACGCCACGTCAGATCAGTATCGAAGGACTTGAGCATCTGAAGCACAAGATCCGCTTCGTCCCTGACCGCTGCGAAATCGCCGTCTAATTGAAGTTTCTCTTGCTCTACCGGTTGATGTCCGCCTTGGCGGTAAGCTGCTATGCGGTCTAGGACATCTTGGAACGATAGCCCTACCCAAGCATCAACAGGACATCGCTCAATGTGCATGCTGCTTAAATTCCGATCGAGCGCGTAGTCCTCTGCTTTCATGATGCGTTTCAAGCGCGCCAGACTGAAACCACTTTTGCCGTTCATCCACATTGAACGAAAGGCTTCAGCATAACCCGGCTCATTTAGAATCTTCATGCGCGCTTCACGATCTTCGAGGTCCGTCTCGTTCAAACGTCTCAACTCCGGAATCTCTTCCGCGAGCGGCGTTATAGCGCCATCACCCCAGGTCGTAAACGGTGCACCCAAGGCCTGCATGTAGAAACGCCCCTTAACCAGTGCAGAATTCATCAGCCGCGATAGCAAGACGGCCATTTTAGAAAGCCGTTGGTTGTGCGCAAAATCCATAGCGGCAACAACCGTCGTCTTAAGCGCCTTACCGTGCAGTCGGCCACTGGTGAGCAAAAACGTTTTTAGAGTCCCAATCACGCTGTCTTTGGGTGGAGTCGCTTGCCACACAGCGTCTTTGTCACGCACGACTTGCGTCAATTCCTTGAGCTCGG
>Ga0181558_10002450_pt1 | contig 17556 bp, 14 predicted proteins | sample 011ome_22_FD_133754 | JGI IMG/M metagenome (GOLD analysis project Ga0181558, IMG submission 133754) | Coastal salt marsh microbial communities from the Groves Creek Marsh, Skidaway Island, Georgia - 011507BT metaG (megahit assembly) | ecosystem: Environmental > Aquatic > Marine > Intertidal...
CACATCGCCAGAGCAATCACTAGCACTATACCGCAATCTTAACCTTGTGTGCGCCAACTATCTGCATAGTTTTCACGCACCTCTTTCGAAAACTGCGTTGGGCTTACCCGCACTCTAATCTCTGCCTGTTTGTGCTGTTCGGTGGAAGTTTTAGCGGTATCATCTGGTTCGCCCCATTTCATGGTCAAAATATCGCCAACTTGGACGTCCTGGTTCACAACACCAAGGCTCAGCGGAGCGACAAGGATTCGAACCGAGGGGGCGGTTTACGTTATTCTAACGTAGCAACGAACGCGGCAATATTTCCGGGGCGCTCGGTGATGCGTAAAGCACTTATGGTCTTAAGTTATTGTTTTTTGGTGGTTTATTTTGGTTGCGGGAGCAGGATTTGCTCAAGCGCAAACTTTAGGTTCGGAGGCCAACATTTTATTGCAAAATTGCTAGCAACGCAAATAAGCAAAAAACATAACCTCCACTGAGGTGATCGCTGATCTTACAAGATTAAGAATTTCAGAGGTAATGACATTTTGGAGCAGACCACTTAGCAGGTGCATAGTTGACCTAAAGCATAATTATCATAACAAACGTGCAACTGCTCAGTATATACTTCCTTGACGCAATAATGTGGCATGGCCTAATCAAAGGGTTATTTTGAACACCCCGCAGTCAAAATTATCTTTCACGATTAAAAAACAAATTGGGATTTAGAACGATTATCCCAATACCTAACAAAATAGTAGTTCCGCCATAAAACTTTTCTATTGTGATTGTTTCCCCCAAGAAGAAATGACCACCAACAACCGAAAATACTGGAAGCAAAAGCAAGAAGGGTGCGACTTTGCCGACGTCATGTTGACGTATCAAAGTATTCCAGAAGAAGTACCCAAGGCATGTCATAATCAACCCCAGATATAATACTGTCCACCACACAAGAGGTTCAGCGGTGCTAATTGCTTGAATCTGTCCCGTCTCAAAAATTGCTGACATCAAGAATAGTTGGGGCGTCGCAAAAATGGCGATCCACGCCGTAACCTGTATTCCAGTTATATTATTCAGTTTTCTGACCATAATTTGGCCCAAAGCCCATGCAAAGCAACCACTGACAACCAATGCAACAGAAACCAAGCTTCCGCTCAATTCATCCTGTTGGCTCATTATCGCAACGCCAAAAAACGAAACCGTTATCCCAATCCATTTTTTCAAACCTGGCTTTTCTTTTAAAAAGAATGCGCCAAGCAGAACAAGAAATGGGACTTCAAGCTGCACAATAATTGAGGCAAGGCCTGCTTCTAAGCCCTTCACGCCAGTAAAGGTCAGGCTATATTGAATAGCTGCAGCAACAATAGCTATTTTAAAAATTTGAACAAACTTGCCTTTTGGTATTGGGACGAACCACACCAAAACCAAAGCCGTTAATAAAAAGCGAAAGGCCATCAACAAAATTGGCGGAAAATGGTTTATCGCGCCTTTCGCAAATACGAACCCCAGCCCCCAAAGGAGAGGAACAAAAAGTGCCATGAGCGTTTGCTTAAAAGTAAATTGGTTCATAAATTCACCGTCAAAAAATTAATCTACTGTTTTTCTCTGTGCAATTCCGACACCAAAGGCAACTAAAGTTGCACCAATAACAATATTCATCTCCCACTCCCCTCCAGCAAAGACAACCAAGAACATTACATAAAGTGGTGCTACATTCATGTGGAGAGAGGTTAACGCGATCCCGATGCGCGCGACAGATGATAAAAAGAAGACTTGCGAAATCGCCATCGCAAAAATTGAATAAATTAGCAAATTCCCAGTATCATGAATCGAAATTTCAGTAGGAAATGATGTGCCCGTGAAAAACCAGAAAATAAGCAAGGTCAGACTACAAAACAAAAAAGCTCCGACGAATGTAATTGTCGTACGGGCTAACGTAGAAATATCAGGTAACTGAAAAATGCTAGCGTCAAAAGCCCATGCAAAAATAAAACAAGCAAGAACAGAAAGGATTATTCCAAATCCGTACCATAGACATCGTTATTATATTAGCTTTACCCGCTCAAGGTCGTTTTTATCGGACAATTCATTCTGGAATAATCGGCCAGAAATTCACTTATCGAAAATACAGTATGCTACGAAATAGGTAGTCGCCTCTCTACAATTTCAGACCACCAAGAGCAACCCGCGGGAATTGCATCGTCATTGAAATTGTATCGTGGGTGGTGAACCATGGCAGTATCACCATTCCCTACCAGGATATAAGCGCCTGGGCGCTCTTCTAGCATAAAGGCAAAATCTTCACCTCCCATAACTAATGGAGCTTCATCACAGTCCCCAGAGACCGCTATAGCAACTTCTGCGGCAAAAGATGTTTGTTCATCATGATTTATCATTACAGGATAATTCCGTGTATAATTCACTTCAATTTTAGCTCCATAGGTTTCTGCGATGCCGAAGGCAATTTCCTTTATTCGACATTCGGCGAGGTCACGCATATCAGCGCTCATCGTTCTGACTGTGCCCTTCAACTCAACGCTTTGAGGTATCACGTTAAACGCTTTAGACGAGGTCTCAAAAGAAGTCACAGAAACCACGATCTGCCCAATTGGATCAGCATTCCGAGAGGCAATAGTTTGAAGCGCCATGACGAGTGTGGATCCCACGACAGTTGTATCGATAGTTTCCTGCGGCTTAGCGGCATGACCACCTCTGCCTTCAATTTGTATATCCCATATGTCGGTAGCTGCAAAAAAAGCCCCAGACCGGATTGCAAATGAACCTACAGGACGACCTGGCCAATTATGCATCCCGTAAACCTCTTGTATGCCAAAACGCTCCATCATTCCATCACTACACATCTCCCGTCCGCCTCCACCGCCCTCTTCGGCCGGCTGGAAAATCACAATTGCTGTGCCATCAAAATTACGAGTTTCACTTAGATATTTGGCTGCGCCCAGAAGCATCGCAGTGTGGCCGTCATGCCCACAAGCATGCATTGAACCTGGAGTGTTTGACGCGTAAGATAAACCTGTTTGTTCAAAGATTGGCAAAGCATCCATATCCGCTCGAAGACCAATTACCTTGCCACTTGTTGTTTTACGACCTTTGATCACACCTACGACACCGGTTCGTCCAATCCCGCTTACAATTTCATCACAACCAAAATCTTTAAGTTTTGCCTCAACAAAAGCAGAGGTTTTATATGTTTCAAACAATATTTCAGGATTTTCATGTAAATGATGACGCCATGCCGTAATTTCAGGCTGAAGTTCAGCAAAACGGTTTTTTATTGGCATATTTTTCCCTCTTAACTCGATAGACGTTTTTCAACCAGCTCAACAAAATAGCTGGTTCCAAATGGTGCAGCCTCATCAGTGAAATCATATGCAGGATGATGACACATGGCTGTATCTCCATTTCCAAGAAATATGTATGCTCCCGGTCGTGCCTCCAGCATGTAAGAGAAGTCTTCAGCCGGCATCACTGGGTCCGTGTCACTGTTAACCCTCGTACCTACCGCCAATGCAGCTTCAATTGCGAATTGAGTTTGTTCAGGGTGGTTTATCGTGGGCGGATAACCTCTTTCGTATTTGACGTTTGCTTTTGCGCCATAAGTGCGAGCTGTTAAATCGACTATCTCATTCAATCTATGCTCCATCAAATCCCTTGTGTGTGAGTCGAAACAGCGTACTGTACCCCTAATATATGCCGTTTGAGGGATTACATTGAAGGTGTTACTCTCCGTGTGAAACGAGGTGATTGAGAGCACAGCCGGTCGGATAGCTTGTACATTGCGAGAAACAACCGATTGCAATGCTACCACGATTTGCGCGCTTGCTAATGTTGTATCAACAGCTTGATGAGGCTCCGCAGCGTGTCCACCTTTACCTGTAATCTCAATCTCAAATTGATCCGCTGAAGCCATCAAGGCGCCTGATCGAATTGCAAATTCTCCCACGGGTAGTCCCGGATAATTATGCAATCCATATACTTCGTCTACTTGCCAACGGTCCATCACTCCATCTTTGACCATCTCAAGTCCACCTGCGCCGCCTTCTTCAGCAGGCTGAAAAAGCAATACTACAGTTCCGTCAAAATTTCGAGTTTCCGCCAAGTATTGAGCTGCACCTAACAACATTGCAGTGTGACCGTCATGACCGCACGCATGCATGGCACCTTTTATTTTTGACGCATATGGTAGTCCTGTGATTTCAGTCATCGGCAACGCATCCATATCAGCGCGCAATGCTATTACGCGGCTAGATGCGTTACTTTGCCCTTTAATTACGCCAACAACGCCAGTCTTTCCAATACCCTCTACTATCTCATCACAACCAAACTCTTTCAGTTTTTTTGCCACAATGCCGGCTGTTCGATGGACATCATACATTACTTCCGGGTGTTCATGAAAGTCACGGCGCCATTCTGTTATGGTTTCGCTCATTTCTGCGACACGGTTCTTTACAGGCATTTCTTCTCCAAAAGTTAGGACACATGCTTAGTAATTTATACTAAATTAAGCGCTTGAAGACTTCTCCATTTATAAAATCTACGGATCTTTTATTAATCAAGTCAACGAAGAAATGCGCCTAATGTCGAGATAATTGGGCTAAATTGAAGCATTATTCGAGACGTTGCAAAAGGCTCTTCATGTATCCGCGACCCGCATTAAATTGAGCAACCGAAATAAACTCATCAGCCTGATGTGCCTGAGCAATGTCACCCGGTCCACAAACAACTGCAGAATATCCTCTCTCCTGAAACTGGCCTGCTTCAGTGCCGTAACTCACAACATGAATGCCATTATCGCCCGTTATACCACGCGACAACTCTTCAGCAGCTCCCATATTTTCAGGACGCAAGCCTGGTACAGCAAAACGTTCTTCAACATCAATCTTAGCGTCCGGATGCGTTCTTTTCATGTTTTCCTCAACTTCACGAATTTTTTTTAATACCCGCGATCGCCAAGCCTCAAGACAATCGGAAGGGACCATTCGCCAACCTATATCAAAACGGCAGTGTCTAGCAGTTATATTTGAAGCTGTTCCACCTTCAATTAAACCTACATGTAAACTCGTGTATGGCGGATCAAAAAGACTGGCTGCATCAGTAGGCAAAAATGTGGCATTTTCTTCATTAATTTCATTTGCCCAATTTATTATTTTCGCTGCTTCCATGATTGCGGAAACACCACGATACGCGATTGAGGAATGAACCTCAACTCCCCACACATCAACCCAAAAACCCTGCCCGCCTTTATGACCGGTCACAACCTTCATCATAGAGGGTTCGCCTACAATTGCTATGTCAGCCTTGGGCAAAACATTGAGTATTTTTTCAATCATAGGCGGAGCGCCAGTACAGCCAACTTCTTCGTCAAAAGACAATGCAATCTGTAATGGTCTGGAAATTCCAATGTATTTCGCTTCAACGAGGGCCCAAATAGCTAGCGCGACAAAGCCTTTCATATCACAGGTTCCACGGCCAAAATATTTATTGTCTCTCTCTGTAACTACCCAAGGATCGGACGTCCAATTTTGGCCATCCACGGGGACCACATCAGTATGTCCGGAGAGTAAAACTCCACCGGCTCTTTCCGGACCTACATGAGCAAAAAGCGCGGCTTTTTTTCCTGAAATGTCCCAATAGCGCTGTGTGACGATCCCGTGTCCAGACATGTACTCCTCGACCCAGTCCACCAACGGCAAATTAGTTTCGCGACTAACTGTGGGAAATGCTACCAACTCTGTCATAATCTCAAGCGGTGAGAGACGTATGGCCATAGTCAATATCCACTTTCACTTATCAAAACTCTATGACCTGAACCGACGTCTTTATAGACAGATTTTTCTGGCTCGTAGCCAATTTTATGTATTGGCGAAGGAATAGGTCTGAAGTTTAAATCTTTTTCAAGTTTTCGTTGTCTTGGATCTGCAATTGGAACAGCTCGCATCAGAGCTTTCGTGTAGGGGTGTTGTGGGTTTTCAAATATTGCCTGACGAGGACCAATCTCAACAATTCGTCCTAAATACATGACTGCAACATCGTGGCTAACTCGTTCTACAACGGCCATATCATGGCTGATGAAGAGAAATGATAAGCCCAGATCTGACTGCAATTCCATCATTAAATTTAGAACTTGTGCCTGCACACTTACATCAAGAGCGGATACGCTTTCATCTGCTATTATCAACTTTGGATTAAGCGCTAATGCTCTAGCGATGGCCACACGCTGGCGCTGGCCACCTGAAAGTTCATGCGGATATCGGTTTAAAAAAGACCGCGGCAATTCTACCCTATCAAAAAGCATAGCAACACGGTCCTGCAATTCTTGTCCTTGAAACGTGCCAAAATTCCACATTGGCTCAGCAACCTGGTTCATCAACTTCATCTGCGGATTTAAACTGGCAAACGGATCTTGAAAAATCATCTGCATATCAAGACGCGCCTTGCGAAGATCACTCGCCTCAAGATCTAAAATATTTTTTTCTCCAAGAAATACGTTACCTGAGGTTGGCTGAACTAGTCTTAAGATGGAGCGTCCAGCAGTTGATTTTCCACATCCAGATTCTCCAACCAAACTAAGAGTTCTTCCTTTCTTTAGGGTAAACGAAACATCTTCAACAGCGTGCACATTAGCAACTAGCTTTCTAAAAAAACCACCACGCACAGGAAAACGAGTAACTAGGTTTTCTACTTTAAGAAGATCATCCTCACCGCCTACGATTGCCTTAATTTCACCCTGCTCGCGCCCTACAAGCTTCATCGGCTCTGGAAAAGCTTTATGCTTCATCTCCCCGAGCTTTGGCACAGCTGCTAGAAGGGCTTTTGTGTAAGAATGTTTTGGATAGTTGAAAATCTCATCAACAGGCCCTTCTTCAACTTTCTTTCCACGAAACATAACAACGACCCTGTCTGCCATCTGAGCAACAACAGCCATATCATGTGTTATGAACATCACCGCCGTATTGGTTTCTCGCTTCAAGCGATCCAGCAACGCTAGAATTTCAGCTTGTATCGTAACATCGAGGGCAGTGGTGGGCTCGTCAGCAATCAATAGTTTAGGCTCACAAGCTAGCGCCATTGCGATCACAACGCGCTGCCTCATTCCACCAGATAATTCATGAGGATACTGTTTCAATCTGCGCTCTGGCTCAGGAATTTGTACCTGTTTCAAAAGTTCTAAAGCTCGTTTGCGCGCAGCACGTTTAGATAAACCCTTGTGCACACGCAAACCTTCTGTGAGTTGGCGTTCTATGGTGAAAACTGGATTTAGAGCAGTCATCGGCTCCTGAAAAATCATACCTATTTCATTGCCGCGAATAGTCTTCATTATAGATTTGTCTACATTAGACAGATCAATTTCTTTATCTGGTGCTCTTCTAAATATCAGCTTTCCGCCCGTGATATCACCTCCGCCGAATTCAACTAAGCGCATCAGCGATAATGACGATACCGACTTCCCAGAACCAGACTCTCCAACAATAGCCACGGTTTCCCCTGGGTTAATGGAAAATGAAACATCCTCCACGCCTACAACCGTTCCATTTCTTGTTTGGAACTCCACACGAAGGTTTTCTATCTGAATTACGGGTTGATCTAGCATATATGTTCCACCAAACTTTGTTTCAAGCTATCCATCCACTGTACCACCTGTCAACATTACTCTATCCAGGCTAGGTTTTCACGCTAAGTCCAAAATCATAGTGGCGCACAATCAAATATTTTTATTGTTTTTTTCTTCAAACTTTTAGACACTGATTATGCTGAGCCGTTAGCTTCTCTTGCGCTCAAAAATCAAATGTAACTCCGATTTGATCGCTAGCCTTTTGAAAAAAGACATCTCAGCCAAATAAGAAGGCTCAAGCCTAACCAACAAGGAGAAAAAAATGAGACTCAGAAATCTGATTTTTAGTGCGGCCACTTTGGCTACATTTAGTCCAGCTGCCTTCGCTGAGCGAGGTGCAGACGGTCACGTAAGTATAATCTACTGGCAAGCTCCATCGATTCTTAACCCATACCTATCCGGCGGCACAAAGGACGTGGAGTCATCATCTTTGATCATCGAACCTCTTGCGCGATACGACGCATCGGGAGCGATGGTTCCATACCTAGCTGAAGATATTCCAACGGTCGCAAACGGTGGCGTTTCAGCAGACCTCAAATCTATAACTTGGAGAGTCAAATCTGGTCTTGTCTGGTCTGACGGTAGCCCAGTAACGTCGGCTGACGTCAAGTTCACAGCAGATTATTGCATGCATCCCGAAGGGGGATGTGCACAAGGCGCGTTTTTTGATGGCGTAAGCTCAGTTGAAGCAGTCGACAATTTGACGGTTAAAGTAAACTTTAGTGAGCCAAAGCCAAACCCCTATGGACCTTTTGTGGGAGGTCAATCGCCAATTATTCAAGCTGCGCAATTTTCCAACTGTCTCGGTGCTAATGCTCCAAATTGCACAGAAGCAAATTTTGGTCCAATTGGTACCGGACCTTTCCGTGTCACAAATTTTAGTCCAAACGACGTAATACAACTCGAGGCTAATCCAAACTACCGCGATCCATCCAAGCCTGCATTCGCAACGATGACCTTTAAGGGCGGGGGTGATGCTACTGCCGCAGCGCGCGCTGTCTTCGAAACCGGCGAATTTGATTATGCCTGGAACCTTCAGCTTGCGCCAGACGTAATTGCAAAAATGGAATCTGGAGGAAAAGGAAAAGTGATCGCAGGGTTCGGCCCGTTAGTTGAACGCATCGAAATGAACTTAACAGACCCATCACCCGATCTCCCAGAAGGAGAGCGATCAACTCGTAGTCATCCCCATCCTTTCCTAAGTGACATTCGTGTTCGTCAGGCGCTATCAATGGCGATAGATCGTGAACTTTTGGTTGAAGTTGGCTATGGCAAAGCGGGCAATGTGACCTGTGATCTTGTACCAGCTCCCGATGCATATGCTGCAAAAAACGACCATTGCTATAAGCAAGACATCGAAGGGGCCAAGGCTCTACTTGAATCAGCAGGGGCTGTTGATACTGACGGCGACGGTATTCGCGAAATTAATGGTGTACCGATGGTTATCAAGTATCAAACTTCGACGAATGCTGTGCGCCAAGATTTCCAGGCACTTATCAAGCAGTGGTGGTCGGAAATTGGGGTCGATACCAACCTGGCCAATTACTCTGCTTCAGTATTCTTCGGTGGCGACCCAAATAGCCCAGATACATTCCAAAAATTCTATGCAGATGTGGAAATGTACGCAAACACCTTCAACGGTACCGATCCTCAACAGTATTTAGCAGCGTATCGTTGTGGCAACGAGCCCAAGCCAGATAGCCAATGGCAAGGTGAAAATATCAACCGGTTTTGTGACCCTGCATATGACGCGATGATCGATGAACTTGGACGCACCGGTGATCTTTCAAAGCGGGCAGAGCTGGCTATCAAAATGAATAATATGCTGACTAAAGACAGTTTTACGATTGTTCCTTTGGTACAGCGGAGCCGAGTATCCGGAATGTCTGCGACCCTTGGTGGCCATGTACTTAATGTATGGGACAGTGAACTTTGGGACGCTGCGGATTGGTATCGCATCAAATAAACAACAAAATTATTACGCCTCATGCTACATGAGGCGTAATAATTACAATTTATTGATGTCATAACGTAAACTGCGATAAAAGTTTGCCTGGCTTTAAAAATATGATGTAACAAATAATACAGAGACAGAAAATGTTAACATATATAATACGGCGTCTTGTTTTATCTGTCCCAACACTTCTGTTTATCGCCCTAGCAATTTTTCTGTTGTTAGAACTGGCGCCGGGAGATCCCATGGCAACCGTGCCATTGACAGTTCCTCCCGAAGTCAAAGAAAAAATGCGCCTTGCTCTAGGATTGGGCGAACCAATCTATGTACGCTTTTGGAAATGGCTGCTTCAGTTTTTCTGGGTTGAGCCAAAAGTATTTTTTGATTACCTATTCGGTACCCATTACTCTGATGGTGATTTACGGGTAATTAGTTGGCTGAGTAGAGCGCCAGTATTTGACATTGTGGTAAAAAGCATGCCCCAAACCCTATGGGTGGTGGGTGTAGCAAATGTCGTCGCTATCATAATTGCCATACCGATTGGCATCTACTCTGCATATCGACAGTATTCAGCATTTGATCAAGTCGGCACATTCGTAACAATGATTGGCTTTTCGGTGCCACCATTTTTTACCGGCCCTTTGATGATCGTTATTTTTGCTGTGTGGCTGCACTGGTTTCCCTCTATTTATGATACGACACTAGTTGTCGATGATTGGTCGAGCTTCAAAAAACAACTCAACCAAATGTTTTTGCCTGTAATGGTTTTAGCGCTTCAAATTACTGCACAGATCAGCCGCTTTATGCGCTCATCGATGCTCGACAACTTTAATCAAGACTACGTTCGAACGGCTCGGGCCAAAGGCCTTGGTGAAAAAACGGTCGTACTTGTGCACGTTCTAAGGAACTCGATGATACCTGTGGTAACCGTGATTGCTCTAAATATACCCACGATTTTTGGAGGAGCTATAATTACCGAACAGGTTTTTAAAGTAAATGGGATTGGCTATCAACTAATACTGGCTATCCAAGGAAATGACCTACCTACGGTGCAGACATTGACATTTATTTTCGCCGTTCTGATAGTGTTCTCTAACTTGATTGCCGATGTCCTCTATGGAATTCTCGACCCGCGGATACGCTATGAATGATAAATCCTTAACTAACACTTCAAATGAGCCCCCAAACGCGTACGGGAGCTTATCAGACGCCGTTATAACATCACCACCTCGGAACCAATGGTTGGAGATTTGGGATCAATTTACAAAACACAAAGGAGCTATGTTTGGTGGTGTGCTTTTTCTCACAATTGTGATTGCCGTCACTATTGGTCCTTCGATCTGGTGGGTAGACGCGCAATATCTACCAACAGGACGAGATTTTATTAAACTTAGAGACACACGGCCTATCTATCATTTAATCTGGGACCCTTCGGCAAAAGTTAATTGGCTTCACCCTTTAGGCACCGATAATTTGGGTCGTGACACGCTTGCTCGCTTGCTTGAAGGTGGACAGGTTTCAATCGCGGTAGGCCTTACGGCCATGGCACTTTCAATTTTAATTGGAACCTTGGTTGGAGTTGTCTCAGGATTTGTGCGCAGCCTGGATGGTCCATTAATGCGAATTACAGACCTATTTTTGGCTCTACCACTCCTACCATTGATTTTAGTGGCTTCGTTACTATTTCGTGAGCCTCTAACCAAATTATTTGGAGTTGAGGGAGGAATTTTTTTCTTGATTGTGAGTTTAATAGGCGTCACCTCTTGGATGAGAACTGCACGCGTTGTACGTGGGGATGTCTTGGCCCTGAAAGAGCGTGAATTTATACTTGCAGCACATTCAATCGGCACGAGCTCATCAAAAATTGTCTTACGACACATGCTCCCTAATTTAATGTCGCCGATTATGGTATCCGCTACACTGGGGATTGCCACCGCAATTATAACGGAAAGTGCTCTATCATTCCTTGGCTTTGGATTCCCACCAGACTTTCCAACATGGGGACGCCTACTTAACGATAGCGTCGATCGCATGGATCTTTATCCTGAGCGCGTGATATGGCCGGGAACTCTAATTTCTCTTACTGTACTATCTGTAAATTATCTCGGTGATGGGCTACGTGATGCGCTTGACCCTCGTATCAGAGGGCGGTGATAACCAGTCATATCCAAGAATTAATGAACGGCTCCACCGCAAATAAAGCAAACATTTTTCAGTCGTTCACCGATTTCAATTGAGTTTCATGGGGGGCAAGTAATGAAATGCAGTTAAGATTGGCAGATTTGACTGATGCATCAGCTTGTTCGAAAATTGTCAATGAATGGATTGACAATACTAATTGGATGCCGAGGCTTCATTCACCAGAAGAAATTATGAAAATGATACGATTGGGAATAGATGAACGAGAGTTTTGGGTCATAGGCGATCCAGTTATCGGCTATTTATCGTTAAACCCTAACGTTAGGCAAATAATGGGACTTTACGTCGCGGTGCCTGGAGAAGGTTTGGGGAAATTGCTCTTAAATCAAGTTAAAGTTGGCAGGAATTACTTAAAGCTGTGGTCACATTCTGCCAATACTGCTGCACATAAGTCTTATCTAAGAGAGGGCTTTGAATTAACAGGCAATATAAAAATAGGACACGATGGTCTTGAAGAAAAATGTTTTGAGTGGAGAACCTAGATATGATGTATGATTGGAACGATTTTTGAGCACTTTACAGTCGCTTGCTGCAGACTAGAACGACATAAAATAAATACCCTACAAATAGTCATATAAAAAAATGTTCCCGGTTTTAAAATAAGCATTAGTTAGCTTACTTCTTTGAGCTTGATTTACCTTATATTGAGGCGCAGTATTTTCTTGGTCAACGTAGATAGGGGAAAACTTAATGCCCGTGCGAAATAGATTAGCTGAAATGCAAACCGAAATTTCTGAATGGCGAAAAGACTTACATCGAATCCCCGAATTACGATTCGAATTACCCAAAACGACTTCAAAAGTTACTTCATTATTAAGCAGTTTTGGCGTCGACGAACTACATGAAAATATAGGGGTTTCTGGTGTTGTAGCCGTAATTAGGGGTCGTGAAAACAGCTCAAAAAAAGTGATCGGTTTTAGGGCAGACATGGATGCATTACCAATCAATGAGGTTGCCGATCATGATCACAAATCCCTCGCAATGGGCAAAATGCATGCTTGTGGTCACGATGGCCATACATCAATACTTTTGGGAGTGGCAAAGTACTTATCGGAAACTAGAAATTTCAACGGAACCGTTGTGCTTGCTTTTCAGCCCGCCGAAGAGGGCGGAGGTGGAGCACGGGCCATGGTCGAAGATGGCTTGATGGACAGATGGAAAATTGACGAAATATACGGTTTACATAATATGCCAAATCTACCTATTGGAAACTTTGCGATACGCCCGGGTCCAATGCTTGCAGCTTCTGACTTTTTTGAAATTAAAATAAGGGGACAGGGTGGTCATGGTGCGATGCCGCACCTATCCAAAGATACAACATTAGCGGGCGCCGCAATTATAATGGCTTTGCAACAAATATCTTCTCGTGAAGTTCCAGCGTTAGAAAGCGCTGTTATTTCAGTAACCGGTTTCCAAACTGATACAATGGCGCATAACGTCATACCTGATAGCGCACAAATCACAGGAACAGCCCGTTTTTTAAACAAAGCTATACAAAAACTTGTAGTGGAACGCATGAAAGACATTATCGAGGGTACCGCTAAAGTCTATGGCTGCCATGCCGAATTTCAATATGATTACGGAGTTGACATTACTGAAAACGAAAACTTGTGCACAGCACATGCAATCAAAGCAGCGATTTCTGTAGTTGGTCGCGAAAGAGTAGCAACTAATATAGAACCGTTGATGGGCGGTGAAGACTTTTCTGAGATGTTGAAAACTCGGCCGGGTGCATTTATTTTCTTGGGTAATGGAGACAGCGCAATGTTACACCACCCTGAATATGACTTTAATGATGAAGCAATTCCAATCGGTACTTCATGGTTTGTTGAATTAGCAGAGCAAAGGCTCCCAATTTAAGCCAACAGTAAAGCATCAAATCCAATGCACACAAACATTTGGAAGCTTCCATGAGATTAATTGACCTACCAGCTGTAGAAGCTGTTAAACTTCTTAAAACACGAAGTATTTCAGTCACTGAGCTTGTCGGGGCTCACCTTGATCGGGTAAATTCAGAGAATCCTAAGACCAATGCGATTGTTAATATCTTAGAAACAAGTTTGAATAAAGCGCGCGAGCTGGATAAAAACTTCAACATACTTGACTTAGATCGGCAACCTCTTTGGGGCATCCCTGTAACCATAAAAATCAATGTCGACTTAGAGGGCGCAATTAACACGAACGGATTAGCCGCGTTAAAAGATCAAGTATGTAATTCAGATAGCCCAGTGGTTGCAAACCTAAAGTCTAGCGGTGCAGTAATCATCGGCCAGACAAACACTCCAGAAATGTCTTTACGATGGTTCACATCAAATCCCTTACATGGAACAACACTCAATCCGTGGGATGAAACGCTTACGCCAGGCGGCTCAAGTGGTGGAGCTGCATCAGCTGTTGCTTCAGGAATGGGATTAATTGCGCATGGCAATGACCTAGGCGGATCACTTAGATACCCGGCGTATTGCTGCGGCGTTACGTCCATTAAACCGTCACGAGGCAGAATTCCATCTTTTAACCCATCTGCAAAGGCTGAGAGGCCGCCAATTGCTTCAGCCATGTCTGTGCAAGGCCCAATTGCTCGATGTGTTGCAGACCTCAAATTAGCTCTACCTGCAATGAGCACGCACTCCATCGAGGATATCAATTGGACAGGGACAAACTCAACAAATCTAAAGCCAATAAAAGAGTGTCGTATTGGTTATAAAAAATTTCCATTTTCAAATTGCATAGTCGATAAATCAGTGGAAAAAGCAATGGATTATGCAATTGCCGCCCTAAGAGAACGAGGCGCGTCAGTCGTTGAAATACCTTTTCCAAATGCTGATCTGTGCGCAGCACTTTGGGGTAATTTGCTGATGACAGAGACACAAACCTTACTTGGTGATTTGATTGGCTCTCAGACAAGCAAAGAGTTTCAAAGAATGTTTGCAGGATACTTAAAGGAGTATGCACAATTAGACTTGCGAGAGTATCTTTTAAGTTATGGACAATTCGTGTCTGTACAAAGAGATATTGCTCATTTCTTCAAAGATATTGACGCATACTTAATGCCAACATCATTGATAGCCCCCCTAATTAACGATCAAGATTTCAGAGAGCCCGAGACTTTACATTCAATCTTAATGGCTCAGAGACCCCTCCATATTGTTAATTTACTTGGCCTGCCATCAGTCGCCCTTCCTACGCACCTTGAAAAAAATGTTCCGCACGGGGTTCAACTAATTGGTGCTAAAGATAATGATTATTTTATTCTAGATATTGCGGAGAAAATGGAAGCCGAGCTAGGTATACTGAAATTATTCTAACATTTATCGTGTTTTGCGTCGCTGGATGGATGGAACTTTTTCAATAGTGTTTTTAACAGATTTACCAAAAAGCGTTTAAGATAGGCGGAACCACACTTGTCTTTGATGAATGAAAAGCTACTTTCATGACACAGTACGGAGGCACTCCACTCGATTGCAGTGAGCATACAAATGCATGACAATCGAGTGTAATTTATTTAAACCACTTTTCCTTTTTTAATTTTTGCAGCAATTTAAATCTATCGTACTAGAGGAATCCTCTCAAAAAAAGAGTGTTCAAAAATAGAATTTTTCTGGCAGAAATGATCTAGGAAAATTCGGATGAAAAATAGCAAATTTAGCGACGTGCAGATCATTGCTATCCTGCGTCAGGCAAAGAACGGCATCCCTGTATCAGAGCTGTGTCGCGAGCATGGCTGAAGTCAAAATCATCCCAGAAAAGATAATTCAAATTTTTTGACATAAGCAGTATTTAACATCACATTCAATCTGTTCTGAATTTGTCCAGGAGACAATTGGCGATAAATGATGGTCACAGACAATTGAATTATTAATACCACGTGAACTGATACCCACGCCTAAATCCGATTAATTCGGCCTCTTGATGTCCGTTTTTATGTGATAATCAACAAAGTTATTGTCCGACTATCGCAAATAGACAACTTTAAATTCAACGAGGCAACCAGGGAGTATCATTAAATGAAAATCAATCCGCAACGCTTTTTATCTGATTTGCATGAACTGCGTCTAATTGGGGCATCTGGTATAGGAAAAGGCGTAATGCGCCCTGCATTTTCACAAACGGATATTGCAGCTCGTGAGTGGTTATCTGCCAAGTTTGCTGAGATTGGCTTAACTACTTATATAGATCCAGTTGGAAATACCTTTGGCCTGGGGCAAGGGAAATCAGTATTGATTGGATCACATACTGATACGCAACCAGAAGGCGGATGGTTAGATGGCGCGTTAGGGGTGGTTTGTGGAATGGAGTTGGCGCGTGCCGCGCTCGAAGCAGGCGGACCTAATGTTTCAGTTGTAAGCTTTCAAGACGAAGAAGGGCGATTTGGAATCACGACAGGTAGTTCAATTTGGGCAGGCACGTTGCCACTAGATGAGGCTGATAAACTAACCGATGTAACGGGTCTCACTTTTTTTGAGGCGCGCAGTCAGATGCCAAACCGATCAGCCAAATTTTTAGACCCAAAAAGGTTCAGGGGTTTCATCGAATGCCATATCGAACAGGGTCCATGGCTCCATGACGCCGGAGAAAAATTAGGAATTGTAACCGATATCGTTGGTATTCGAAATTGCACGATCACGTTTGTAGGCGAACAAAACCACGCTGGAACTACACCGATGCATCGGCGTAAAGACGCATTCCAAGCGATGGTTGTATTCAGTCATAATATCAATCACAGATTTCAAAATATTGTCGAGCCTAGCACTGTTTGGACAACTGGGCGCGTAGATCTTCATCCAAATGCTCATTCAATCGTGCCGAGCCGTTGCAGTTTTTCGATGCAATGGCGTGATGGGGATACCACTCGGTTAGACCAAATGGAAAAAATCATTCGCCAAACAGCACAAGAAGTCGCTGCTGAAATGGGTATGCAGGTTACCTTAAGCCCAGTTTTGGGCATCAAACCAACTTCGATGGATGAAGTTCTTCAGTCTAAACTGTGTGCCGCCGCAGAGGTTGAATGCCCGAATGGTTGGCGCAAAATGACATCCGGAGCACTGCATGACGCTGCCAATCTTTCGCCCCACATCCCTTCCGCTATGTTATTTGTACCTTCGATTAATGGCATTAGCCACGATTTCGCAGAAGATACCAATGAGGCAGATTTAATAACAGGATTGCGAGTACTTGCGGTCGCAATCGAACACTTTCAAAACCAATAAATCGTAAAATATATTTTATTGACAGATTTTGAATTACCGTTTCAATTTTGCTTATTAAAGCCCTGACTTTTGGTGAATGCCATGGCTGGTTGCTTATGTTTTGATACCCCTTCGAAGAGGTAATAATGACAGATAATTCCAAAATATCATCAAACTCAAGTTGGAATTACCATCCAGAGTTACCGCTGGCTGATAATTTTATATTTAAATGGCCACCAGATCCAAGCTTCCTAGCCAAGTGGCTTAGAAGTAACTGGTTGAGCCTTTCTGAACGTGTTCTAATGTTGCTGCTTGCCCTCGCGCTGTGGGTTTGGGCCTGCCCAGATTTGGAAACTGCTCAAGACTTTTCTTTTGGCTGGATAGCAAAGGTTTGGATTTTACACGGCGCTTTGGCGTCCATACTCGCATACGCGAACGCTACCTCACAAAACGGCGTGGTGTCTTCTGGTGTTGGTAGGGTGTTGTTGGTTGCGGGAGTAGGATTTGAACCTACGACCTTCAGGTTATGAGCCTGACGAGCTACCTGGCTGCTCCATCCCGCGACATTGTAGCGAGAGGATATGAGTGATCAGTATCGCTACGGGGTG
>Ga0181558_10002453_pt1 | contig 17539 bp, 7 predicted proteins | sample 011ome_22_FD_133754 | JGI IMG/M metagenome (GOLD analysis project Ga0181558, IMG submission 133754) | Coastal salt marsh microbial communities from the Groves Creek Marsh, Skidaway Island, Georgia - 011507BT metaG (megahit assembly) | ecosystem: Environmental > Aquatic > Marine > Intertidal zone...
CGCTGCTTTAGGTCTCAGCGCCCAAGAAGTGCCTGCACCGGCCTTCTATATCGCAGAAGTCGGTGGTGGGAACCGCGGTTCCACCGGTGGCGTTGGAAGCAACCATGGCGTTGGCTGCTTGCACTTGATTCTCGTTGAACACCCTTCGCTGCGCCATCAGGTGCTTGAAAATCTAGCGATAGCGTTGCCAGATCCAGATATGCAATGAAGCTGCGCCATCAGGTGCTTGAAAATCTAGCGATAGCGTTGCCAGATCCAGATATGCAATGAAGTCGCTCTTTAGTGCCGTTAAGTTAGTTTTAGTAGCTTTTAGTGATCATTCAATGTTCACGTTTGAAACAAATTACCAGTTGTTGGTACAAATTAGAAAGGCACAAACTTGCGCGCTATGCTAACGAAGATTCGAGGAATGAGCGGTTTCTCGTCAAAAGGTTCAACACGTCTTCCGAATATAGAGTTTGCGATATCGTCGAGTAATATATCGCGGCCTAAAATTGGATCTGTGACGAATGGATCTGTATGCGTCTTCCCCGCATAGTAGTGTTCGGCGACTGACACGCCGACGCCTCGCAAGGCGTTTGCAAACGTCCTCGATTGCTCAGGAGGTGCCGAGCTATCAGCTTCGCCATGACAAAGCATCACTGGTGGTAAAATATGAACCGATTGTCGCACGGCTTGTTCATATAGCATAGAAACCGGTGATGCTCTGGGTAACGCCTCCGCGGCGCGCGAGCCCGTAAATCCAGCCTCCATGATGCTCCAAAAGACATTTTTGTATAGACCTTGTCGATGAAAATGTTCAATCAACTGCGGGTCATCCGGGGCATACACTCCCGAGATACCTATGAATTTCGAAATTGATCCAGGTGACCACGTGTTTGGCGAACGAGCCAACCACTCGGTTTGTCGCAAGATGGCAGTCGCCGCCAGATGCGCCCCGGCCGACTGTCCAATCACCACCACCTTGCGCTTATCTCCCCCGAGAGCATCTACTCGATCTAGAACCCAACTAATTCCATTGCTAACGTCTGCAATCATATCACCTACGGTGCCTTGAGGAAAATTTCGGTAATCAAGAGACGCTACGATGATTCCTCTCCGAGACAAACGTTGCGCGAGTAACGCGCCCCAGGCTTTGTATCCAATAATCCACATGCCTCCCGTGATGAATATAACGACCGGACGCTTCTCTTCATCCTTTCTCGATGTTACCATCGAAGTCGACGACTCCACGTCCGCTATTTCGCACCCATCCGGAAGGTACAGATCTAAAGTGTTCCGAGCTTGCGCGCCGTATATCAGACCTCTCTTGACGTTGGCTGACGTTGCGTAATACCACGCGACTTTGAGAAACGCTGGCGCTAAAACTAATGAGTACATCACCAATCCTAGAAGTTTAAACACCCATCGAATCGTACTATACCGCGCTAATCGCAACGTAAGCTCCACAAGTGTCGCCAACCGGCGAAGCAGTACGGCACGATTGCGCAGACACATCACGAGGAGTGTCACGAGCGCGAGCGAACGTACGAAGGACATTATGACGCGCGCGTGATGTTTCTGTTAGCGCGACGTTCGTTGCACTCGTCGCTATCCGTGTGTGTCGTCGTCGTCGTCTCTCGTGTGTGGAAAACTCACGTGTCACGCAGTCACGCACGGTGTGCGGAACTCGCGCGAGTTTGTTCAAACGACCGCCAGACCGCACCGAGAACGTCCATCGATGGACACACGCGACACAACGCCCCACCCGCGATAGGTCGATGTCGGCGTCAACCGCGCGCGCGAACGTCGCGAGCACGAGCTGGCGCGGCGGCGTCGGTCGACGCGATGACGACGCGCAAAGCCGCGCGCGCGAACGACGACGGCAACGACGCGTACCGCGTGAAAAGTGCAAGTGCGGTGTCGCGAGGGACACGGCGTACGATGGGAGCGTTATACAAGCAGCGAAGCAACGCGCGGAGGAAACGACGAAGAAGTATGCCAAGTCGTTTTATTTAGCTTCCTTATTGATGACGAGCGGGCGTGACGTGGCGTATGCGCTTTATGCGTGGTGTCGAGAACTCGATGAGTTGGTGGACAACAGCTCGAGCTCGTCGTCAGTTGAGGAAACGGAGCGCGCCTTGGATGGTGTCCTCGACCGACTTCGGCAGATTTTTAAACGGCAGATCCCGAAAGAATCTACATATGTTGATTTAGCGATGTTCGACGCCGTGCCGCAATTGAATGGATTGGGCGTCGAACCTTTCGCAGACATGGTTGAAGGCATGCGAATGGACGCGAGACGTAAACAATTTGAAACATTTGCTGACGTCGAGCTCTATGCATATCGTGTCGCAGGTACTGTGGCGTTGATGATTCTACCAATCCTTACCGTTGGTGTCATCGAGGACGCCGCTGAAGACACGAAGCGCTTGCGCGAGGAACGCGGCGTAGCTCTAGGCATGGCGCTGCAAATGACAAACATAGCGCGCGACGTCGGCGAAGATCGCCGACGCAACCCAGCAAGAGTGTATTTAGCGGCTGAAGATCTACGTCTCTTTGGATTGACCCGTGCAGACATAGTTGCGATGAAAGAGCCGACATTTGCGTACAAAGCGGTGGTGGAGTTGCAAATTCAGCGCGCTTTGGCGTACTACCGCATCGCGAGGAGTGGTTTGCGGCTTTTGCCAAGTCTCTCGAGGCCAGCCACGAACTGTATCTCGGGATTGTATAAGAAAATTTTGCTTTCGATTCGCGATAATGACTACGACAATTTAAACAAGCGAGCGTTTGCTACAAAGGCGTCGAAGATATTCGCCTTGCCGTCTCTTATTTGGAACGCATTCAGCGAAACTGATTTTCGAGCAGCAGACGACGAATGTGATTTACATTTGCGTTTTGACGACGTTAGTGATAGAGAACGGCAGGCCGCTCTTTGTGAACTGGTGGTTGCGATTCGCAGTGCTGATGATGAAGCAATCGTTTCTATTACTCAGCGCTTGCAGTCCTTGCAACAGAAGAAGACGACGAGCGCGTCGATGGAAGCTTTGATGTTTTCGATGTTACCAACACTCGAGGAAGACTTCACACTCTGGTACACTGTAGGACAAAGCATCGCTTCATACGTCGATGAAACAATCAAAATTATTCCAGACGTGGAGCGCGGTAGCTGTGCGATTTATCGTCGCTCGACACAGATTCATCTCGATTGACCTCACCCACCGTACCCTATGCTTGTAATGAAGAGCCCGCCCATTCTAAACTACTTCACAATTAGACTCGCTGCCTTTCCTGAGGTGAGGCTTCCTTGACGCTGGCGTTGACGTCATGCTGTCTGGTTTAACCTTCACCGACGAGCGCGATGGCAGGAAACGGTCGAAAAAAGAGTCGAAGAAGAAGAAATCTCACGGCAAAAAGCGTCACAAACGAAGCAGTGAAGACGACCGTAGACGGCGAAGCGAGGATGACTCGAGCGCTTCCGATAGCGATGAGTCTCTTGAAAAGCCGAGTCACGAGCGTGCGACGACAGTGCACATCAACGACGCCCCTTCGACGACCGAGGTCGGAGAAGGACACGAGAGCAAGCGTGAGGAAGATGATTTCTTTTCAGCGGCGCTTGCATCCAAGGCGAGCGCTAAAGGAGAAGGAACGCGTGGAGCGGATCTGAAACGTAAGGAAGAAGAAGAGCGTGTTGCGAAGATAGTATCTCAGCGAGAGTTGAACCCTGAGATGCGAGGAGATGGAGATTCTCAAGGCGTGGCAACCAGAATGGCTCCCGCAAGCGTCGTCGGCGATGGCGGCGCGAGTTGGCGACTGAAAGCACTCCGTCGCGCGCAAGAGCGCGCAGCTGCGGAAGGCCGCAAGGTTGATGAAGTCGTTAGTGAGCATTGGGGATCAATTAATGAGCTTGTAGCGAGTATTGGCGATAGTGCAGCGCATGGCAAGGCGCACTTACACGCAAGGCACGACCGCGCGCGCGGCAAGCCGCTAGGACAAGATTCTGATCGCACCCGCTACGGTAATGATACACGACCGCGTATGCGCGTACCAGAATCACTTAGTCGGCGTGGCGAGCGCCAAGTCGATCGTCGAGGCGGTAAACTTCGAGACGAGGATAGAGAGCTGATTTCATCAGCTGTGGCGTCGAGCAACAAATTTGCCTCTGATGGCTCGTTTATGGAGGCATATGAAAAGCAGCAATCGTCTTCTGACGAAAAGCCAGAAAGTCCAGCGATGGAAGACGATAGACAGCCAGTGAGGAGACCGGCACCCGTGCGAGATTCTCCTCCTCCTCGTGTGATGCCAGAGAGCAGAAATGTGTCGCAAGCGAAGTCCACGAACATGTCGGCAGCTGCGGCGCTCAAAGCCAGACTTATGGGCAATAAAGCGACACAAAATCATGATGCGGATGCACCAGCGTCTATAGAAGTATTACCTATGGTCACCGCTGATGGCCGGGCCGCACCTGGCGCGTTTGGTCGAGAAACGACAATCAAGGGTGGTGTACACGTCGCGGAGGGCTCGGTGCGCAAAGCTCCCAAGACTACGCAACGTTTCGACGAGGGTGAGCGAACGCGCTATTTTGCAGATGATGATAAGAAAACATTACGCGATTTGGTTGCGGAGCAAAAGTACGGCGGTGTCGAAGATTACGACAGGAACCTAGCGGATAACATTGCACGACATAAAAAGTACAGGGGCAAGGAATTGGATGTGGATGACGAGTACGATCACGATGGGGGCTTGGAAATGTACGAGAATCGAGAAAAGAAAATGTCAGGTGCTAAACAGCAATTAAAAGCGAAGGAAAAAGCTGTGCGGGACTATAAGCGCATGCAGACATCTCAAAATAAATGCATTTATTGCATTGATGCCCCAGACAAGCCAAAGCATTTGCACGTAGCGTACGGTAATCTAGCGTACCTGATGCTTCCAGCCCAAGGACGACTACTTCCTGGACATTGTATCATAGCACCTATCGCGCATGCGCAATCCTCTAGGCAAGTCGACGAGGATGTATGGGAAGAAATGCGCAATTTCAAAAAGTGTTTAGTTCGAATGTTTTCACAGGAAGGAAAAGAATGCTGCTTCATTGAAACTGCGATGAATCTCGGCCACGGTGGTCGCCACGCAGTTGTAGAGTGCATACCAATCCCAGCGGATATTGCGGCAAAAGCTCCGATGTACTTTAAAAAGGCAATTGACGAAGCTGAAAGCGAGTGGAGTACGCATGATGCCAAGAAATGTCTATCAACGGCACCACCGAAAGGCTTGCGCGGCACCATTCCGGCGAATTTCCCATACTTCCATGTTGAATTCAATATGAGGGGCGGTTTCGTACACGTCATCGATGACGAAACAAAGTGGAAGTGGAATTTTGGCCGCAATATTCTCATCGGTCTTCTTGATCTACCCGAAAACCTCACGGATGCAAAGCAACGCCCGCTTGCGCCATCCGTACTTCGACAAGAGATGGATGCGTTCTTGGACCTTTACGATCCCGTTGATTGGACAAAGCAGCTACAATAATGTTTTATAGCGATTAGGACTTTATGAAATTAGGAAAACAAGAGTAAGACGTCATCACATCAATCATATTATCATCACTATTCTATCACGCTCAAGTCGTGCCAAATTTATTAGAGACGTATTCCATGGCGCGCTGTTTGACGTGTTTGATTTTGTCTTCTTCGCCTTCAGAGCGTTCAAAGTCCAAGTAGCGTTTAAAGAGAAATTTCATACTCTTCGCGTTGAGATCCAAGTGTGTCGCGCGTTCGAACAACGCCCGAATACGTTGAATGTCGCCTTGTTTGATTTCTTGGTCAATATACACAGACCATATGTCGGTACGACGCGGATAGTTTCGTAATATACCTTCAAACATTGTTCGTCCGCGTTCTGGGTTGCCTTCTTTCATCTCAATAAGTGCGGTGCGCATCAAAACTTTGATGTGCTTGTGCTTGGGTAACGCTTGCGTCGCACGATCCAAAAGCTTTCTCGCCCATTCAGAATCACCTTTTAAAATAGTACTTCTGATGTACGCCAACCAGACTTTTGCACTATGAGAAAACTTCTTGACAGCCTTTTTTAAAGCTTGCTCGAGCAGGTCATTTTGCCCGTTCCTCTCATACATTGAAATTAGAGTGAGGTGCATGTGCTTTGCGTCTGCAATTTGCACTGCCCGAGTGAAGAGCTTCTTGACGGCTTCTTCAGGCGTGGGCATGCCGTACATGTTTTCCAAGTTCAAGTACGCCGCCCAAACATTCATGCGTTCAGAGTCTTCTGCCGCTGGAATGGCTACGAGAGCGCGCTCGGCAACTTCTCGCGCTTCTTCATACGCGCCGCAACTGACATGAAACGCCATATACCTCACCCAAAGGAATGACGACCTGGGAGACGCGATGAGAAGCTTTTCAAACTCCATCGCAGATTCTGGAACATGGTCTTCGTCTTTCAACGCTTGTTCTTTGGCAAGAATTTCCATTTCGCGCGCCTCCTTCAATCGTTTTTTCTCGCGCTTGGACAACTTTTGATCCCCGTCTGATTTTTGCGCATCATCAGCGTCTTTTGAATCATCATTGTTCTTCTCTGCATCCCAGTCAAAATCCAAGTCTTCTCCGATGGATTTGTCTTCAGATTGTGAATCATCGTCCATCGCATCCGAACCATCGCTATCGCTAGCTTCGGATTGCTCCGAGTCATCTCCACCATCGTCGTCGCTGTCACTGTCTTCGCGTTCAATGCGTTGGTCATCGCCATCTTCGCCATCTTCGCTGACACTGTCATCCTCCTCGTCATCATCCTCGTCATCATCCTCGTCATCTTTGTCATCCTCGTCATCATCCTCGTCATCCTCGTCCATCTCGCTGTCGCTTGAATCGTCGACGTCCATCAAGGGATCTGCTTGCTGCATATCTTCGTCGTCGCCACTCGTATTCGCATCTCCATCGTTGTCGATGTCGTTCTCATCGTCGTCTTTGAACAACGACGGTTTAATGCCAAGAGAGATGCGGTTTGTTTTGGTGTCAATCTCCAAAACTTTAGTTCGCACTCTCTCACCTTGGCGTACGTGTGCCGACAAATCATCTGGGATGCGCGCATCGGCAAACATGGAGATGTGACAAAGCCCAGACAAGCCACCAGTGCCATCAAGAGTAACAAAAACACCATACGGCTGAACGCGGCGAACGGTGCCCATAATGACGGACCCAACTTCAACAGCGGAAACATCCGTGTTCCCTTGATTCGCTTCACGCTCGCGGAAAGATATTTCGACACGTCCCTTAGCGGCATCAGCGCCAACAATGCGGCCACTCACAAGCTTGCCAGGTGGGAAAGATATCGCCGGATCTGCAACAAATTCATCCGCAAGATTCGACAATTTACACATAGCGTCAATATTGCGAGAAAGAGTTATGAAGCATCCTTTCTTTGACGTAGCCTTGACGTAGCCTCTAACAGATTGACCGGGTACCAAACTCGCAATGTCGTGAACTTCTGAATCCGTCACCTTACCAGATTTGGTACTCAGTTGAGAATCACGCATAGATAAATCAATTTCACCACCAGGTGAGACGTTGATGACCCGCACTTGCACTACTTGACCAGTACGGTAACCAGCGCACGGGTTACTTTCATACTTGTCGGCAATATCGGTTATGTGCACGCGCCCACTTGAATGCGAGCCAAGTTGCACCATGAGGCCCACATTGTCAATGATGCGAGTAACAATACCCTGAAGTTTCGCCCCGGCGCATACACGTGAAGACTGAGCTGCACTTTCACCGCGAAGCGTCAAATCAACTTTTTTCTTATTCGCCTTGACGCTCGTAATGACAGCTGAAACGCGCTCGCCAACGGTAAATCGGGAAGATAACAACTTCTTGAGCTCTGCAGGGCTATCGGAAGTTTCAATCGCCGGAATAAATGTTGTTATTCCCGGAGCAATCGTCACTTTCAACCCTTCGTTCGTGACAGTTGTAATATATGCGTCAATCGAGTCACCGTCAGCTGCGGCGTCCAATGAGTAGGCGCTCTCGCGTCGCATTGAAAGGTCTAATAATCCACCGCGATCACCCGCGAGCCCAAGAACGGTCGCTTCAATTGTTGAACCGACTTTAATAGATTCAAGAGGCTTGTCATCTTCAGCACTGAACTCGCTGATGTAGATGCGCCCACGAGCATTATTTGGTAACGCGACCAATGCTTGAAGCGCTTGGATTTCAGAGACGACGCCTTTCACGACCGTGCCAGCAGCAATCCGCCCACCCGATGAGCTTGACGCAAGCGGTACAGTAAGGAGCAAGCGCTCTCCTTCATCTTTAGGAAGCTGAACCACAACAGCTTTCACCCGCTGCATGGGCGCAAATCGCTGCGATGGATCTTCATAGCGCATGTTGAAATGATGCACCGGCGCAAATCCAACTAAACCACCGTGATCTGGTAGGGTCAAAGCCGCATACTCAGCTTTAACGAGTTCAACATCTGCCGCGACTTCATCGCCAATCTTAAGTTTCTTCAAATACTTGCTCGCAGCCGTCTTGTTGCGCTTAAACGCATCCAATCCCTCGCGCAAGCCAATGTCAACAACGCCCTCTCGTCTACTGATATCTAGAATGTAGCCCTTGACGTCGTCGCCAGATTTCAACTTTGCGTCATCTGATACTTGATGGGGAGTAACTAAACCGACGACATTTGAATCAATAGGCACGTCAACGAGAACACCGTAATCTTTTGTCTCATTCACCGTGCCATCCATCCAAGTTCCGGGCTTGAGCAACTTTGCTGTGTCCGGAGATATACCGACTTCCTCTGCATCCACATCTCTTTCATCAAGTACTCGAAGATCTTCAAAGAATGCACGAACTAAAGGACCATCGCTCAAAGGCGAAGACGTGGCATTCATTTTGAGTGAAAGTGATAGACGCGGAGGCGATGACGTCGAGTCAACGGAAAGCACAAGCGCGTTTACAGTTTGACCAACCGTGTAAATCTCAGACGGATCCGCGGCGACGCCGTCAGTCAGTTGGGACGGTGGTGCAAGTCCAGTTAGTTTGCCGAGAAACCTCACAAAAACGCCCGAAGACGTCGCTGACGCAACGTAACCTGGGTAGACTGAACCCGGCACAGCATCGCTCGCCAGTGCCGGAAGCTTTGAGTCGCGAACGCTTTCAACGAGAGAAATCTTGCGTGACATGACTGCCCGAGTAGGTTTTCCTTCAAGAACAACTAATGGGCCAATTTCATCTCCAGGATTCAAAGTAGAGCTCAATCCTTGTGCAGTCAAGGGATGATCAGACAAATGCGCGGCGGCAACGATACCTGGCACGTTGCCCTTTTCCGTCGAAAACACGACCTCGACGTTACCTGTGTGAGGATTAACGTGAGTGACGACAGCCGTATCGACAATCAATCCGGGTTGTAAATCAATAGCCGATGCGTTGACAATCATCGTTGATGACCGAGCTTGGACGTCGCCTCCACTTGCGGAGAGCGACAGTCGGAGTCGTCCTGACGAATCAGCAGAAACAATAGAAACTCGAACGACTTGACCAACGCCAAAAGCATCGGAAGGCTTTTGATCACCAATCAATCCTAATTCATTTATACTAGCCAACCCTTTCAAATCGCCATACAGCGAGACAAACACCCCGTATTCGTTTACACCAGTTACTACACCATGCGTAACTGCCCCGGTGAGCGCCTCTTCAAGAGACGCAATGACTGGGAGCTCAGATTTGATCAATGTCCGCTTATGCGAAACTGTTACTCTTCGACTGTTTCTATCAACATTCAACACTCTGAATTTCAGCTTCGCTCCAGGGCTCACCTTTGACGATGTAGTTCTACCAACAATATCGGAAACATGCAGCGGTGGGCAAAGAGCCTTGATGCCTTCAGCCAATTTTATGATTGCTCCATAGTGTTCAACCGCTAAGACTTCACCATTCACGAGCATGCCTGGAGTGAGTTCATCCAGAGAAAAGAAGGGCTGCGCCATGACTGAAGATTTCAAACTGACACTCACCAAACCATCAAGCAACCGATGACCGATGACGCGCACGTTTACGCTACGCCCAACTTTGAACTTTTTCTCAACTTTTTCTATGCGCTCATCAGATAGCTGCGAAACGTGCGCATAACCGGCAACTGCATGTTTATTGTCAAGGATGCTCAATGCCACACCCTGACCAGAATCTATGCGCTCGACTTTAGCCGTCGAAAACACCTGGCCCAGCTTTGGAAGCTCGATTGGCTTGTAGTCAAGCAAATGAGGCAAAAGCGTCAAGCAAATACGCTTTGAAGCGGTGTCGACGAACAAAATTCGTGCACGCATGCGTTCTCCTGTTTTAAATACCGTCGCTACGCCCTTCGCCGTCGCAGCCGCACCAGTATGAAAGCAATCGACCGTACCAGAAAAGTATGTCATGAATGAGACATTGATACCGTCTTCTAAAACTTGCTTCACACGCGAGTTGACGAGCATACCCGGGAGCAGCGTCGAAACTGATGTCGCTGATGTCTCATGTGCCACTGCACTCGTTGCGCGTTTACGATCGCTCGTTACGGTAAAGTATCCTTTATTGCCGGATGGAACGCCAGTGATGACGACGTCAATAATTTTCCCTTTGTACACCGTCAAATCACTTGAAACGTTTTTCTTCGGTAAAAATCCACTCGTATCGGCAACTCCGAATCCTAAGATATAACCATGATCTTCGACACTTTGCACTACGGCGGGAGTCACTGATCCTTCAACGAGGCACTCCTTTGACACTCCCTCGCACACCGCTGACAGTTTCAGCGTAAGTTCGATGCGTTTTCCGCCAGTTTTACCTTTATCCAAGCTAATAACCGCACATCGCACGACTTGGCCAGTCTCAAATAACTCATCCAAGTTCAATGTGTCGTTAGCTCCATCATCATCATCGCTGTACTCGTCCGAGTCTGACTCTGAGCTCGAGCCGTCGCTCGCGCGCGCCGCTTTCCCTGACGCCTTTGTGAAGACATCTGAAACCTCTGAGCGCGCCACCGTCCCTCGCAAGCCATTCGGCAGACTCACCACTAATCCTTTTGGAGTAATTTCACTCACCACACCTAACATCTTCGCCCCATTCCGCAGATTTTTAAACTTGAGTGTCTCCACGTACTTGGCCCCGCTCTTGCCGCTCCCCGAGGCAGACTTCCCCGCGCGCGCGAGCGACGCAAACAGATCGTCTCCGTCATCGTTTGACTTTATCGAACGTTTCTTATGCCGGTCACGTGAGCCGCCTTCTCTACCGCGTCCATCGTCGTCGTCGTCGTCGTCTCGGTCGCGTCGTCCACCTCTCGGGAACGCACCGTCATCGCCGCCGCCGCCTCGTGGAAATGCGCCTTGCTCATCGTCGCCATCGCTATCGTTGGCGCGGTTTGCCTCGCGTTCTCGCGCGCGTTTAGCCATGATAGAAATAGAACGCGCGTTTTAACTATGCACGCCTGTTCGTCGTCGCGCGACGCCACCCTATCGCCACGCGCCGTGCGCAGTGTCGCGCGCCACGACGTCGTGCGCGCGTGCTCGAGGCGTGTGAAATGCCAAATGTCCGAACGTGCCACGCCATGGTGCCTTGGTGCGCGCTCGCGTGCGCGCTCGCGTGCATTTCCCGACACGTTCCGTCGCCATGGAGCGATGGAACGATGAATTAGACGATGCCAGAGAGTTAACCGCAGAGGGTGAACTCAAAGTGCGCACGAGAGACGACGCACGAGGGCAACGAGGACGTGGACGTGGAAAGACGAGGACGAATGATGATGGTGACGACAATGTGAGCGCAGACGACGCGCGACTTACGGTGGAGGCGCGAAGGAACATCTCGGGTGCGAGAGCGAAAGTGTCTAGACTACGTATTATGCTTGAAACCGCGAAGAAGGATGATATGTTGGAGACGGAGTACGAGAGACGACGAGACGCGTTGGATGCCGTGAATGCTCGCTTGGATGCGCTCGTGAAAAGAGTTTCAGTACGCGACAAGCCAAAGGAAAAGGAGCCAAGCACGAGTGTTGCTAGTGTATACATAGAGCGAGATGGCGTTAATGAGCGCACGCGAGTCCCAATGGACGCGAGAGAAGTGCTGCAACTTCAACGCGATATGCTCGTCGAACAAGACGACGCCTTGGACGACTTGTCGAGCGCGGCTCAAACCGCGCATCACATCTCACTGGCGGTGAATGACGAGCTTGATTTGCACGCAAAGCTCTTGGATGGTTTAGAAGACGACATGGAGGATACGCGAGCAAAATTAAACGTGGCGACGCGCGCCATTAAACGCATGATGAGCCGCGCCCGCGAGTCAAACTGCCGCGCTTTGGCGTGGGTCGTTCTCGTCTTGTTGATTTTAGTGCTCATCTTAGTCCTAGTGGTTAAGCTGCAGCGGTAGTCGTGTAATTTTTAATTTTAGTTGGCGTTAGATTGAGCGGAGTGCGCAAGGCCGTGGGAAGTATACCGAGACAAATATTCCTTTTGCAAGCCTCGAAGGAACAATTTTTTCAAAAACGACAAGTGTCGATGTCGAAACGTCACACGACCGCTCGCGCCTAAAGGGCGTGACCTCGTGTTGGCGCACCGAAACACACGCTAGAACGAATTAAGCGCTGCTCTCGACGAACTCAGGCGCGCTTTCTCTCGTGATGCTCTCGCGTTCGGCAACAGTTGCGTTCGAAGGCGCCCGTCACGAAGGTGTGCGTGGGCATGGGCATGCAAAAGGTGTGGGTCGCTTGCGTGCTCGCGTTAGCCTTCGCGCGCCGTTGCGTTCGGCCAGGCTACTAGTGCGACACTCGGCTGTTGTTGAAGACGAAAGTGATAGCGCTGAGGTCACTCAGGAGGCGTCAAAGCTCGAACGTCTGGAGACGCTCCTGACCAAAGCCTCCACGTCTCCGGTGGACGTCAAGGATATTGTTCGCTTTTATCCGTACGACCTGGACGAATTTCAAATAGAAGCCACAGATTTACTCATCAATGGCTCTTCGGTCGTCGTCTCGGCACCAACTGGTAGTGGGAAAACATTAGTTGGCGAGACAGCAATCTTAACTGCGCTCGCGCGAGGCAAGAAAGCTATTTACACGACCCCACTCAAAGCGTTGTCGAATCAAAAGCTCCGCGAATTTCAGCAAATATTTGGCAAGCGCAGATGTGGATTGAAAACGGGTGATGTAGATATCAACGGCGACGCGGACGTGATGATTATGACGACAGAGATCTTGCGTAATATGTTATACTCTTCGGCGGCTGGAGGACGAGACGATGAGCGCTTACAGGACGTGAGTGTGGTTGTTCTCGACGAGGTGCACTACCTCGCCGATCGCTCGAGAGGTACTGTGTGGGAAGAAACCATTATTTATTGTCCTTCGCGGATTCAGCTCCTTTGCTTGTCTGCCACAGTCGGTAACCCAGAGGATTTGACGGGATGGATTGAGGAAGTTCACGGGCCATGCAAAACGGTCATTTCAAACTATCGACCAGTGCCTTTGACGTGGCAATATAGCATGAAACCATCGAGAATGTACCCTGGTATGGGACCCTTGATGAATTTCAAAGGCACAAAGCTCCACCATGACCTGTATCCTTTCACACGTGAAGGCATCAAAGAACGAAGCGAATGGGACACAGGAAATGGTGGGCAGTCTAGAAACTACGCAAAAGAGTCTGAGCGTGTTGCGCGTAGGAGATTCGTTCCTCATGTGGAAACGACAGTTCAGCAACTCATTGCGAGCGATATGATTCCAGCGGTGTGGTTTATTTTCAGTCGCAAAGGATGTGACCAATCTGTGGAATTCCTCGTACAAGCTGGTGCGAATCTCGTCACGCGCGCCGAACAAAATGAAATCGACATCGCATTGAATGAATTTTCCGAGAAAAATAAATCTGCAGTCAGGTCAAGCATGGTAGAGCCCTTGCGCCGAGGCATCGCGTCCCACCACGCAGGCTTACTCCCCGCTTGGAAAGGATTGGTTGAAAAGCTCTTCCAGAGAGGGTTGATCAAAGTTGTTTTCGCCACGGAAACGCTTGCTGCTGGAGTAAATATGCCCGCGCGCTGTTCTGTGTTAAGCGCATTATCAAAACGTGACGACCAAGGGCCGCGCCTGCTAACTTCAAACGAATTCATGCAAATGGCTGGCAGAGCGGGCCGACGTGGATTTGACAAAGTTGGTCACGTCGTTTGCTGTCAGTCTCCTTTTGAAGGACCAGATGAAGCTTTTGAGCTCGTGCTTGCACCTCCTGAGAATTTAAAATCTCAATTCTCAATTTCTTATGGTATGGTATTAAATTTACTTCAAGGCCGTACGCTTGAACAGGTACAAGGGATTGTTGAAAGAAGTTTCGGAAACTACCTGGGTGGTAAGGCGCGAGCGGTACGAGAGCGAGAGCTGAGGCGTTGTGACGATCAAATCAAGAAGCTGAAGGCGCAGATTGAGCAGGATGATGGTGATGACGAAGGCGCGGCTGAATGGAAGAAGTTTATGAAATTAGACGAGCGTCTAAAAGAAGAAAAACGCTTGCTAAAAATCTTGAAGCGGCAAATCGCCGAATTGCAGGCGTCAGAAATTCGAGAAACCGTTCAATCGGCGATAGAACGTTCAGACAGTCCCGTAATTGTCGCGATTGATATTGGAAATAATGTGCGAAAACTCCGAGAAGAGCGAAAATCGACGACCATCGCACTTTTTGAAAATGACACACTGAAGATGGAAGGGCAAGATTTGGCCGGTGAATGGCGTTTGGAGGATGTGAATGGCGACAATGCACCAAGCTTAGACGACTTATTTGGTTATTCAGATGACGATTCTTCAGAAGGTGATTTTATGCAGTCGTTTGATGAAGATGGATTTGAAAATGATTCTACGGCGAGATTTTCCAGAGGAGTGATCGCTGCTGCCATATTTGAAGCGATCCCGCCAGCGAAACAACTTGAGGGTAACGTCATCAGCAAACCATATCCAATGGGCGAGTTTACCGCCTTGGGTAGTGATGGCGTCTGGTATCGAATTTATTCTGATCGAATCAAATCTATCGGTCTTGGCGGGAGTGACATGAGTTTAACGAGCTTAAAGGATGCTGGGGCGCCACCATCGTCAAGTTCTCTCCGATGGGTACGAGCGTCGGGCGGGGGCGTGTGGAAATCAGACACCTCGAAGCGCGCGTTTTCAGCAGCGCAAGCTTTGCCGAGCAGTATAGAAAGTTTTGTTCCGTTTGAAGATGCGCCTGAATCGGCGGAATACATCAATGCGCAAAAGATGCAAATTCTGAAAACACAGGAGGAAATTTACGACATGGAGGGAATCGCGGCACTTCGCCGAACGGCGAAACAGCAAAAGAAGCGAGAGTCAAAGCTCAAAGCGCTAAAGGAACAGCGAGCAAAGATTGAACAACGTATCAAAGAATACTCCGCGGCTGGTTGGGATGAGTTCTTGCGCGTCGTTGATATTCTTGTCGAAACTGGAGCGCTTGAATCTGAGACGTTGAAACTGCTTGAATTTGGCGAAATTTGTGCGGATTTGAGAGGTGAAAACGAATTATGGTTGGGAATGGCATTGAGCTCACCTCAAATCACAAACCTTGACGCGATATCTTTAGCTGGGTTTGCAGGAGCTCTTTGCATGGATAATCGCCCAACAACATGCTTCTATGGTCCTTCAGAAGAACTTTCTACAATTCTTCAAGACCTTGAACCAAAGATGAATGACCTTTTGTACCTTCAAATGTCTTCTCGCATCGATGTTCCAGTCGGTTTAAGCTTTGAAATTGCAGCACTTGTGGAATCTTGGGCGTCAGGTACATCATGGGAGCAAATTAGGCGCGATACAACGCTTGATGAAGGAGACCTTGCGCGAATTCTCAGACGCACGGCGGAACTTCTTGCCCAAATTCCGCGCGCGCCACACCTACCAGAGAGTATGAAAGCAGCGGCCAAGAAGGCTAACGATATAGTAAACAGACCACCAATTAGTGACCTTTCGTAGTTTAGAAATTATTGTATTGTACTTTACAAATCTATCGGCATCAAAACGCTCGTCTGGAACCTTTGCTCACGCGACGCCTGTTTTTCACTAACTGGCCACCTTGGCCACCGGATTTGAGATCGCTTTCCTGCTTCTCAAGGAAGGATAGCACCTCACGTTGTCTCGCACCACGTTCATCAGCCGCTGCGGCTTGTTCCTTCGAACGGGCATCCGCCATAAAGCGATTATCCTTGCGAAGTTCGCGAACAGCTCCACGAGTTTCTTGTTTGAGTTGCTTCTTGAGCTTCTTCTTCTCTGCACGCTCACGATTGGGATCGTAGTCGCGACCAAGCACGTATCCATCCTCTTCGAAACGAGGCAAGTATGTTTGGATTGCTTCAACAGCCTTGGTGTGGTATGCAAGCGGCGTTTTAACAGCACCAGCCAGAGCGTCATCCAATTCATTGACGAAATCAGCGCAAGAATCAGAGAGTTCAGAACGTTTGGACTTTTTATTGCTCGCCTGTGCAAGAACATGTACGATCTCGCGAACAGGTGCCAATAATTCTGCAGCCGAAGGCGTTTTCATCACCGGTCGTGACAATTGACGCAAGCATGAAATCGCGGCTTTGAGGGCTATTGCCGCTAATTCGCCATCATTCATTTGACCCGAATAAATGCCATTCAATGCCTCTGGTAAAGAGACCGCTGTCGCTTTGGCGGCGATACCTTGTGACAACCACGGTCCTCCAATCTGCTCCGCTAAGTGAGTAGGTAATCCATTTTGCCAGTCAGTTTTTGAGCGAGTAGCACTTTGAAGAAGGGCACTCATCAAAGCCAACGCCTCGGGAAATATTCTTTCGGCACTTGACGAATATAAACTTGCCATTGTGGCGACAATCACAGCCAAGGTGGCATCCCTTGTTGATCGAATCGCGCAGTGCGCAAGTAAATTTCCGATGTAAAGCGACGCTGGAGTCGTGACTGGGTGCGACTTATCCGTGGTAGGGAAAATTGCAGCAAACAAAGACAGTAGTAGAATCGTACGCGCGGGTGGCCAGCCAGTCTCACCGTCGCGCAAAGCTTGTCTAAGCCTGGAGCTCATTTTTTCAACACGCGCCTTCACTGCAGTTGCTGCAAAGAAAGGAACTTGAGCGCTCAGATCCACGATGTGTCTTGATAGAACATCCAAATGATCTATTGGTAAAGGCGCTTGACCGGCGAGGACTTCAAAGCGCTGTAAAAGAAGACCGAGCAAAGTTTGAATGCGTTTCCTGTTGTCTTCTGCCAGTGACGGCGCGTTGCACTTTCGTATTCTTGAGATAATCGTATATGCATCTTCTGCGTTATGGGTACCAATCATGGAATCGAGCGCCGCAGCGGTTTCGGGCATAGAGAACGTAAAAGGTATGTCAACACGTTCGACAGCGTCAGAATCCTTTTTACTTTTACTTTTCAAAAGACCCTTATCGGACGACTTCGTGATGGCCGCGCTCGCATCAGGTGGCGCTTTAGCATCCACCTCTTGTTCTATTTCTCGAAGGAGACCAGCGTGCTCGTCGTCCTCGACGTCATCGTCATCGTCCTC
>Ga0181558_10002455_pt1 | contig 17515 bp, 9 predicted proteins | sample 011ome_22_FD_133754 | JGI IMG/M metagenome (GOLD analysis project Ga0181558, IMG submission 133754) | Coastal salt marsh microbial communities from the Groves Creek Marsh, Skidaway Island, Georgia - 011507BT metaG (megahit assembly) | ecosystem: Environmental > Aquatic > Marine > Intertidal zone...
CTTCTCACATAGATCGAGATGTAAAACAATTTTATACATTCCTTATTCGGATGCTAAGGGGTTAGGAAAGCTTTTAAGAATTTTTCGAACCAAAGACACTTTGCCCATGTTTTCCAACTTCTTAAGCGAAGAAGATTGCTTATAGTACAGCTCAAAATCTTTCATTTGCATCGAACTTGGCAGATATTCCAAGCAACCATGCCTCAAAGCTAACTGATAAACAGATTCACCATCTTCATTTTTCTTCAATAAATTTTCAATGTTCAAAAATTCTGGCTTTATTAAATGCAATCTTCTAGACCGCAATAATCACAGCTCCATTCAACCACATCGATATTCTCACGCACTGATTGTTCTACTCGCACGGCTACTGAGTCCGACAAGATTTACCTCTCTTAGGAACTAAAAATTTCATACGGATGCAAGTTCTAGGTACTCGAATTCATTGGGCAATAAATCCCTGGCCTTTCTTTGAAAGAGCTCTCTTAAATGATCATCCATGGTAAAGTAGAACACCTGCCATCCACTTTCTCGAACCAAGCGAATAAGGTGCTCGACCAGTAGTTCCCTACGCTCCCAGTCCGAGTTTTGAAATGCATCGTCAAGTAAAAGGAAACAAGGGGTTTCCCCTAAATAGTGGCGAGCGAATAAGGTGCGTAAGGCAATCATAAGTTGCTCATTGGCTCCTGTAGCAAGAAATTCCCGTGAAAATTTCCCCAGCCCTTCCCGAACCACTTTCAATTCTCCTCCTTCCCAGGCAAATCCATTAACCCGACCACCTGAGATTTCTTGAATATCGGCATTGAATTGTGAATTTTCGAGATTTTGAGCGATCATTTCATCCTCTTTCTCCTGGAGTTCTCGCACCGTAGAAACAACTGCAATCTTACCCAAAATCTCTGCGGTGATTTCTTGGTATTTTTTTTCGGCCTCCCCGATTTTCTCTTCCATTCCACTGATTAGTTCTTCCCAATAGCCCGTGTTGTTCTGGGTCATCGCGGCAATTTCCGTTTTCAATTTCCCTTGTTCTACTTGGGATTGATGACTTCGACGGTTAAGCGATTTTAATTCTTCTTCCAATTCTTCAAACCGATTCGAGTCCCAAACCATACTGGAATCCTCGGAAAGAAACTCGTCGTCCGCTATACCAAGGCGATCCAGCTCACTGTGCTTGAGTTGAACGGTCTCCTCCAGTCCGGCAAGAATTTTCTTCCAAGAAGACACTTGTTTGCTCCATTTTGCTAACTCCGAACCATCAGGGTGTTTACCCAAGCGGGTTTCAAGCCTGGCGTGTAATTCAATTTCTTTGTTTCTCAACTCGGCGAGGTCACGCAGCGATTCCTCCCGCTGACCTTGGTAAAGAATTAAGCTCTCCAGCTTGTTTTGAAAGAATGCTTCGCTGATCAATTCATCTCCAAACTTTTCCCTGAATTCGGCTCTTATCTTTTCCATGTCCGGGTCTTCTAGCGAAGGCTTGCCGGCCTCCTCTTTTTTTACCAGAAGCCAAAGCATAAAGAAGGCAAGTGAGGCCATAACTCCACCTAACGCACCCCAAAGGCCTGCGGTAAAATAAAGGATACCGGCTCCAATCAGGCAAACGAAACTTAGAATCAAAAAAAGCGGATTGGAAGTACGTATAGTTTCAGGCGGAAGGTTTTGAACAGACTGCAATTCACGATACCTTGTGCAAGCATGATCGGCCCAATCCTTGTGCTTTAATTCGTCCGTCAAGAAGGCCACGCGATTTTTTTTCTCACTTAATTCGGACCTCACCCTTTCGATCCGATCAATCATGTCTTCCAGTTCGTCCAGATCTTGAGGTTGTCCACGAATTTTTTCTTGCAAGGCACTGACCTCCTGAGAAATTTGGTAGGCCTTGGATCTCTTGGCAGTCTTCAACTGATTGAGTTCCCCCTCCACCCGGGAAATGTCCTCTTCAAGCCCATCCAATTCACCACCATGTTCTTGGGCATAACGGTGCCGCAATTCCTTGAGCAAAGTCAGTCTATTTTTCCATTCATTCCGCTTTCTAATCTCTCCGGCATTATTCCCATGAATCAACCCTTCTGTCACCGTAGCTCTTTGCAGGGTACGACTCACTTTACTTTCATCGATAATCTCCTGTAGCATTCCACTTGCGGACAAGCTTCGCTTAACAAGATCATCCGGGTTCTCCAACAAACTTTCCCCTGCCCTTACCAAAAGCAACTCGCTTAAATCCGCAGGCATGGCAAGTTCATCAACAAAATAGTCCTGCAGGTTTTTCTTGGAGGTAGAATCCAAGAGCATATCTCTACTTCCTTCCGCTCCTTGAACCCCGGTAACTTCAATGGATCCATTTGGGACCGGGTCCCAATTTCTAGAGACCTTTTTCAAAGGCGAATTCTTCCCTTTTCCAAATAACCAAGCGGCCATCGTCTCGAGCAAGAAAGTCTTTCCGGTTTCATTCCGACCGTAAATCAAATTAAGCCCTTTGGGGCTAATTTCCAGTTTTTCACGAAGAGGTCCCTGCGGTTGAACTTTTAGACTTTTAATTTTCATACCGGAATCAGTTGACTTGATAGATGGTTTTAAGGGCAGCCATCTTGATCTGATCAATGCTGGGCTCGCCCATTTCATTTCCCCGAGTCTCAGCTAGGAGATCGATTTTCTCAATGGTCTTTCGGGCCACCAGGTTTCTTTGCGTATCCAAAGCACTCAGTAAGGCGTCGAAGTTTGGGTTGATCCTCTCCGCTGGACTGGAAGACTCATACAAATTGAGACTCAAGGAACTGATCCTTTCCTGGAAAGATCGAACTAGGAGATCTTTATTTTTTGTAAAACCCTCCACTCGTATGCGCAATTGTACTCGTTGCCTCTCTTTCTCCCAGGTCTCTGCGGCTAGACATTGGTCAAGTTGGTTGAAAAGTCCATCGACTTCTTCATTCGATGGAAAGACGAAAAACTTCCAGTCCAAGTATAGGGGACCGGAAGTAATCTTTCTCTCGGTGACTTCAAAATTTTCCGTATCCAGCACAAGGAACCTACGATGTCCGGTTTCGGAAACATCAAGCCCCTGGGGCGAACCGGGATAAATTACCTTTCCGCCTAGCGGTGTCTCTAGGGGGGTAGGTTTGTGGATATGCCCAAGGAAAACCTTCTTTAAAGTTTGATCGTTCAAGTCACTTTTTCGGAGAGGCATGTAAATTCCCTTCTCTCTTGGGTTCGGCTCCCGCAACCCATCGATGAAATCACCGTGCCCAACCAAAGCCCAGGGCTTCCCCTTATCCTCGTTCCGAGGAATATGGTTCATCATTTCTGCCATTGCCTTGCCCTGCACATAAGGTAAAAACAAAACTTCAATATCGGCAAAATTAACCAATTGGGGCTCCTGATATTTCTCTAAAGTATCCAATGAGAGGTCGTTAAGGCTTCTCTCGGAATCGTGATTTCCAGGGATCAAGTGAAGCCGAATCCCAGGAAAAGAACGACAAGGGTCTAGGAAAGACAAATACGCGGCGTCATCCCCGTCCTTATCGAAAAGGTCACCCGCAATGATGAGTTCTTTAATCCCTTCAATCTCCAACTGTTTCAGAATATTTTGTAATGCAAGTGCCCGCTCCGGGTACTTTGGGTTCAAATGCAAGTCTGCGGTAATGGCAATTTTCACGATTTAGGAAATAAAATTAAATAATAGTAAGAATTGTTTAATCAAGCCAACCCTAGCTTTTAAACTGTGCATAAATTCGCTCTGGTGCGTCAGGCAAATATTTCAGCATCGCAGGGCATAACCAGCCACCCATATTCAAAACTTTACTTGCGTACCAATTTCCGCCCAATTCTTTCTCCACCCATTTTAATTCGAGCTGATAACCATGAAAAGCATTACTTGAAAACAACAAAGTAAAGCCCTTCCTTGGATCTTCAAGTGAGTCGACCATCTTTTCAATAATAAGATCTGCCCCGCATCACAAAAGGCTCTCGAACTAAGCCAACAGTACCGTCATCAAAGACCCACTGCTCTTTGTATTTATATGGAAAAATACAGAATATGGAATTATCACTCATGGGTTTTGGAAATTTTAATAGCCATCGACAGAAAGAAAAAAATAAATCTAAAAGCATTATTGAAAAAACAACAGGTAAATACAGTAACCTAGAAGACGCCGTAAAATTGCTGTATACCGAAAATAAGCTGAATATAAATATGAGGCCAAGTCAAGAAGCCGAAGTGCCAAGCAAAAGGCTATTCTAGTTAATTAATCTTAACTTGATTATAATTTCATAGATTGATTTGTTAGCTAAGACGAACACTATTCGCTTTTAAAGAGGTGCTTCAAAAAAAATGCTTCGATTCGTAGAATCACTTTCATCATGAACCACCTTATCATAAAAGAGCCGCATGTAATGACTTTGCAGGATGACAAAAATTCAAGCGGCTTCAGAAAGAAAATCGATCTTGGGCTCGGGTGGACCGTAGCGAAATATAATTTCCTGTAAAAAAGAATATAAATCTTCTTCCTCATCTACATTTAAGGTATCAAAAAAATGATTGGTCGCTGATTTTTTCAACACGAGTGAAATTGGCTTTTCAAAATCGTCTTCGATTCGTAGCTTCAGCCAATCCAGTCCAAATAGATCTACTTGCAAACCCGGTTTCATATGATTTTCCAAAAATGAAATCTTTCTGGGCATTGACCCTATACCAGTGCACTCAGCAAAGTGAGAAGCTGATCTATAATTTTGCAAATAAAGCAGATCACCAGACAGTGAAATATTCATTCCATACTTAGCATTAAATACCCCGACAAAAGCTTCCGATACACCAACCTTCTCGAGGACACTTTGAAGAGAGGCATCCAAAAACAAACTCGGCTTTTTTTCCATTAAGCATTGGATTCCATCAGGGGCAAGAGATTGCCCCCAAGAAGAATTTTCATCCAATATATTTTCCCCAAGTAATTTTATTTCAGGCCGCAGAAGTAGAGGAAGCAAAGCAGTGGCGTTTACCCCTTCACCTTCTTGATGTAGATAACTAATTTTCCCACCTTCTAAAAAGCACCATGCGACACTAATATGATGCCTAAATTCATGTCCCTGAATAAACTTCCGAAAAACATACCACTGAGAAATTTCGTTGTAAAAACCAGAAACCAAGGCAGTAGCAGAATCAGGCATTGAGGCATGATCTACGGTTTGCCACTCTCCATACCCATCAACCTTTATAAGCTCTTTGCCGGTAGTTGGAATTACATCAAAAGTAAAATTTGGCTTTGCCTTAAGGATTCTAATCTGAGCCGACTCAACTAAATCAAGAAAGCTGAAATTACTCTTTGGTAAAAAACCTCCCCCTTTAATTCCCAGAATATTTTCTTGCATCAATAATTTTTCGATGTGGGAATGATAGCGAGCTTCTGGCTTTTGGTTTGCAAAACCTTTCATTTCTCCTAGGAAACCACCGTTTACAATAAAAGTGAGCTTTGGTTTCCATAAAACCATTGAGGATTTTTTGTGAGGCTCGCGAAGAGATAAAAGTACATCTCCCTTTCTACCTAAGCCGTTACCACAATGACGCATTGCTTTCGCCTCTTGTGAAGAAAAGCCATCTTCTATCATAAACCAACACGCACCATCATCACATTCAAGAAAAGGAACACCATCATTACAAAACCTTTCACCTCCTGGTTGGGCGATTACCTTTTTTTCGACTTCATTAAAATGTCTAAAAACCTCATGGGCAGTCTTGGGGATACTTTTGTTTTCTTTTTTTTCATAGAATGAAAAAGCCAGCATTTGAGGGTCCATGAAAACCGCTTGCATATCGGCACAATGTTCCCACTTTTCTTGCGAAAAACACTCGAAGTCGTCGATGACTCTTTTATCGGTAAAGCCTTTTAACTTTCGACTAATTTTTTTCTTTTGCTTGCGAGTCTTTGTTATCGATTTTTCACGAAGTAGATAAAGTGCATATCGTTGCAAAATTGAAAGATACCATATGATTCGATCATCTTTTTTTAAAAACTGCAAACTCCATGGTATTACATCCTCTATACGGATTCTCTTACCCGCACCACGTACAGCAGGCCCTAAATCCTTAAACATTGCAAAATATCTATCTCTTCTTTTCAAGCCGTAAGCTTAACATACACCAAAAGACATATAATGTCCTAAGATAATTTAATTATTAAAAAGATTCCACCCATGGACCAACTTTGAAAACAAAAGGACACTTAATGTCCCTTACTTATGTTAAAGTATATGCATGAATCAGATTTGTAAAAGAATCTTTATCGCAGTCAAAGTATCGCCCAAAATCGTTACTTGCTTTTTTTATCTAACGCTTTTCTCAAATCTTTTGGGATCTAGTATTTTGGAAAGATATAGAGGTAGCTCACAAGAAAAAGCGACCGATAAGCAAATTAAAGAGTACCAACCAAGTGCGATTAAAAACAGACAGACATTTGGCCGAGCCTACGGACTAAATCAATATATGTTACTTAAAAAGAGCCAAGAGCTTGTAATGAAATGGATCCAGGAAAAACCTGAGGAATTTGGAAAGCTCTGCAAGAAAATGGTGAAACCTAAGATTTATCAGAAAAATCGGACGGCAAAATGAAAACCAAAAAAAGTAAAAACTGTTCATCATAATAAAATTGTTACAAAACTCATCCCCTTTAATATTATGCAGGACTATGAAGAAGATTACTTACATTACGCTGAAAAAGATGTTTTACATCAAGAATCTACAGGAGGCTCATTCATGAGCTTTTTTCTTGGTGGGTTTTTCGCAAGCTTGTTTAGGCCACAAAAGCCGAAAATTATCCCATTTCAAAACATACCATCCGAGTTTGATACCGTTGCGACTCCAGCTTACACCCCGCCTCAAGAAGAAAAAAAATTCTTAAAAATGGTTTGGTTTCTAGAAGAAGAAATTAAAATAGCACAAACACAGAGGAAGTGGGTCAGGCTATACTGCTTACTTCAAACGGTTCGACATCTCTGCAATAGGGACTGTTAGGCAACGATTGAGGGAAACTCTGGAAAACAAGGTTTTCTTGATGAAAATTTACTATCTCTCTTGCATTATGCTCAAGACTTAAACCCCGAAATTGAATATTGGTCTAAAGTAAGTGATCGCGTAAAAAACGCTTTAGAGGAAGGTGATTTAAGAGTTGAGCTTGATGACCTCTCCTTTACTTTTCGAGGAAACCCCCTTCCAGAAGAACCTTGGCCTAAAAAAATTTCAAAAACTAATCGCATTTAATGTCACTCCACTTATTTACCTCCAATAAGACAGAGAACCTATTGTGTGCATTGGCTCGTGATATTAAGCATAGTGATCCCCTCGAAAAAAAATGGATTGTAACAAGTGGCAGAGGAATACGTGTATGGATTAAACAAAAATTAGCTGACTTATTTGGTGTCTCCGCGAATCTAAATTTCATGTCTCCGGAACAAGCGGTATGGTCTTTTGCGGATTCAATTAATTTATCCAGTCATACTTTTTCTCGAAATCCTTTCTCCAAAGAAAGAATGGCGTGGAAAATAAGACAGGTTTTGCCCGAATTATATCAAGAAAACCCTGAAATCTTCAGAATGATAGGCCCCTTCCTTTCAGAAGAAGACCCCCTTAAAAGAATTCAACTTTGTTGGGAGATTGCTCAAACATTTGATGGATACCTTCACTATCGGCCTGAACTACTAGAAAATTGGGAGAATGGTTTGAATTCCGAAACTTCCGGAGACGAGGAATGGCAAGCCCACTTATGGCGAAGAATTAGCAGTCTTCTTCCCTCCTCTAGCCTACACAAACTCTCTCAAGAAAATAATTTTGCCCAAGTGGCTCCCCCAAAGCTCTTTTTATTTTATTTTTGCCCAACCTCACCAGTCCACCTTCAAGCTTTTGCAAAGTATTCCTCAAAACATTCGCTATATACTTATTTCCTACAGCCAACAGATCAGTACTGGAGTGAAGTCTTATCCAATAAAGAACAACTCCAAAGGCAAAGTGAAAACCGAACAGGAAATGATAATTACTTGGAACTGGGGCCACCCCTACTCGGTGCACTTGGAAAAAGCTGGCAGAAACTAATCTTTCAACTTGAAAACTTTCATGCCTACAATCCTACATTTATAACCAATGAAGTAGCCAATACCCCGAACTCAAAGGTACTAGGAATACTCCAAAAAGTGCTGCTTGAAATGCCGGAAAAAAAAGACATTGAACCACAAACATACCAAGAAGAAGATTCCAGCTTGCAAATTCATTCTACACATGGTCCCCAGCGTGAAATTGAAATCCTACATGACTTCCTCCTTGACCAGTTTAACCAAGACCCAAGCCTGAAACCTTGTGAAATACTAGTGTTATGCCCTAATTTACAAAAGTATTCGGCCTTAATTGAAGCCATTTTTGATAACCCTGAACAAGCTAAAAATAAAATACCTTATGGTTTGTGCGACCGAAAGTGGCGCAGCGAAAGTCGGGTTATAGACACTTTTTATCATATCCTAGAATTTGTAGAAAGTCGGGCAACGGCTCGAGACTTTTACACCCTACTTAGTCGCCCTGCCGTTAGAAATAAATTTAAACTCGAAGAAAAAGACCTGGAGCTTATTAGGTGGTGGATTGACCAAACTAATATCGTTTGGGGGTATGATGGTTCCCATAAAAAATCGATCAATCTACCAGATATTGATGAAAACACTTGGCAACAAGGAATTGATCGAATGCTCTTAGGCTTTTGTGGTGGATCCTCGCAAATTAAAGGTTTTGAGGACCTAGAACCATTTAATGAAATTGAAGGAGAAAAGCTAGTTATCCTGTCTCAATTCATTGAAGCATTAAGTTCATTAAAGGCACTGCATGATGAATGCTCAAAAGTAAGAAAACCCAGCGAATGGCAGCATACATTGGAAAATTTTTGCATACAGCCCTTTTTCATAGAGGATGAAGAATCTCATAGTGATCTGGTTGAAATAAGAAAATCTATTGGTTTTTTAACAGACGAAACCCTAGAGCATCTGGATGTTGAACCACTATCTGTTATTCGGTTCCATCTCGAAAAAACTCTCAACGAAAAGTCTCTTGTATCAAGACACTTAACATATGGTGTCACCTTTGCCAGCTTACGATCAGCTCGCGGAATTCCTGCTAAAGTTATTTGCTTATTAGGAATGAATGGTGGGGAATTTCCATCCACAAGCATTCCTTCTAGCTTTGACCTATGCCGTAAAGCACCAAAATATTCTGATAGGAACTCGACTGAAGAAGATCGTTTGCTTGTGCTGGAGGCCATCCTTTGCGCAAGGAAAACCCTCTATATCAGCTACCAAGGGCAATCCAATAAAAATAATAGCACAGTCCCTCCCTCGGTAGTCATTGAGGAAATCTTAGATCAGATCAACGATCTGATTAACTTCCCTAGCCAGGGAGGGCCAAGCAACGCTCTAGATGCATATGTGATAAATCACCCACTCCAACTTTTTAGCCGAAATTATTTCTTGCCTGTCAATGAACCCATGCATTCAGAACAATTTTTTACAAAATATGGTTGTCGGAGTTTTTCAAAAACTGCTTGGAAAGGTGCGATTGCTCTTTCCAAAGAGCCTAAATTTCCAGGAGAGTTTTGCCCGAAAAAACTGGAAAATGTTTCCGTTGGGTCACAGGTTGTTTCACTCAAAGATCTTGCTTTCTTTTGGAAAAGCCCATGTAAGTATTTTTTAGAAAATGTCCTCTTGACCACGACTAGGGAAGAGAAAGCACTCTTGCCAGAAAATGAAAGATTAGGAAACTCTCCTCTACAGGACAGCAGCATTAAACGAGATTTGATCACTCGTTTTTTAGATGGTGAAAACTTGCAAAACGCATACCAAGACTTAAGGAAGAAAAACCTTTTGCCCCCTGGGCAAATTGGGAAAGCCTTGTATGCCTCATTAGTCGGAGAACTGCGAGGTATATTTGATCGCTCTCCTCCAGACTTTGAAAGAAAAACCGACAAAACCCCACTTGATATCACACTCCATGGTCTCAACATAAAGGGAGATTTAGGACCATTCTATGATAACACTTTTTTCTTGCTCCAAGGATCAAAACTTAAAGGCAAACACTGTATAGAAGGCTTTATCTTTCATATAATCAACAATATTTACGGACCCGCTCCGGGGAATTCAAAAACTCTCATTGGAGGCATTGACAAGAGCTTTCAATTTAAAAGTATTTCCCCAAATCAAGGACAAGTGATTCTATCCCGAATGATAGGTTTCTTCAAAGAGGGGATTCAGAAGCCTATTCCTTTTTTTGCAAATGCCTCCATGGCATGGCTTGAACAAACTGTAAATCACAGGACTCAAAAGGCTCGATCAAATTCCCTTCATCCCATTGATTTTGCGAAAAAAAATTGGATTAATGAAAAAGGAGGCGAAGGGCATGAGTTTGCTACTCGCTTATTTTTCAAAAACAACCCTTGGGATCTAAAACAGACCCAAGAAATCAACGAAACCGTGATGGGCTTCGTGGATGAGATTGGAGAATTTGTCGTGTGAGCCAAACGAGTATTTTTAACCCGGAGCAAACACCCTTATTATTTGGGGAAACCTTAATTGAAGCGAACGCAGGAACTGGCAAGACCTACACTTTATGTAAAATCGTTCAAAGACTGATTGTGGACCATGAAATCCCAATCGAAAGAATCCTTGCCGTTACTTTTACGAATGCCGCAGCCCATGAGCTTAAAGGGCGAATAAGAAGTAATTTGCAAGAGGTTAAGGATACTCTGCAACCTAATCAAATCAAAGAAAAAGCTCTTTTAAACCGAGCACTGGGGAATTTTGATGATGCTCGCTTATATACGCTTCACGCATTCTGCAAGCGACTGCTCGCAGAATTTTCTTTTGAATGTGGTGTCAGACCAGACTCGGAGCTCATAACAGACCAAAGCGAGATGCTCAAGGAAGTCATTCAAGACTTCCAAAGATCTTTTTTTGGGGAAGCCAGTCCTTTCGTAAGTGCGCTTTCTATGACGGGCAATCTCTCGCCAGAGGGGCTCGAAGATTACTTCAACCAAGAGGAAGAGGAAGAGGAAGAGGAAGAGGAAGAGGAAGGATTTAATTTAGATGAAGCCTCCAACAAGTGCATGGGAGCCCTATCAGAGCTTATTAAAATTTGGTTTCATCAAAAAAAAGATATTTTAAATTTTTTACAGGAAGGAGCTCGTAACGGTGCATACCCCAGAAAGCTATTTAACGAAATTGATCGGTTAATGAAGCAGGGAAAAAATCCCTCGATTTTCTCTGATTCTGAAAATTTGCAACCTCCAAGCTCCACTCCAGAGATTGTACACTTTCCTGATTTTCAACTTATCAAAATTTTAAGAAAAGTTTTCAAAGATGAGATCAAACCTAAAGATAGTTCATCTTTGGAAAGGCCTCTCTTTTTCTCAACTGTGCAAAACTTTTGCGACCAATGTGATTCTTTAGAACTTCATATCTTAAAAATCTTTAGAAAATTCGCATTTGAAAACCTGCTCATAGTAAAAGACAGATCCAATGTTAGAACCTTTGATGATTTACAAAAGCTAGTCGCAGAAGGACTCGGAGGTGAACAAGGTGGAGCTTTTGCTAAAAAAGTATCATCGGATTACGATGCAGCTTTAGTCGATGAATTTCAGGACACAGATCCTCTACAATTTGATATTCTAAGGATGCTTTTTTCACTCGATAAAGAAGAACATGCCAAAAGAATTTTTTACATTGGTGATCCTAAACAATCTATCTATAAATTTAGAGGGGCGGATCTCAATAACTATCTAAGTATAAAAACTGGACTTGAGTCTTCAAATGTTTGTTCTTTGACAACAAATTACCGAACCCACCCGGATTTAGTTTCAGCCACAAATAAATTCTTAACCCTTCATAACCTTTCCGAAGATGGGCAAACAGATGAAAGTCATCTCTTTCTTGATAAGAGGATTTCATTTATCGAATCAAAAGGAAGTTCTGAAAATGCACCTCAAAAAATATTTGTTAGAAACAATCATGACCTTTCATTTTCTCCCTTTAATATTCGATACCTCCCTAAATTAAATAAACAAGAGAAACAGGAATCATTTGAACAAAGAATTCTTCAAGATATATCCTCAGAGATAATTAAACTGTTAGATTTTGATAAAAGTACATTGATCGGGGAAAACCTTCTTCGGGGTTCTGATATTGCGGTTCTTTGCCGCAGTAATAAAGAAGCTGATAAAATTCAACAGATGTTTTTGGAATTTCAGATTCCCAGCGTTCTTCTCGCAGACCGATCAGTATTTAAAACAGAGGAGGCACAACACTTCAAATATTTGATGGAAACGCTTATTAACCCGTTTGAAAGCAAAATGATCAAACGAGTTTTACTGCTTCCGCTTTTTGGCTTAACTGCACAAAAAATAAGTGACCTGTCTTCCAACCCTACACAATGGGACCATTGGGCAAATCGTTTTTTTGAGTGGTCCGAACTTTGGAAAAAAAGAGGCATCAGCTATGCCATACGAAATATTCTAAATGAAGAAGTTCATGAAACTCAAGAGGGTTCAAAAAAGGTACAAGAAAAAATCCTGGAAGAAATTGGAGGTGAGCGCAGGCTTACCAATTATCTACATTTAGCCGAAAGCTTATATCAAGCAGAACAGGAAATTTCCTCTTTCCCAAGAGCACTCTACCTATGGTATGTTCAACAAACAGAATCTAATCTAAAAAAAGAAGAAGCAGATTCACGGCTTGAGTCTGATGAAGACTCAGTAAAAATAATAACCATTCATAAAGCCAAAGGTTTGGAGTTTCCCATTACTTTTATTCCATTCTGCTGGAAAGTTCACCAGAAAGATAAATCAAAAGAAAACCAACAAGAGAACATAAGGCTTCTCTATGTTGCCCTGACTAGAGCATCCTCGAGGATTTACTTTTATTTAAGGGAACCAAACACACAATTCAAAAACAGTGCTTTATGTAGATGTCTTTCTGCAGCACCTCTCGACAAAATCGAACATATTAAAAGTAATTCTTCTCTTTTTCACTTCACTGAAGTATTAGAACCCTCTCCTCAAGGTGCCTATCGCAAGCCAATAAGAAATGAGTCATTAAAGCCGTTATTTTTCACATCCGAAATTGCATCCGGAAATATTAGTGGCTCTTTTTCAAGTAAAGTAAAGGGGATTGAAAAGGAAAAAGACTTAGACGAAAGCACTTCTCCAACTTTGGTTGTCCCTCACCTTGAAAGAATCGGTGCACATGCTTTTCCAGCTGGCACTAAAGCCGGAAACTTTTTTCATGAAGTTTTTGAAAATATTGATTTTCAGTCTCATGACTTTGAGGCCCTGGTCCTGCGTTTACTCCCTTTACACGGTCTAAACGAAAGTAATGCTGAATTGGCTAAAAATATTATAAAGAGTACATTGCAGGTATCTCTTGATAAACACAAAGGAGACAGCTTCAAGCTTGCTGAATTATCTTTTCACGATCGCCTAGAAGAAATGGAATTTCATCTTCATGCTCGTGATTTTGATTTCCAGGAACTGGGAAACTTACTTCATCAAACTGAACCGGGAAATCGATTTGCACAATACCTCCTTGAAAAACAATCAATCGGAGAAACCTCTAAAGAATTACAGTACATAAAAGGCTTTGTAGATTTGACTTTCAAACATTCCAACAAGTTCTACATACTGGACTGGAAATCTAACCTGCTCGAGGGTAACCAAGCCTCTTTTGAATCTTCACGTTTATTGGATGAAATGAAGCATTCAGATTATTTGCTGCAATACCACATCTACACTTTAGCATTACACCGCTATCTTAAACACTGTTACGCTAATGAATACGATTATGATAGTTTATTTGGAGGAGCATACTATCTTTTCATAAGAGGGACATACCAAAACATAAATCCTGACGATGGCATCTTTTTTGACCGCCCATCTAAATCTATTATCGAAACGATGGATTATTTTTTATCACCAAAAGTATGAAAACCGAGGAGATAACCCATAAGCTACCAGCTCAGTTAATTAAATTTTTTAAAAGAAAAAATCAAAATTCAAATATTAAAAATGCCTATCCTCTAGTTGAGCGCCTCTATACCAACCTGCTAGAAGGCCACTCGTCTCTTCAGGTTGAGCCCGATAACAATGAGATCGAAATTCTTCGAATCAATAATCTCGTTGGAAGTCCGGATGACATGGCACCCTTTGTTCTATCTTCTACCAACGATTTGTATTTTAGAAGATACTATGAATATGAAAAATCAATCGCACAAAGATTAAAATCTTGGACTACAGAGCAGATCACAAATTACAGAGCAGATGATGATTTTTTACGAGGAATCTTAAAGGGTGACCATGATCAACTGAGTGCGGCTCAATTATCGCTCGAAAACAAGTTTTCTATTATTACCGGTGGACCAGGTACGGGAAAAACATACCTACTTGTAACCATCCTCTATTCACTGCTTAAAAATAACCCCGCATTACAAGTCACTCTCGCAGCACCGACCGGGAAAGCCGCCCAAAGAATGACTGAAGCGATACTCTCCAATCTCGAACACTTGTCTTTAAGTGATCAAGAAAAAGAACTTTTCCCCAAAGAAGCCTCTACCATTCATCGCCTTCTTCAGCCCTTACCTCCTTCAATCTACTTCAAGAAGACAAGCAAGAACCCGCTACATTCCGATTTCGTCATCATTGATGAAGCTTCTATGATTGATTTACCACTAATGGCCAAGCTTTTTGAGGCCATCCCCTCCCACTGTAGAATCCTTCTCATAGGCGATATTGATCAGCTTGCCCCCGTTGAAGCAGGAGCACCCTTTTCTTCAATCGTAAGGCATTTCTTACTTCCTGATCAGCCTAAACTGGTGGCACAACTAACAACTAATCATAGGTTTGGAGAAGGTAGTACGATTAATCGCTTATGTTGCTCTATTTCAAACGGAGATACCAGCTCAGTGAAGCAAATCTTTGCAGAAGACAAACGGGAAGATTTTGCTTTTTATGATAGCCACAGTGGCGACGCAGAAATCGACCGTTTGGTTTATCGCGGATACGAGACTCTCTCCAAAGTAAAAGATCCTGCTGAGGCCCATAAAGCTTTTCTTAAATTTCAAATTCTCTGCCCAACTCATGGTGGCGAAAATGGTGTGATTGCAATGAATAAGAAATGCTTAGCTCTCTTTGGAGAAAAACCACATAGCCCAGGAGCAAAATTTTCCGGCCTACCCATTATTATCAAACAAAACGATTATGGATCTGGTCTTTTTAACGGCGATATTGGCATTTTTCTTCCAAGTACAAAAGAAACGACAAACCTGAGTGTTTGGTTTTCAAATAATGATGGCAGTTTTCGTGAAATTTCGCCTGCCCGACTTCCATCTTATGAAGTTGCCTACGCCATGACTATTCATCGCAGTCAAGGCTCCGAATACCAAGAGGTTCTGATTATGATACCTGAAATAATCTCTGAAATTCTATCGAGACATCTGCTCTATGTTGCATGTAGCCGGGCACGCCATAAAGTTTGTATTTATGGATCTTCAAAGATTTTTATAGAAGGTGTTGAAAAAAATACGATCTTTTCGCAAAGTTTGGAAAATCGATTGCTTGAAGTGAACTAACTTGCTGAACAAACAAGTAAACTTGTTTTTCACCCATTAGATACATAACTTATTAAGAATATCTAGCTTTTCACCATCCTCTACGAAGAGTGAAAAAAACACAGCTTTTTATATTATCGAGATAAAAACTCCCACAAAGATTCTCACATGGCTGAGGGTTCACCAAAAACAAAAAGTATGCCTCAATATTTATCGTTATAGACAGTAGCCATTGTACTAGGATAAAGGAAATATATCGGTCTGTCATTTGTCATATTAAAATGAACCTTTTCAAGGGCATCACTTTCAGAATTTGTAATGAATATATCAAGTGGTGATGACTCTCCTGCATTTTCATCCTGAGCTACAACAACAAACTGTTCTTTTTCCCATTTAACCTCACCACTTTGAGAAAGTGAAGAACTAGGATTCTCAATAGAGGATCCATCCAACTCATTATGCTTAATTTGGCTCTGGATTAGGTTTTTAAATGATTCCATCTCCTGACCAAGATTAGACTTGAGGGATTCGAGAGATTTACTCAAATCCTCAACTTTTTCATCTTCGGACTTTAAAGCAGCAGGGACATCATCCAATTCATCGACTCTTTTAAATAAGCTATCGAGCTCTTCACGAGATTCAGACTTCAAACGGGAAACTTCTTTGGAAAGAGAGGATACAGCTTCCTTTAACTCATTAATTTTAGAACTGTAATCATTAAGATCTTCAGGGTTAGCCGAGCTATTTGAATTGGAAGGTTCCAAATCAGGAAGATCACCCTGACCTTCTTCTACTGAATCCTCTAATGTAACATCCTTCACCGATGGCAGTAAGCCTACTGAAACCGGGGAAAGTATCGTTTCGTTATCTAGCGGCTCTTCAGTTTGAGAATTTGTGCTTGAAGGACTTTTAGAAAATCCACTGGACATTTCCTCTTCTTGTGCACCCTGCAAGTTATCTACATCTCCAAAAGGCGGGAGAGAAGGCGAAACATCACTCGCTTTCGGTAAACCTTCTGAATTTTCTTCAGGTTCAACCGTGCCTCCAAGTGGAGGTGGCGGTGGTAAAGCCTGACTGTCACCAGATAAATCTTCCAATTCACTTATCGTTTCAGTCATTGCTGGTATTTCAGGGTTAGGCTCGGGAAGAGGCGGAGGTGATGGTGCATCTCCTTGAGAAAATTCAGGGTCGGGTGAAACCGCTTCCATGCCAAGAGGCGGAGGAGGCGGAAGGGCTTCACCTGTTGGCAGTGTACCTAATTCTGCTGGCATCTCTGGTACTGGGGGAAGACCCGAAACTGGCTCTGCAAGAGGGGCGGGTATTGGTTTGTCTTCAATTAAGGGTGAGGGTTCTAATACTGACCCACCATCGTCAGGAACGGGGGGAGGAGGAAGCTCTTCACTCGGTAAGGGTATGCCATCGGCCCCAAGAGGAACTTCAGGCACAGGAGGCAGTTCAGGAATTGGTTCTGCAATTGGAGCAGGAACCGGCACCTCTGTACCAAAGGGTTGATCGTCAAATACCTGCCCACCATCTTGCACAACTGGAGGAAGAGGCGGAAGCTCTTCACTTGGTGCGGGTATTCCCTGTACTCCGGATGGAACTTCGGGCATAGGGGGCAGTTCAGAAATTGGTTCTGGTGCAGAAGGTAATTCAGCTTCGGCTGGTTGTATATCGGGGGCAGGTAAATTGACAGGAATTGGATCAGAAGCAGGCACTGCAGATGCCGGCATGGGGGGTTGTGTGATACCAGCAGGAGGAATATCTGCAAGACCAGGGTTAGGCCCTTTAGGTTTTAAAGATAATTTACCCGGTGTTTTTTTTCCTAATTTTAAGGATGGCTTTTTCCCGCCTTTGGAACTCGACTTCTTGGAGAGTTTAAATTTCGGCTTTGAATTTTGTGGTTCTGTA